>Ga0134121_10000311_pt1 | contig 57623 bp, 47 predicted proteins | sample KB301_FD_96463 | JGI IMG/M metagenome (GOLD analysis project Ga0134121, IMG submission 96463) | Terrestrial soil microbial communities without Nitrogen fertilizer from Kellogg Biological Station, Michigan, USA - KB3-0-1 | ecosystem: Environmental > Terrestrial > Soil > Unclassified ...
ACGGCGCCGTGTAGTCCCACCGCAGGCAGTCCGGCAGGGCCAGCGCCAGCTTCCCGTTCTCCTTCTCGCCCGAGGTGAATCCAGCCGGTATGTACGTCTGAACGAAGCTCGCCCCCGTGGGCCCAGCCTCCACCAGGCTCTGCCGCACCGTCTTCAGGGTGATCCAGGGATCAACTTCCTCCGCCCCGGCCCGGCCCGCGAGAACCACAGAGACGGCGGAGAGGAGAAAAATGGTGGCTCGGTTCATGGTCTGGTCTCCCATGTCGTGTTGGAACAGGGGGTGGGGGAGAAAGCTTCCCCCTGGCATCCCCAGAGCGAGTCCAATGCGCATACTTCGGCTTAGCGTAGGGGCGGGTCTGGACGGGTGGGCGGGGGCTCGACCCGCCCTGCCACGCCGAGACAATCGCCTAGAGAACCGGTCGAGTCCCGCCCCCAACGGTTCAAACTGGTCTATGCAAGGCCGAAGCCGAGACTGTCACCAACAGGGCGGGTCGAGCCCCCAACCCGCCGTCCAGACCCGCCCCTACGCTAAGCATTTAAAACAAAATTAGCGACAGTGGCTCACCGCCGAGCCCTCAATGCCTGAAATGCCGAACCCCCGTAAACACCATCGCCACCCCCGCCTCATCCGCCGCGGCAATCGCCTCGTCGTCGCGCTTGCTGCCGCCCGGCTGAACGACCGCCGTGACGCCGGCCTGGATGAGCACGTCCAGGCCGTCGCGAAAGGGAAAGAACGCGTCCGACGCGGCAACGGTGCCGGCGACAGGGAGCTGTGCCTTCTCGACCGCCAGCCGGCAGGAGTCCACCCGGCTCATCTGGCCGGCGCCGATGCCCACCGTCTGATCGCCGTTGGCGACCACGACGGCGTTCGACTTTACGTAGCGCACGATCTTCCAGGCGAATTCGAGGGCCCGCCGCTCCTCGCGGCTCGGCTGGCGCTTCGTCGGGCAGGTCCAGCTCGCGGTGCTGTCCGGATAGCCATCCGGCGGCTGGGCGAGAAACCCGCCATCGAGCGCCCGCAGCTCGATTTCCCCGGCGCGGGGGCGGTAGAGGGGACACTCGATCAGTCGCAGGTTCTTCTTCGCCGCGAAACGCTCGCGGGCTTCCGGCGTGAAACCGGGCGCCAGGAGAACCTCCACGAAAAGGTCCGCCATCGCCGCCGCCAGGGGGCCGTCCGCTTCTCGATTGAGGGCGATCACGGAACCGAAGGCCGACACCGGATCGGTCGCCAAGGCGCGCCGATACGCCTCCGGCAGATCCACCCCGCGGCCGATGCCGCAGGGATTGTTGTGCTTGACGATCACGACCGCGGCCTCCGCCGTCTCGTCGAACATCCCCGCCATCTTGCGGGCGGCGTCGGCGTCCAGCAGGTTGTTCCAGGAGAGCTCCTTGCCCTGGAGCGCGGCAAAGCCGCCGAATACTCCGGCGGTGCCCTCCGTCGAATAGACCGCTCCGCCCTGATGGGGGTTCTCGCCGTAGCGCAGCACCATCTCCCGCCGCAGCTCCAGGATCTTGCGCTCGGGGAAAGAGTCCGGCGCTGCCTGCCCGGCAAGCCATTCCGAGATCGCCGCGTCATAGCGCGCCGTTTCGCGGAACGCCTTCAACGCCAGCTCCCGCCGCAACGGCTCGGGCACCACGCCCCCGCCCTCCTCCAGAGCGGCCAACACTCGCGGATAGTCCGCCGGATCGACCACTACCGCCACGCCGGCGGCGTTCTTGGCCGCGGCGCGGACCATGGTGGGGCCGCCGACGTCGATCATCTCGATCGTCTCTTCGAACGAGGCGCCCCGGGCCACCGTCTCGCGAAATGGGTAGAGGTTCACCACCACCACGTCGATGCGGTCGATGCCGTGCGCCGTGAGGGCGTCCAGATGCTCCGGCACCTCCCGGTTGGCCAGGATTCCGCCGTGAATTTTGGGATGGAGCGTCTTCACCCGACCGTCCAGGATTTCCGGAAAGCCGGTGACGCCGGACACGCCGGTGACGGGAATCCCTTTCTCCTCCAGGACTTTGAGTGTGCCGCCCGTCGACACGATCTCGATGCCAAGGAGGGACAGGCCACGGGCGAGCTCCTCGAGCCCCCGCTTGTCATAGACAGAAATCAGGGCACGTCGTGCCGGCAACATTGCAGACTTACTCCTTTGGGTGGATTCAGCGGGCTGTCCGGGGCAGGACCATCAAACGCGTTCCCCCGGACGGCAGATGGGCGCGATCGTCGATGCCGCCCGCCGCGAGCCAAATATACCGCAGCACCAGGGAGACGTCCGTCACGGCGTGGCTGAAGGCGACCGAGCCGACGCCGAAGGCCGTCGAGCGATCGTCGAACACGCCGACTCCCGAGCCGAAGTTGATCCGCCGGTACTCGCGGCCGATCATCGGGTAGAGCTGCCGGCCGCGGCGGAGGGCGGCGTCGAGGATCGAGGCGACGCCCCGCCCGTTGTCGCTCTGGACGCCATAGAAGACCAGGGGAAATCGGGGCTCGGCCGTCTCGATGTAGCGGAAGTAGTCGCCGAAGTAGCGCCCCTCGTCCGGGTCTTCGGCCGAGACGGCGAGGGGATTGTTGGCGTCGGCCACGAAATGGGAGACGACGCCCAACTGGCGGTCGATCTCGTCGAACGACTGATGGCCGCGAATGGCCAGGATGGCGGAGTCCACGGCGTTGAGGGCGGCGCGGGTGAGGTAGCCCGAGCCGTCCGGGTTCTGCGCGTGGCGGTTGGCATCCGAGTCCGCGAACGGGGCGTTGACGCCTTCAGCATAGGCGCGGCGGTGCTTGTCGATCTGGCGGAAGAGATCGGGAGGGGAGAGGCGGGCGGCCTCGCGGGCGATGGTCACCTGGGTGGCCGGCGTCCAGGCGGCGGCGGGCATCGAGGAGACGACGGCAAGGAAGATCGAGCTTATTGCGAGACGGGTATATATTCTGGGGTGCATCTCCGCCTATTCTACCGACACTTCGCTGCGCCCGCTGGCAGCGAAAGATTCCGCGAGAGGTTCTGATTGCCAGCGAACCGGCATTTCCTGGACGTCACCGGCACCCTCTGTCCCCTGCCGATCCTCCTCGCGGCGCGGGAGATGCGAAAGCTGCAGACCGGGGACCTCTTGGAGATCCTGGGAGACGACCCCGGCATCCGGGAAGACATGCCCGTCTGGTGCGAAAGAGCCGGCCACCGTCTCCTGGAGCTGAAGGAAGAGGAAGGAGGCAGCGTCCGTTCGCTGGTGGAGAAGGGCGAGCCGCGCCAGCGGCGTCCCGCCCCTTGACTCCGGTCCCGCCCCTTGGGATACTCTCCCTCCCTTGGAGCCGCCAGGCTCCCTGTGCCCAGGTAGCTCAGTTGGTAGAGCACGTGACTGAAAATCACGGTGTCACTGGTTCGATTCCGGTCCTGGGCACCACAATTTAATAGTAATCGAGTATCTAGAGGGTTGCTGGCCAGCAACTGCGGGGCGCGCAGCCGAACATCGGCCGAGTCCAGTTTGGGGCGAGCGGCGGGATTTGAACCCGCGATCCCCCGCACCACAGTGCGGTGCTTTGCCGCCAGCTACGCTCGCCACGTTCTTACTTGCATTCTATGGAGCGCCCCAAACAGCGTCAAGCCGGCGCCTCGACCAACCTCTTTGCGTAGGCCGCAGCTTCTCCTCGTGCCACCGAACATTGCTCGCCGGACTTCAAGTCTCGAATCGCGACCCTACCTGCACCAATCTCGTCCGGCCCCAGGATCACGGCCACTCGGGCCCCGACACGGTTGGCATACCGGAGCTGCTTGGCCAGATTATCGGCTGCCGGATACCATTCAACCGCCAGCCCGGACCTTCGGAGCTCGGTAGCCAAACGCAAAGTAGACATCAGGCTGGCTTCATCGAAGGTAGTCAGGAGAACCTGCGCCGGTCGCGAATCCAGAGCGGGAGCTGCATCGTGCTCCTCGAGCACAAGGCGTATTACTACATCGCCCATGGCAAATCCCGCCCCAGAAATTGCATCGCCACCCATCGCGGATACCAGGTCGTCATGCCTTCCACCGCCGAAGATGGCGCGGAATCTGCGCGACGAGTCTCGGGCCTCGAAAACGGTACCCGTGTAGTAGTCCAGGCCCCGGATCACGGTCGGGTCGTATGCCACGTATTCAGAGATTCCCAAGGACTCAGCGGCCGCGAAGAAACGAATCAATGGATCCCATTTTCGCCAGGCGTCCCGATCGTCGAGCAGCCCCTGAACCGCGTCGAGCTCGTTCTGGCTCAATCCTTCCTTTCGCGACCAGTCGGCCCACTTCGCAGCAGACATTCGCTCGCGGCGATCGATGAGCCGAAAGGTCAACGCGCGGCGCTCGAAACCAATGCCGATCTCGTCCAGCTGACTCTCAGCCAAGCGTCGATCGTTGACAAGAATTCGAACTGCTTGGGGAGAAAGTCCCAAACCGCGCAGCAGCTCGGCGCCCGCAGCCACGACTTCGGCGTCCGCTTCGGGAGACTCGACGCCGAGCAGGTCGAGGTTCCACTGAAAAAACTCCCGCGAACGACCTCGCTGCGGGCGTTCATAGCGCCAAAAAGGGCCGAAGGACCACCAGCGAATGGGCCGCGCCAGCGACTTGCTCCTCTTGGCGACCATGCGCGCCAGGGATGGAGTGAGCTCGGGCCGAAGCGCCACCATCTCGCCTCCCCGGTCTTCGAAGACGAACGATTGCTCCGTCACCAGTTCCTCACCCGACTTTGCGGTGTAAAGATCCAGTCGCTCCAGGAACGGCCCGTCGAATTCCTGGTATCCGAATCGCTCAGAGGCCTCCCGAATTCTTGCGTATAGCCATTGCCGAAACGCCATGTCTTCCGGATAGAAATCCCGGGTTCCTTTGACTGGGCGTATCGCTTGCATCACTCGGGTCCTCCCCGCTCATCGGGTGGCTAGTCTACCCCGCCGCCACGGATTCTGGCCGGTGGATGCCCGACGCGCCGGAACCCCGCCGCGACGACGGTTTCCTTGACTCCCGCCCCGGTGAGGCATAGAGTTTTCTTTGTTGCGCGCCCTCGCGCACGCCCGTTTTTCTGTTCTGATCGATGACGAAGAAGACCGACTTGGAGGCTTGGGGAGCCGCGACGAGCGGAGCCGGGGCTGCGGTGCTGGCCACCGCCGCCACCGCCTGCTGTGCGCCCATCCTCGCTCCCCTGATCATCAGTGTGCTCGGCGTCAGCGGAGCGGTTTGGGCGGCTGGCCTCAAGCCCTACAGCCCTTACATCCTTGCCGGCGCCGGTCTCCTGCTCGCCTACGGCTTCTGGACCGTTTACAGACAGCCGCCCTTGCCGGCCGGTTCTTCGTGCCCGGCCAGGCGTCCGCGGAGTGTACGGATCGTCCTGTGGGTGTCTGCTCTCCTCTGGCTCGTTGCTTTTCTGCTCAACGTCCTTCAGATCGTAGCACCGCAAGTGCTGTAGAGAGGAGCAAGGTTGAAGCACCTCCGTCTGGCCCTGATTCTCGTTGGCCTGTTTCTGGTGGGCACCACCGTCGCCGGTGTCGCACCGCCCCCGGCCGCCAAGACCGATCCCCGCGGCTATGTGGTTCTCGACCAGAATCTCGAACCCTTCCGGTCGGACTTCAACGCCAAGGCGGACCACGTTCGGGCCGTGCTGTTGGTGGGCCCCACGTGAGGGGGGTGTCTTCGGGGGGTCTCCGAAATAAAACGGTCTCTGCTTGAGAACACCAAGATACCGAACCTCTCCGTGTTCGTGATCTCCTCCAGTCAGCTCGGCGCCAAAGAGAAGGACACGCGCAACGCCATCCAGCTGATGAGCGGACCCGGAGTGCGGCACTACTGGGATGGCGAGCAACGGGTAGGCGCTGCGGTTCAACCCCTGATCGAAGGCTTGAAGGACCCGGCCTGGGATTTCTGGATGCTCTACGCTCCCGGCGCCACCTGGGCCAAGGACAAGACACCCATGCCGGACTGGTGGGAGCATAAGCTCTGGGCGCTCGGCCGCTCGCATGCCGACCGCCTGCTCGACGCCGCACGGTTCGCGGCCAAAGCGAAAACGCTCTCAGCGCTGCCCCGGCGCTCCACGGCAAGCTCCTTGCCGCTTCTAAGGAAGTGAGCTGGTGTGGAGTATAATGCTTTAATGGCCTCGCTATGGCGCACCTGAAGGCTGTTCTGATCTCCACCTACGAGTTGGGCCGTCAACCGTTCGGCCTTGCCTCGCCAGCGGCATGGCTCAGAGAAGCAGGCGTCGAAGTTTCGTGCAGCGACCTGGCCGTCGAGCAACTGGACCGGCAAGCGGTCGAGACTGCAGATCTCATCGGGATGTATGTGCCAATGCACACCGCCACGCGCCTGGCCGCGGCAGCGGTGCCGAAGATCCGGGAGTTGAATCCGCAGGCTCACCTCTGCTTCTACGGGCTCTATGCCCCGGTCAACGCAAAGTATCTGCGGAGGCTGGGAGCCGATTCGATTTTTGGGGGCGAGTTTGAAGCCGACTTGCTCCGCCTTGCCGAACGGCTGTCCGGCGACGGCACGGCCGCCTCGGAGGGGCCCACAGAGGTCGGGGCTTCACTCGAACGGCTTCGATTCCGCAGACCAGACCGCAGCGGGCTGCCAGCGCTGAGCCACTACGCGCAGCTCCAGGAGGGTCCCGATCGTCGCCGGCTGGTGGCCTACACCGAGGCGAGTCGCGGCTGCAAGCATCTCTGCCGGCACTGTCCGATCGTGCCCGTCTACAACGGCACTTTCCGGGTCGTTCAGCAGGATGTCGTGTTGCATGACGTCCGTCAGCAGGTGCAGGCGGGCGCGCGGCACGTCACCTTCGGAGACCCTGATTTCTTCAACGGGCCGAGCCATGGCCTCAAGATCGTTCGTGCCTTGCACGAGGAATTCCCGGAGATCAGCTACGACGTCACCATCAAGATCGAGCATCTTGCCCGGCACTCGGATCTGCTGCCTGTTCTCAAGGAGACGGGCTGCAGCTTCGTGACCAGCGCCGTCGAATCGATCGATCCGGTCGTTCTGGATCTCTTCGACAAGCATCATTCGTGCGCGGACTTCCTGCGAGTGGTGCAACGGTTCCGCGAGTTGGAGCTTGTCCTCAACCCGACCTTCGTGACGTTCACGCCGTGGACGACGGTCGAGGGCTACATGGAGCTTCTCGAGCTGCTGTCCGAGCAGCGGTTGGTGGACAATGTGGCACCTGTCCAATACGCCATCCGTCTGCTGCTCCCGGCGGGCTCCCGGCTGCTCGAGCTGCCGGAGACGAAAGAGGTCGTTCAAGGCTATAACGAGGAGGCCCTCTGCTACACTTGGGAACACCCCGATCCGCAAATGGACAGGCTGTTCGAGGCGGTGACCCGGGCGGTTCAGCATGGCCTGAAGGCCGAGCACAGCCGGCGGCAGATTTTCGCCGAGGTCTGGCGATTGGCCAGTGAGGCGTACGGACGTGAAGCAGGAGAGGGGTTCCGGTGCGCGGCGCTCGACAAGGCACTCCCATTCGCCACGGTTCCATACCTGACCGAGCCCTGGTACTGCTGAGCGGAACCCTACGATGAGCAGTCTGCTCTCATCTGATTTTGAAAGCTTTACCGGACGCTTGAAGCGTCAGGACAGGGAAGGCATGCCCGATTGACCCAAGAGTCAGAAAGGAGGTTCGAACCCATGACAGCCAAGAGCCAGAAGAAACCACGGGTAGCCACGGTCAACGACCGCACCTTTGGCGCGGAGGTTCTGCAGTCCAAAGTCCCGGTCGTCGTGGCTTTCCGGGCGTCGTGGTGCGCGCCCAGCCAGGACCTGATACCGGTCCTCGATGAGGTTGCTGCCCAGTTCGACGGTCGGGTGAAGACGGTGGCCGTGGAATTCGAGCGCAACAGCGCCCTCTGCAGCCGCCTCGGGGTCACCCGAGTCCCGGTGACGATGCTGATCTCCGGCGGCAAGACCATCGATTTGATCGGCGGCATGACCAACAAGCTGAACATCTCCCAGATGGTCGCGAAGCACTTGTCGCCGGTCAAAGACGTTGGGGCGGCCGACTTCGAACGCGAGGTCGCGGCGTCGGCTGTGCCGACTCTGGTGCTCTTCCACGCCGCTTGGTGCCAGCCCAGCCAGCGGCTCGTGCCCCTGCTCGACGAGGTCGGCGAGCGCTTTCGCGACCAGGCGAAGGTCAAGGTCGTGCGGGTCGAGTTTGGTCCTGAGACCGCTCAACTCTGCGCCCGCTACGGTGTCGTGCGGGTCCCGACGATCGCACTGTTCGTCAAGGGCAAGATCGAAGACCAGATTTTGGGTGAGATGGTCGGGGGGACCAAGGTCGGCCGCGTCCAGACATCCTGTGTCGGGCTGACTTCCCTGGCCAACGTCAGCGGCATGCTGGAACGGTTCGTCGCCTGACCGCGGCGAGCTACGCCGCGGCAACCTGTTCGTAGACCGTTGCGTAGCGGTGTTTGATCCGCGCCCAGTCGAACTCGCCAGCTCGCTTCATGAGCTGCCGGGCCTTGGCTTCGCGTGCAGCGGGATCGCAAACGTAGTGCAGGAGGCGAGCCGCGGCGAGATCGTAGCGGCCGGCTTCGTAGGCGTCTGAATCGTCGTCGAGGTACTCCCCGACCAGAGGCCGCAGGCGGGGGCACACCACGGGGCAACCGGCGGCCATGGCCTCGAGGAGCGCGTTCGACGCGGTCGCATCCAGGAACGGTAGAAAAACCGCTGAGGACTGCTGGTACAGCTCCGCCAGCTCGGCTTCCGACACGCGCGGAGGGACCTCCAGCGAGCCGTCGCCAACCAGATTGGCGTGCGCTCCGGCCCCAAGGGCGATGGACCGCACCCCGGCCTGCGCCAGAAGCCCTGCCACCTGCTTCGCCCCGTCCCAGTCGCGCAGGAAGCTGCCGACGAGCAGGACGCACCGCCGGCGCGGGCCGGATGGCGTCGAGGTCGGCTGAAACACCTTGGTCCAGACGCCATGGGGAATGGAGTAGATCGGTGTCGCCAGCCCGTACGCGGCGAGATCGCGGCCTTGGGCCGATGAAACCGTGATGATCGCGTCACTCGCCTTGAGAGCGTTCATGGCCGGGAGATCCGCTCTCAACCGGGCTACCGGCTGATGTGCCGAGGAGACGATTTTCGCCTCCGGGAATCGCTGGCGAAGGATGTCCGGCAGTGCCTTGCCGCTGCAGTCACCGTAGATGACATGGAAGAGTCCGTGCGCCATGGAAGCCGGCTCTTGCGGCTCCCTTTGCCATTCGAGCTGCCCCGCTTCCAAGGCCCGCCCGTCGAGCCAGCCGGCCTCGGGGAAAAGTGAGCAAACCTGATCGTAGCCGCTGCTCGGAGAATGATCACAGCAGCGATGGCCGACGAAAACGAGGTCGATCATCGAGGGGAGTCCGTGCCGCGGGTCGCCGAATCGACCAGGATCCGTTTCGTCTTTTCTCGGCTGCGGGCGAGAACTCCCTCCTCGATAGAGCTCACGGTCAGGCTGACGCCGACTCGATCCCGGAACGCCTTTTCCACCGTCCGGCACAGGTCCGGGGAAGCTTCGGCTTCGAGCAAAAGATCGTTGTCCGGCTCACGGCGAATCACCCAGGCGCGCCACTCGGCGGTGGCGGGCATGAGGTCGGACATGATCTCCGCGAGCGCCGACGGATAGACGAGGACACCGCCGACCTTCAGACTGTCGTCCGTCCGACCGAGAATGCGCGAGATGCGGGTAGGTGCCTCGGCCTCGCCGGCGGTGACCCGCACGAGATCGCGCGTGCGATAGCGAACGAGCGGCGTGCGTCCGTCCGTCCGCCGGGTCGTGATCGTCAGCTCTCCGACTTCGCCGAACGGCACGGCTCGGTCCGCGGCCGGATCGAGGACCTCCACCCAGAAGTCCCCGGTGTTCAGCTCCAGCTCCGCCACGGTCGGATCGGGAGCGAACGCGACCGAGGGACCCCCGGTCTCGGTGAGGCCGTAGAGCTCGATCCACGAAAAGCCCTCGGGAAGCTGCGCCAGGAACTTGCGCCGCAGCGCCGCTTCGGCGGGTTCGGCACCGATGAACCCGAGGCGCAGCGACGTCCTGGTCAGGTCGAAGCCGGTCGCGTGCGCGATCTCCAGGAGGCGCCGCAGATACGAAGGTGTCGCGCTGATCGCCGTTCCGACGCCGTCAGCCAGCAGCTCGAGGAGAGCTGCCGGCGGAACCGGCCCGAGTGGCATCAGTCCCGCGCCGCAACGGTTGGCAAGGAGATCGAGAGCGGGCCCTCCCACCCAGAGCCCGTAGCAATGGGTGTTCAACAGCACGTCATCCGGAGTGATGCCGACCCGCCGTCCGACGGCTCCGAGCCAGCTCGCCGTGCGCTCCCATTCCCTCTCGTCGAGCGACACGTACAGCCGGTCGCCCGAAGTTCCCGAGGTCGCGAGCACCCGTTGCGCGCCGGGTGCCCCGCCGGCCGACATCGGGAAGCGCCCGTACTTGCTGGTCATCGCCTTGTCGAACGAGGGGAGCGATGCCAGGCTCGACGGGTCAACGTGCGCGAGGTGATCGCGGTAGAACGGAATGCTCGCCCGCGCGCTCCCGACCAGCTCCTCGATCCAGGCGCGATTGCCCGCCGCCGGACGCCACAGCCGCGTGGCTGGATCGCGCATCGCGGCGTCGACGGCGGCGAAGAGGGCGCGAACGTTATTGGCGCCGAATCCCTTCGCACCCGCGCGCTGAATCAGCTCGAAGAAGAAGCTGCTCCGGCCGGTGATCGGGAGCGTGAAGAGCTGAAAGAGGAGACCATCCTCGTCCGCATCGACCAGGATCTCATTGCGCCGCAGCGCGTCCCAGGCAAGCGCGCGATCGGCAAGGCGCCGATGACAAAGCTCGAGATGCTCCTGCGGGATGGACAGGAAGGAAACACCGTTGGCTCGTAGCGTTTCGACGGCGGCGGCGAGGTCGTCGTAGGCAAAGGCCACGTGCTGCACGCCCGGGCCTGCGTGCGCCTGCAAGAAGCGCTGCGTCTGTCCGCCCCCGTTTGCGCTCATCGGCTCGGTCAGCACGACCGCGAAGCCGGCCGGTGATCGCAGGACGGTGCTGCGCATGCCGTCGGCGCTGTCTCCGACCGTGTCGCAGCTCTGGACGTGGAGGGTCTCGAGCCCGAAGATCTCGCCGTAGCAGCGTGCGACGCGCTCGATCGTGCCCCAGGGCAGGCAGTAGGTGAAGTGATCGATGGCCCGCATCTGCAGCTGGCCGTGCGGGGCCCGCCGCTCCGGACGCGACACCAACTTTCGATCGCGAAGGGAGTGGAGGATCGTTCCGTCACCCAGCAGATCGATTCGCGGGCAGCCGCCTTCGCTTGTCACCTTCAGCCCCTGGGCCAGGGCGCGGTCGACCACGGCGCCGACCTCGTCGCAGACCATCGCCACGTCCGCGATGCTGTCGCCGTGCCTGGCCACGTAGCGGGCGGTGGTGCTCGCTGACGACATACCCTGGCGGAGAAGGAAGCTCACGCTGCCGGCAGTGAGGCATACAGCCTCGTCTTCTTGAAATGATTCTACGTCTGCCTCGACGGGCTCGAAACCGAACCGGGTGGTCAGCGCCCTCTGCGCGTTGCCGAGATCGCCAACCCACAGCTCCAGCAGATCGAGTGCAACCTGCGGCCTGGAGGCGGTCTGACGGACACGGGAGGCCATGCCAAATATGTTAGTGTTCGCTGGGGCAAGCCGTCAACGACGGTCCAGACGCCATCAAACGCCAGAGCGCCTATGCAACGAGTGGCCGCCAGCGCGCAGGAAGCCGACCGGATAGGGGCCGAGCACGCGCGCTTTGTCGGGTCTTCCATCGCCAGCGAGGAATCGTTGGCGAAGATCGTACAAGCAGCGCGTTCGACTCTGCCCCAGAGGATCACCTCCTTGCTTTCGGCGATGGCCGCGCAGGCGGGCCCGCCAGCGGTTCTCATTCAGGGCCTGGCCGCTGAACGTGACCTCCGCCCGACACCGCGGGGAGCGGATACGGCCTCCGGCGCCGAGCTGTTCTGCCTTTCCGGGGCGGTCCTCCTCGGGGTGGCGAGTGTCCTCGGGGAGCCGCTCGGCTACCTTGCCGAGAAGAACGGGGCCATCCTGCAGAGCGTTTTCCCGGTCGAAGCGGAGCGCGCGTCGACGTCGAACGAGAGCTCCGCGTCGATGCTCGACTTACACACCGAGACCGTCTTCTCGCGGCGCAACCCGGCGCGTCCTCTCGATGTCGAGAGTCCTGACTTCATTCTCTTGTGGTGTCTGCGCAGCGATCCGGATCGGACCGCCGCCACGCTCGTCACGGCCGTCGACGACCTGTGTGCCGGGCTGGATCAGGAGCCTCTGCGCGTGCTGTCCGAGCCGCGTTTCGAGAACCGGGCTCCGTACTCGTTTACGCGCGATGCGCCCGGCGACCGTCCATGGGTCGGACCCGTGCCGATTCTCCGCGGCGAAAGCGCGCCGCGCCGCGCCGCCTTCGACCTCGCCTGTGGAACCCGCGGCATCGACGCGGAGGCGGAGAGCGCTCTCGGCGCCATGCGCCAAGCCGCGAAAGAGCCCGGAGTCACGCAACGGATCCACCTTCTCGAAGGCGATCTGCTGATCATGGACAACCGGCGCTGCGCGCACGGTCGAACGCCGTTCTCGGCTCGATTCGACGGCAGCGACCGCTGGCTGCTGCGCGTCTACGTGCGCCGGTCTCTAGCGGGAATGGAGCCGGTCGACCGCGGCTCGCCGCGCGTTTTCTAACCTTGCCTCGAGTCGCTAAGCGGTTCCCGCGAGGGCGTCCTCGGGCTCGGCCGCGAGAGCCAGTAAGTCGCAAGAATCACAGGCGAGCGTGCGTCCGCAATGGGCGCGCCAGCAACGCACGGCGGTTTGGTGGACGAGCAGGATGCGCTCGAGATGGTCGGCGGCGCCGGAACCCTTCAACGCCACGAGGTCGCCGGAGCGAAGCTCGCGGCGCAGGAAACGACTGGCGTCGCGCACCGTCGCAAACAGCCGGACCTCGGCGCGCGCGCCGGCTAACTCGGCGGCAAGATCGTGCGATTCTCGCGGACCGCCCCAGAGGCTCACGGGTCGCTCGCCGACGAAAACCAGCAGATCCGCCACTTTCGCCGCGGCATGTGCGAACGAAGTGTAGACCGGCCTCGAGCGGCCCGGGTGATCGGAGATCCGTCCGATGACGGCGACTTTGCGCTCGGCCTTCGCCCGGTCCAGGAAGCGCAGGAGCTCTCCGAGAGAGTCGCTCGTGGCCTTGAAGTCGTCGCGGACGAAGGCAATGCCGCCAGCGGTGACCACCGCGCTCATCCGCCGCGCCGTCGGCGGGAGGTCCGCGATGCGCCCGATCGCTTGCTCGAGCGTGACGCCCAAGGTGTGAGCGATCACGATTGCAGCCGCGGCTGAGCCCACGAGGTGCTCACCAATCAGCTGGGTTTGCACTCGATACTGCTCGCCGTCGAACGACAGAGTGAAAGAAAGCCGGTCCGGCCAGTCGCCGCGCACCTCATGGACCCTGAAGTCCGCCTCGGCTTGCGAGCCGAAGCCGAGCACCCGGCCGCGGGTCCGATGGCGCATGGCCCAGACATGAGGATCGTCGGCGTTGAGAATGGCCGTGCCGGTGGCCGGCAGGCACTCGATGACCTTCGCCTTTTCCGCCTGGGTGTGCTCGATCCCGTGAAAGGCATTATAGTGGTCACGACGAACGTTGAGAACGACGCCGATGTCCGGTTGGACGAGCTCCAAGCCCGCGTCGAGGGTACCAGGGCCCCAGGCACCCAACTCCTGAATGCAGAAGCGGTGGCGCGGCTCAACCGCGAGCAGGTGCTCGACGAGCTCGACGCCGCAGTTGCCGCTCCCCGGATTGCTCGAGCCCGGGAGCGTCGGCCTCAGAAGCCCCGTCGCCAGGTCCTTGGTCGTCGTCTTGCCGCAGCTACGGTGATCGCGACGAAGGTGACTCCGCTCAGCTCCGACCGGTGAGCCCGTGCCCGGGCGACGGTTTCGTCCTGCACTCGACGGAGTATAGCGTGCGGCCGATCGGCCTGCGGAGCGGGCTCGGGCGTCTTGCTCGGCGCGTTGAGGGCGGGCTAGAATTCAACAGAGATTGCCGAGTAAAAGATGCCGTACGACGAGATCCACGACGAGACGGGTGCCGAGCGCCGGCAATACGCGGCGCTCCACGCCGGCAGCGGCGTTGACGTCACCAGGCCCGATTCGTCGGTCGTAGCGGCCTTGCGCGGTGCCCGGATCCATCCGGTGCCGCTCATCCTGGACGAAGACGAGGTTCGATCCACCCTCGTTCCCGGCGTGCTGCAGCGAGCCCTGATGCTCCAGGCGCTGTTCGAGGACCTTGCGCTCGGCTCCGCGCGACTGATCGACACCGGCCTCCTTCGGCCCGAAGAGCTCGAGTGCATTCTAGAGTCTGAAGGCTTGGGTGCGAAACCTTTGAGGCAGCTCTGGAAGGGCCAGTCGCGCGAGCAGATTCGCTTCGTCTACGGCCCCGATCTCGCGCGCAACGCCGACGGCGAGTGGGTCGTCATCGAGGACAACGTGGGCTGTGTGGGCGGGGTGGCAGAAGGCCGTGCCACGCGGGACGCCTACCTGCAAGCGGTGGGCTTGGCGGCCGGGGCCGGCCACACCTCTCGGACCGATCTCGCTCGGGCGATCGACTTCTTTCTCGAGCGGATCGGCGTGCGCCCGAACACCAGCGGCCTCTTCGGCATCGCGGGCTGGACTTCACCGGGAGGTTGCGATCCCAACGACTTCGAAACCCGGTACAAGGCGGATTGTCTGCGCTCGTTCGGGATGACCGTGACGCAGCCCGAGGAGCTCCTCGATCGAATCCGTGAGGGTGCCGCGGATCCTGCCGCGATCGTAAATCTATCCGCCACCCTGACCGCCGCCTATCGAGATCTGGCACGGCTCGCATTCACAACCCGCCGGGTTCCGGTCTTCGGCGCCCCGGGCGTGGAGTTGATCGCATCGAAGAGCTTCCTGCCGTTCGACCAGGCACTGGCGCAGGAATACCTGGGTGAGCCGCTTGTCCTTCGGTCGGCGTCGAGCCGGTTGGTCCGCGAGCGGCCGGACCGCCTGCCCGCGGAGGGAGTGCTCAAGCGATCCGCCGGGTGCCAGGGGACCGAGGTCTTCTTCCTGGACGAGGCCCACGACGAAAGCGAGTCTCGAAGGCTTCTCGATGCCCTCGGCGAGTGGGGTCCTTGCGCGGCGATTCTCCAGGAGCACGTGACGCGGTCGGTTCTCGCCGGCAACGGGATCGGCTCTCCCGACACCGTGCGGCTCGAGATCCGGCCGCTCGTTTATGTTTACGGCTGGCAGGCGGCGTTCGTCGGCGAGGCGGTGTCCGGGCGCGCGGCTGCCGCCAACGCCGAGAGGCGAGGCAACGTCAGCCGGGGCGCTTCCTTCTTACCTGTGCTGCGCGAAGTGCAATACGAGAACGCCGGTTTGGCGAGCGGCTCGGCATGGCGCCCCGCGGAGCCGGAGAGCCGGATTGGCGATCGGAGGAACTGGTGAGACCGGCGACGGTCGGCGGCGGAGCGGGGGATACGGAGATGATCGAGGGGTTTCTCCTGCGACTCTCCTCCTCGCTCAGCGCAGGACGAGGGCTTCCCGCAGCCGGCCCTGAAGTCGCCGATCCCGATCTGCGGCGCCGTCTGACGTCGTTCGTCAGCAACGCGGGACGCCTGCCCGAAAACGTTCACGGACGACTGGCGGTGGCCCTGAACCAGGACCAGGTTCCGTCCAAGCTATGGCTCATCGAGCACCTCGCCGGCTCGATGCCGCTGCAGGACAGCCGCATCCTGGTGGTCGGCGGATGGTTCGGAGTGCTGCCCCTTCTGCTTCAGTGCCTCTACCCTTCGTGGCGCATCCGCACCGACCTGATCGACCTCGACCCTGCGGCATGCGACGTAGCGAGCACTCTGCTCGAGGGCGTCGTCGACGACGCCTCGATCACATGCCGCAACGCCAACGAGATCGATTACGTCGAGTTTCGTCGCGAGCCCCGCGGCGTCATCGTGAACACCATCTGCGAGCACATGAGCGACTTCGCCGATTGGTTCGAACGGATCCAGCCGGGGCAAGCGATCGCCCTGCAGAGCAACGACCACCGGGGTTGTTCGGAGCACACGAACTGCGTCGCTTCGCTGGAGGAGTTGGAAGCTCAAGCTCCGCTGGTGGAGACGCGTTTCCGTGGCACCCTGCCTCTGGCAGCCTTCCAGCGCTTCATGCTCATCGGCCGCCGCTGATCGCGAGGGCGATGGACCGTCAGCCGCCCGCTTGCATCTGCGCGATGGCAAAGGTGCGCACCGCGGTATCGGCGTTGCGCACCTGGCGCAAGCGGGCGACGACGTCAGGTAGCTGGCTGCCCGGAATCGCGCAGACCAGCTCGTCGTCGGACATCCCGGTCCGCTCGCGGCTCAGGGCGCATCCCATGCTCGCCGTGGGCGTCCCGAGCTTCGCCAAGGCCACCAGTTGGCACTGCGGCTTGCCGCTGTAGCGCAGCCCCGGGATCGCATCGCCGAGCTCCATCATCTGCCGCGGCAGCAGGCGGAACAGCACGATGTCGGGTTGCGCATGCGCCTCGCTAAGCGGCGAGTAGAGGATCGCACCCGTGGTTCCCGCGACGGTTTGCACCATTCCGAAGTCGGATTCGCCTACCCAACCCGACTGTACGAGAGCGGCCACGTCGGCCTTTCCGGCTACCTCGTCGAGGCTTGCGAAGCCGTGCACCCAGCGCCCGACCGAGCAGTTCCCGTGGTCCGCGGCGACGGTCGAGAAGCTTCCCTTGGCACCCTCGATCCAGAACACGCAGCTCGCGGCGACTCGGCCTGACCGGCCGTCTTCGGTAGGTTCGCTCAAAGGCCGGTTTAGCGGCGGCAGACCACCGTCGTCGTCTGCAAACGTGATCGCTACAGGAGGGGAGGAGAGGCCCAGGAGCTCGACCAGGTCCGAAGCCACGGCAGCCCATTCGCTCATCGAAAACCTCCTTTTATTCGCTATCTATCTAGCAAACCTTCCTCTTGGCTCCGCCTGAAACAGTACCAGGGCTTGTTCAGGTAAGCAATCGTAATAAAGAACCAAGGTCTTCTTGAAAGCCTGCGCGATTGGTCTGCTTGTAGGGAGTCGAACATGCATCGTGACAGCAGGAAGCGTCATGAATAGCCGTTGGGGACCAAGACTTGAGACAGGGCGGATCTGCGCCGACCTCTCCGTCCAGGCTGTACAGGAATGCACCTGGTACTGGAACGAGCCGCAGACACGCTGCGACCAGGACTGTCCGTAGGCCGGCGGTGCAGCGCGCATCGTGTCCGTCAGTTCCAGCGCGCATCAGCTCTCGCCGGTGAAGCCTGACCCGGGAAGCTGAGGAAGAAAGCGTCGCAACGGGTCGCAGAACGACGACATCTCGCCCGTGACTCTGCGACAGAGTCCCTTACTTTGCGCTGGATCTATGGACTCTGCGATGCCTCTAGCAACTCTGCGACGGATCTACTGACTCTGCGACAGGGCCTCGTACTCTGCGACGGATCTGCTAACATTGCGACGAATCTACGGACTCTGCGACGGATCTGTAGACTCTGCGACGCATCCAAGAACGTTGCGACAGATCCCTGAGCTCTGCAACGAATCCTCTGGCGTTGCGATGAAGCTAGGCACTCTGCGATGGATCTGTAGGCTCTGCGACGGATCGCGGGACGTTGCGACGCATCCAGGGACGTTGCGACAGAGTCCCTGGACTCTGCGACGTATCTGCTTACGTTGCGATGGATCTAGAGACGACGCGACGCGTGCCCCTTCACACCAACGAATGAGTACAGGCGGGGGCGGCGGCCGGCCGCCGCCGCCCCGCGCCGTGGAGGCCCTACTCGAAGTAGCCGAAGACGTCGATGAGCAGGTGCGCGCTGCTGCTGCCGGCGAAGACGTTGAGGTCGTAGGCGGCCGTCGCCAGCGGCACGATGACGCCGTTGGCGATCGTGCCCTGCGTCGGGTCGAAGTTGAGGACCGAGGTGCCCGGATACGGGGTGCCGGTCGGATAGGTGGAGAGGAAGCCGGTCCCTGCCGGCGTGACGGCGGTGAGGTTGGCGGCCACCGCCTTGGCCGTCGCCGGGACGCCGCAGTTGCCCTTGATCTGGAAGGCGCGGGTCTCGCTGGCGAGGACCGGCCCGCCGGTGCTGGCGGCGCGAGTGTCCACCGCGCGGCACGGGGTGAGCGGGTGGTAGCGGAGCGGCGCGTCGGACTTGAAGTACCCCTGCGCGTCGACGATCAGGTGCGAAGTCCCCGCGCCGCCGTTGTTGGTGCCGTAGAAGGCGGTCAGGTCGGGCGTCGTCGGGGCGAGCCGCAGGCGCGCGCCGTTGGCCGTGGCACTGGTGGGCTCGGCGTTGAAGTTGAGGGTCGAGACCGGCGGCAGCCCACCGTCGGAGGGGTAGAGGACCACGTAGCCGGCGGCGGTCGGCCACACCGCTGTGGCGTTGACCGCCACGGCGGCGGCGCCGGCCGGGATGCCACAGACGCCCTGGAAGGTGAAGCTCCGCGCGGTGCCCGCGCTCAACGACGTCGAGGTGCGGGTGTCGACGACGCGGCAGGGGGTCAGCACCTGGAAGCCGAGCGGTCCTTGCGCGCCCGGCGCCGGCGCCGCGTCCTCGCTCGAGTAGCCGTAGACGTCGATGACGAGGTGCACCTGGCCCGGCGAGCCGGCGACGAAGGGGAGGACGTTGACCTTGCCGGTGCCGTCGGTGGAGAGGAGGAGGATAACGTTGTTGGCGCGCGCGAAGACGCCGGTGTCGAAGTTGAGGCTGGAGGTCGTGTCCGCGAACGGGGAGGAGGAGACGTTGCCCGGATAGAAGGTCATCCAGCCCGCCCCGGACGGGGAGACCGAGGTGACGTTCGCAGAGATCGCCTTGGCGGTGGCCGGGATGCCGCAGGCGCCGGTGATCTGGATCGTGCGCAGGACGCTCGAGGTCAAGGCCGTGCTGTTGCGCGAGTCGTAGATGCGGCAGAGGGGGACGGTGAAGAAGCCCTCGGCCGCTGCCGGCGAGCCGGCGATCACGTTCAGCTTGCGGGTCGTGCTGGCGGTGGCGCCGTCGGTGTCGGTGACGGTCAGGGTCACGGTGTAGGTGTTGGTCGCGGCGTAGGTGTGGGAGGGCGTGACGCCGGCGCCGTTGGCGCTGTCGCCGAAGCTCCAGGCGTAGCCGGCGATCCCCTCGACATCGGTCGAGCCGGAGGCGTCGAAGGTGCAGGCGAGGGCCGCGCAGGAGAAGGTGAAGCGCGCCTGCGGCAGGGCGTTGGCCAGGACCGGCGCCGTCCAGATCTCCTCCTTCAGGTTCCGCCGGTCGGTCCACGAGGGGAGGAAGGTGCCCGCCACGCCGGAGATGCCGTTGTAGTCGCCGTAGCGGAACCGGTTGGCGTCCGCCACCGTTTCGTCCGTCGCCACCGCCGTCACCTTGATCGCCGCCCCCCAGGTGAGGCCGTCGTTGGACGATGACTGGAACCAGATGTCCGCCTTCTTGCGGCCGGGGTCGGCCGCCGTGTCGTCAAACATCAGGCCGATCACCCCGCTCACCTCGTCGACGGCGAGGCGGGGATTGAACTGGTCGTTGAGGGAGCTCGAGTCGGCCACCTTCCGCTTCGCCTCCCAGGTCGCTCCGCCGTCGAGCGAGCGGGTGAACCAGATGCGCGTCTTGCAGGTCGACGCCACGGTGGTGCCCGGCGCCTGGCTCTTCGCCTGGCAACCGGTCTCGCCGGAGAGGTCGCGCCAGGCGGCGTAGACGTTGTTCTTCGCGCCGCTTCGGAACACCCCGCCCGAGACGTAGGTGATGGTGCCGCCGTGGTCGGGGCCCGGGTGCGCCGGCACCGCCGCCGTGTCCGTGGTGTAGGTCGTCGCCAGGGCGACGGGCGTCGCGAAGGTCTGCCCGCCGTTGGTCGACTTCGCCACCAGGAGCGTGCGGTCGCTGAATTTCGGATAGAACGCGAAGACGTCGCCGGAGCCGTTGCACTTGACGTCCGACCCATTGGTCCCGCCGATCAGGAAATCGGTGCTGACGATCAGCGGCGCCGACCAGGCGCCGGACGGCCCGGTCTTGTGGCTGATCTTGGCCTGGGCGCCCTCGGACCAGATCACGTAGAGCGTGTCCTTGAAGGGCGACGCGGCGCTGTGGTCGACCCACAGCATTGGCTTGTCGGCGAAGGAGCCGGTCGAGATCGGCGCGTCGATCGTCCACGTCGCCCCCGCGGTCAACGAGCGGTAGACCTCGACCCGCGTCGCCGTGCCGGTGGCGTTGATGCCGAGCGTCGCGGCCCAGGCCGTGCCGTCCGACGTCCAGTCGACCGCCGGGTCGGCCTGGAAGCTGTCTCCCGAGAGCAGCGGCAGCGCCCGCGCCCGACGGGGAGACCGAGGTGACGTTCGCCGAGATCGCCTTAGCGGTGGCCGGGATGCCGCAGGCGCCGGTGATCTGGATCGTGCGCAGCACCCCCGCGCTCAGGATGGTGCCGTTGCGCGAGTCGTAGACCCGGCAGAGCGAGACGGTGAAGAAGCCCTCGGCCACCGCCGGCGCGCCGGCGATCACGTTCACCTTGCGGCTGGCGGTGCCGGTGGCGCCGTTGGTGTCGGTGGCGGTGAGGGTGACGGTGTAGGTGCCGCCCGCCGCGAAGGTGTGGCTGGCGGTGACGCCGGAGGCGCTGCCGCTGTCGCCGAAGCTCCAGGCGTAGCCGGTGATGCCGTGGTCGTCGGTCGAGCCGGAGGCGTCGAAGGTGCACGCCAGCGCCGAGCAGGAGAAGGTGAACCGCGCCTGCGGCGGCTGGTTGCTGAGCTCGAGGCAGAGGCCCGCGACCTGATCCCGCCGCGCCGGGATCTCGGTCAGGCTCGTGTCGCACCAGGGCGCGTTGCAGTTCGGGGGCGGAGACGGCGACATGATGCCGCCGCCGCACGAGGTGTGAGAGGAGCCCCAGGAGTGGCCGAGCTCGTGGATCACGAAGGCGGCGCGGGTGCCGCCGCAGCCTCCTTAAAGTTCCAGGGCTTTCTTGGAAGCCTCCCCCACAGTCTGCCCAGTTTGTGAGCCTGACAACACTGACCCCACGCTTCCAACCTTGAGGAAGGATCTCGCGGGTGCAGCGCGGACACACCCTCCCTTACGCGAGCCTCTGGCTCGGCAGACTGGCCCTCGCGCGGGCAGTAAGGCTGTCAAAGAGCGCCTGGCGCTGCCGTTATCCAGCCACGAAGGGCAGGGCCGGCGGAAAGCTGCCGGTGGGGAAGGGCGCATTGCGGTCACCGCGACGCAGCCTTTCGGAGGCTTCCCGGAAGGTGCTGACGAAGGCGGTGTAGATCTCGTAGAACGCCTTCCGTGCTGCCCTGGTCGCGGCGTGAACGCGTGGCGCTGGCGACCGGGCCAGGGAGGACGGGCGGTATAGCGGATCGCGCGACAGAATCGCCTTGACTCCAACCACAACGGCGCCGGTGCGCTCTCTTTCGCGGGCGGCGTCGGTCTCGATGGCCTCGACCAGAGAGGCGATGCGCGCCCTGTAGAGCTCCGGCGACAGATGCGCCCAACAGGGGATCGGGGAGAATGTAACGGTTTCGACGGCAGCGTATTTCATCCGGCCGACATCCTCTCGGCGCATGCGGGCGAAGAATTCCTGGGTTCGGTCGAACCAGTGGCCCGTCAGAGGCGCACCGTCGATCAGCGCTCCCGCGGAGTGCACCCCCGGCCACTGGCATACCCGTTCGACCAGATTGGCCTGAACGGCTTGGCCGAGTATGTACCGCAGCCTCTCAATCTGAGCAGCGTCTTCGTCGGTGACGACGATCATCTCGTAGCGCCGATCGAACACGGGACCCCGCCAGCCGGTGAGGCGGTTGACCTCCCGGGCAAGCTTCGACTTGAAGTACCGCATGAAGGCGGCGGGTTCCTGGGCGTCGTCGACGACCAGGAGCAGATGCACGTGGGTCGACATCACGAAGACAGCCGAAATCATGGTCTCGTAGCGGTGCTGGGCTCGTCCGAGGACACCGGCGACGAGGTCGTTGAGCGCTGGGCCGGGCCGGAACAGAAAGCGTCCCTGGACGGCGCGGCAGGTGACGGAGATGAGGGTCCGGGCGTGGGGTATGAACCGAAGTTTTCTGGCCATACCCATCTATAAACGGAAAAACCGCGTCTCATCTTACAAGGATCTGTAAGTCGCTCTTTTGCAGCGAGTTGAGACACCTCCAAAATCGGATCTGGCGCGACTCTATACGCGGACAGTGAGGCCCTTAAGCGCTATCCTTCAAAGCGCAAGGCTCTTCTGACAGGCGGCGAGCGCTTCGTGGCGGCTCTAACACGATCGTTAGACGCCCAGGGACTATGAGCTTTGACTTAACGGCAATATCCATCGTAGCCGCTGGCCGTCAGGCAAGCGTTATAAGCATCCCAATTGTCGAGAAAGTTTGGTCCGTAGATGCTCGCACAGGTGTAGTAGGCTTGCTGGGCGGAAGTACAGAAGTCCAGCTCGGCCGTCGGTGGGTGAATGTCGCCGACACATTCGATGTAATAGATGCCCGCCAAGCCCTTGCAGCCGGCCCCAGTCCCACCTGCCGCTATACATGGATCGTAGACATCGAGGTATGTAGTATCGCAGGGAGAAAAATCTGCCACCCAATCCCAATATGCCTCACTCTTGGGAGTGAAAACCGTACAGGTGAGTAACACCATAAGGAACGCTGAGAAAAGAAACGGCCTCTTGTTCATTGACGTGAGCTCCTTTCGGGTGAATTTAGGTATTCAGCGAACATCGGCTATTTCGCTGACTAGTGAGGTGCACTTTCAGGGACGTATTCGCCGTCACTTTGCGCGCAGGCGTATATGACGCCGTCGGGCGCCAGGTTGTCGCTGCCATGAATCGGGTAGGTCGCGAAGCTGGGCTTGGTCTGCTCGCCATCCGTGATGATGGGCGATCCGGTCGCCTCGAAGCGCTGGATCGTGTCGATGAGCGCCTGTCTGTAGAGCTCGTCCAGGCACTCTCGATCCAGCAGGCCCTGCGCTCCTCGCGGATCAGCTCGGGCGGCCGAGGAATGCTTCCGATCGATTCCATTGGAATCGCCATTGCTGAAGTATATCCGATCCTTGGGAGCGATCGTCGAGTTCCACTGAGGCGATCTCGCGCAGTTCGTGAATGGGCGTCTTAGAGGTGCGAGGACATCGCGGCGAGTCACGGAACGCCACCTAATCACAGCAGCAGCGGACGGCGCTGCGCGGTTGGATTAGACTCTTGACGATGTCGTTCACCGCACTCGGCTGCAAGGTCGATCTGTTGCTGCGCTCGGTCACCGATGCGGCCGGCCGCACGGCGCGCCTGGAGCCCAAGGCCTGCGATCTCCTCTCGATGCTCGCCGGGCGGCCCAACGAGGTGATCTCGGTCGAGCAGCTCATCGAGTCGGTCTGGGGCGGCAGGTTCGTCACCTCCGACGTCGTGACGGTGGCCGTTCACGCGCTGCGGCAGGCCTTCGGCGACGACGCCCGCGAACCCCGGTTCATCGAAACGGTGCGCGGCCGAGGCTATCGCTGGATCGCGCCGCTCGACCGGCCCGAGCCCGCCGGCGAAAAACCGGCCGCCTCTCCCCGGGCCTCGCTGGCCGTCGTCTCCCTCGCCGCGCTCCTGCTCCTGGTCGCCGTGGGCTGCACCTGGATGCTCCTGCGCCGGCCCGCTCCGCTGCCGTCGATGAGCAAGACCCAGGCCGTGCTGCGCGCCCATGCCCGCGGGCTGTTCTTCAGCGACCGGCGGACCCTCGCCGACATGGACAAGGCGGTCGAGGAGTTCCGGCGCGCCATCGCCGGCGAGGCGCGGTTCGCCGAGCCGCACGCCGCCCTCGCCGAAGCGCTCGTCCGCCGCTTCGAGTGGACCAACGTGGTGGCCTCCGGCGCCGAGGCGGAGGCGCGCCGCGAGGCGGCCCGCGCGCTCGAGCTCGACCCGCGGTCGCCCCTCGGCCACGCCGCCCGCGCTTCCGTGCAGTTCGTGCTCGACCGCGACATGCCGGCCGCCGAGCAGAGCTTCCGCCGCGCCATCGAGCTCGACCCGGCGATCCCCAGCGTGCGGCGGCGTTACGGCTACCTGCTGGCGGTCAACGGTCGCCTCCGGGAGGCGGTCGACCACACGCGCGCGGCGGCCGAGCTCGCGCCGACCTCCTCGTCCACCTTCGCCGACCTCGGCTGGGTCGAGTTGCTCGCCGGCGATGCGGCGGGGGCGCAGCGCGACCTGCGCGAGGCGCTCCGCCTCGATCCGACCAACGGCAGCGCGACGATGTCGCTGGTCAAATGCCTCGACGCCACCGGTCAGCAGGCCGAGGCGTGGTCGGAGCTGCGCCGCGGGCTGACCGTTTCCGGCATGCCCCCGACCTTCCTAAAGACGAGCGAGGCCTCGTACGCGGCGGGGGGATTGCGCGGCGTCTACGAAAGCTGGGCGCAGTCCGGCGCCAAGCACGGCCTGCCCCGCTTCCTGCTGGCGGTATACACCGCGCAGGCCGGGCAGCGCGACGAGGCGCTCGCGCTGCTCCGGCAATCCGTCGAGCGGCGCGAGCCCATGACCTTGTGGATGACGGTGCACCCAGCCTTCACGGCGCTGCATCACGATGCGACCTTCCTCGCGCTCGCTCGTCAAGCCGGTCTCGGCACAGCCGCTTATTGAGCGGTTTGAGCGGTTTGAGCGGGAAGCGCGATGCCCTCCTCTGTAGGAGATGTAAGGTCGTCGTTCCACATCAGGTTCGTGCCGGCGGCGGCGATCAACCGGGCCTGGGGCGTGAGGTCGAGCGCCGAGGCGAGGACCCCGACCATGACGCTTTTGCGGTCCTCACCCAAACGCAGGGCGACGTCGGTGGAGAGCTTCTCAAGGTGCGAGGGAATCGCTCCCATGGCGTCGGTGACCCCGATCCTCCCGAAGTAGCCGTCCCCTTCACGAACCACCCAGGCGGTCACCAGGCGGTCGAATCGGAAATGCGATCCCTTGCCCCACCATGCGGCGTCACCCGCCGGGTCGCCGTCGCGATCGACGGCGACGTTGAGACCGAACGACGGCGGCAGCTCCTTCTCGAAGGTCAGGCGGAACCAGACGCGCTGCGGGTCGCGCGCGAAGTCGAGCGCGCGCAGGTCGGGCGCCTCGGGTTTGGCGCCGTCGCCCGCCGCGTCGCTGCCGAGCGACTGCCAGGTCAGCGCGCTGACGGCGGTCGCCGGCGCCCAGGAATGGTGCTCGACCCGGAAGCTCAGCTCGCGGGCGAGCTCGGAATCCGGACGCAGGGCCGTCAGGCGCGTCACGTCGGCGCGGATCGGCGCAACGTCGGGACCAAGGGACTGCAGCCGCACCATCGCGTACCAGGCGCGCGCCTGCAGCTCCCAGAAGTCCGGGCGAGCGCTCGCGGCGCCCGGGCGCGCGTCGAGGCGCCGCACCAAGTCGGCGTAGACCTGCACGCCTTCGGGACGCGCGGGTCCGGCCGGGTCCATCGACCGCGCCAGGCCGTTGAACACGCCCACCGGGGTCGCGGCGGGGTCGACCTCCAGGGCCCGCCGAAGTCGTTCGAGCATCACCGGGCGCATCTCGGGTGTGCCCTCCCCGAACATGAACGCAGAGCCGCGCAGCGCCGTGCTCAGCACGAGTGCCTCGGGGCAGCGCTCGTCCAACGTCACGGCGCGGTCGGCGTGGCGGATGCCTTCCGCGACGAGGCGCCGCACTGTGTCGAGCGTGTTGTGGCCGGTGTAAGCCTGCGCCCACGCGGAGAGGGCGATGAGGTTGTGCGCGTCGCGCGCGAGCCGGGTGTCGCCGGCAGCCTCGCCCTCGGCCGCCAGGCGCGCGGCCCGTTCCCGCCCGAGGCGCAACCCGTCGTCGTCGTAGCGGATGGCGGCGTCTTCGATCATCTCCCGCGTCAGCGCGACCTCGTGCGCAGGATCGCTTCCGGCGGCGGTGGCTACCAAGAGGAATAGCAGAATGGCCTTCATTGACGTCTCCTTTCGGCGCCACGATGCAGCCGGCGCGGCGGAGCCGTCCTGAAGATTGGCTGAGGATTGGTTGAGGAGGTGAGCCGAGGGTCAAAGCGCCACCCGCGGCAGCGTAATCGTAAACTTCGCCCCCCGCCCGCTTCGGTTCGCGGCTTCGATCCGCCCCCCGTGCGCCTCGACGATTCGCTTGCAGATGCTCAGACCCAAGCCGTAACCGCCGCTTTTCTTGGAGCGCGAGCGGTCGACGCGGAAGAAGGGCTCGAAGAGATTGTGGAGGTCGTCTGCTGGAAGCCCCGGGCCGTCGTCGGTAACGACGACGATCACCGCTTCGCCATCCAATTTCACCGCCACTTCGATGGACCGGCTGTCGGCCAACGAGTACTTGAGGGCATTCTCCAGGAGGTTGCGGAGGACGACTCTGAGTTTCTCCCCATCCACCTCGACCCAGATTTCGGGCTCTTCCGCGACGAACCGGACTCCGGGTGGGCGGTCCTGGAACCCCTCCGCAACCTGGCGCAGAAGAGCCACCAGATCCAGGCTCTCCTTCCGCAGTCCTCGGCCTCCGCGCAGCCTCTCCAACTCCAGCAGCTCGGCGATCATGGCTTCCATCTCAGCCACGTCGGCCTCGATCCGGCGCTGCTTGTCCCCCTCCGGCAGGAGCGCGAGCGCCACCTTGACGCGCGTCAGCGGGCTGCGCAGCTCGTGGCTCACGTCGAGCAGGAGCTGGTCCCGGGCGCGGAGCATCTCCGAGATCCGGCGGACCATTTGGTTGAAGGCCTCGGCGAGAGCGCCGAACTCGTCCCGCGTCCGGCTCGGCACCGTGACGTCGAGCTCGCCTTCGCTCAACCGCGCGACTCCCTCGTGGAGCGCCCGCAGGGGCCGGAGGGAGCGGCGCAAAACGAGGTACGCCAGGAGGACGATCAATGCCATCACGAAGTGGAGCATCCACAAGAGGTGCGAGTGCGCCCGGCGCATCCTCCGGCCGAGCTCCCAGAAGAACAGATACGTGCCGCCCTGGGGAGCGGGGACGACCGTCAGGTCATGCCGCCAATTTCCCGCTCGGACCTCGGAGAGGTGGGGGAGGCCGGGGCTCGTTTCCCAGGCCCCGGACGGGCCTTCGTAGCGCATCTCCAGGCCCAGGTGTTTCGCGATCTCCTTCGCTCTCCCCTCGTCGGGCGAGGTCGAGGCCAGCGCACGGGCATACTCGGCCACCAGGCCGCGGGACATCGAGAGGCTCGGGCCGAGGATGGAGTAGAAGAAGCCGCCGACGAAGACCAGAAGGCTCACCGTCGTGGCCACCATGATGGCCAGTTGCCTGACGAAGATCGACCGGTGCCAGGCCACGGGGCTCGACGCTTCACTCATCGCCGGCCCCGTCATCGCCGATCCCGCCGCTCCCGCCAGTACCGCCGCTCCCCCCGATGAATCTGTAGCCCGTGCCCCGCACCGTCCGGATAAACCGGGGGCGCCGGGCGTCGTCGCCCAGTTTCTGCCGCAGCCGGCTGACCAGGATATCGACCGACCGGTCGTAGGCCTCCCAGTCGACGCCGCGGGTCTCGTCCAGGATGCGCTCGCGGGTCAGCACCCGCCCTCGGCTCCGCGCCAGGAGGCCGAGCAGCGTGAATTCCGCCGTGGTCAGGGCGAGCGGGCGACCGTCGAGGCTGGCGGAGCACGAGGCCCAGTTGATCTCCAGCGGTCCGATCCGCAGGCTCTCCTCGGCTTCCGGCAGCGTCCCCCGCCGGAGCACCGCCTGGATGCGGGCCACCAGCTCGCGCGGCTCGAAGGGCTTGGGCAGGTAGTCGTCCGCCCCCAGCTCCAGACCGAGAATGCGGTCCATGACGCCGCCGCGAGCGGTGAGCATCACGATCGGCACCCGGCTGGTCTCGCGGATTTTCCGGCAGACCGCCAGGCCGTCCATTCCGGGGAGCATGAGGTCGAGGACCACGAGATCCGGCGGATCGCTGCGGATCGCCCGCAGTCCCTCCTCCGGATGCGCAACGGCGCGGACGGTGAAACCGAAGCCCCCGAGATACTCGGTCAGGAGCTCGCCCAGGGCCTCGTCGTCGTCGAGGACGAGCACGCGCGTTGCGGTCATGATGGACCCATGATCTCTCATCCCGTGATCAGAATCTCCCTCCAATCCCCTCATCACCCCGGCCCTCTTCTCCCATCGCCCTCCCCCCGACCGGGAGAAGAGGGAGAACAGCCAAGAGCAAGGTTGCTTTTTTGGCGCTCCCCTCTCTCCCGGTCGGGGGGAGGGCGATGGGAGAGAGGGGTTGGGGGAGTGAGGGGTCTTGGGCGGGGGAACCTCTGAGGCACGTTAGGTTGGCGACTATGCTCCATGTCCCTTACTCCGTGCCGAGGGCGCGGATCGGCGGCAGCAGGGAAGCCTTGCGGGCCGGCACGGCACCGAAGCCGAGACCGGTGAACAATGCCATGCCTAGCGACGCGAGCAACGCGCCAACCGGCACTGCAACCTTCCAGGACGTCCCCAGGGCGAGGGCGCCGCTGCCGAGAGCTGCGAGAGTGACTCCGGCAAGCCAGCCGCCGAGGGCCAGGGCCGTGGCTTCGGCCAGGAACTGGATCAGTATGTCCCGCGGCCGGGCGCCGACGGCCAGCCGCAGGCCGATCTCCCCGGTGCGCTCCTTCACTGAGAGGAGCATGAGAGCCAGGATGCCGGTGCCGCCGACGAGGAGGGCGAGGCCGGAGAGTCCGGCGGTGAGGAGGGTCAGCGTCGCGGCGGCCTCCCGCTGCGAGGCCAGGAGCTTCGCCTTGTCCTGGACGGCGAAGTCGTCCGCCGAAACGTTGTCCCGCAGCCGATGGCGCTGGCGGAGGAGCACGCCGATCTCCGCCTGGGCCGCATCCATTTGGCCATGCCGGCTGGAATCGCGGACGGTCACGAAGACCGTGCTGAGATAGGCGACGTTGAACACCCGGCGCAGGGCGGTGCGGATTGGAATGACGATCGTGCTGTCCTCGTCCGAGCCGTCGGCCAGGACTCCCTTGGCCTCCAGCACGCCGACGATCTCGAAGGGATTACCCCGGAGGCTGAGGTCGCGGCCGAGCAGAGCGTCCGGAGGTTCGTCACCGAAGAGCCGCTCGGCCACCCGGGCGCCGAGCACGGCCACACGCCGGGCGCCTTTCTCGTCCTCCGCGTCGAAGAAACGTCCGGCCCGGAGGCGGAAGCGGCGAATCCTTGGAAAGGCTTGGGTGGCGCCGAGGACGGTGGCGACTACCGAGCCCCCGCCGCCCTTCGCCCGCAGCGTCCCTTCCACTCCGGGCATCGCCTCGTCCACCCTCTCCAACTCGGCGAGGGCCGCGGCGTCCGCCGGGGTCAGGGTGGTGACGAAGCCGCGCACCTCTTTGCGGGCGACCAGGCGCTTCGCCGGCGCCGGCCGCACCACCAGGAGATTGGTGCCCATCGCCTCCAGGCTGCTGCTCACCTCTCGCTGCGCCCCCGCACCGAGGGCGCCGGTGAGGAGGACGGCGGCGACGCCGATCGCCACTCCGGAGAGAGCGAGGGCGACTCGCAGCCGGTGCGCCGCAAGCGCCCGAAGCGCCGGACGGAGAGAGCGCGCGAGCTTCATCGGCAGGCACCCCTCAACGTAGCGCGTCGGCCGGCGCCAACTTGGCGGCGCGGCGAGCCGGGGCGACGCCGGCGAGGAGACCGGTCAGGGTCGCGGCTGCGAGCCCCAGGAGGATCGCCTTCCAGGAGAAGACGCCGCCGAGGGTAAAGCGGCGCGCCACCACTTCGGCGATGACCGAACCGGCGACGAGTCCCAGGACGCCGCCGCCGAGGGAGGTCACCGCGGTCTCGAGGAGGAACTGGAGTTGGATGTCCCAGGGCCGGGCGCCCACCGCCCGGCGCAGGCCGATCTCGCCCACCCGGGCGCTGAGGGACGCCAGCATCAGGCTTGCCGCGACCACGCAACCCACGAGCAGCGAGACCGCCGCCACCAGCGGGAGAAAGACGAAGAGCACCCGCTCGACCTTGCCGACCATCCGCTGCACCTGCGTGGCCGTGATGATTGTGAAGTCGTTCGGCTGGCCGGTGGCCAGCGCGTGGCGCTCGCGAAGCAGGGCTTTCAACGCGCGCGCCGTCTCCTCCACCCGCGTTGGGTCCCGCACCAGGAGCTTGGCGCCGCCGATGGTGTCGACGTTCATCACCCGGCGCTGGAGGGTCGTGAGGGGGACGACGATCTCGGCGTCGCGGTCCATGCCGTGGGCATCGGTGCCGAACGGCTCGAGGAGGCCGGTGACCCGGAAATGCACCGAGCCGATCTGGATCTCCGCTCCCAGCGGATCCTCGGTGCCGAACAGGTCGCGCGCGACCGTCGCGCCGATGAGGGCGACTCGCGCCGAGCCGGCCACCGCTGCAGCGTCGAAGGGCTCCCCCCGGATGACGCTCCGGTTCCAGACCCGCTCGAAGCGCTCGGACTCGCCGAGAACTCTCGCGGTCGTAGTGCCCGCGGCGGAGCGCACCGGCTCGCTGGTGAGCCCCTGCTGCGGGTCCCAGGCTTCGACCTCGGGAAGCTGGCGAACGATGCCCGCGATCTCGTCGAGGGTCAGGCGGGCAGCCCCGGGGCGCGGCCCGCCGATGATCCGGCCGCCGCCGGTAATCAAAAGGATCGAGGAGCCGCCGAAGAGCTGGCGGACGGTCGAGAGCATTTTCCGCTGGGCCCCCTCGCCGACCGAGACCACCAGGGTCAGCGCCGCCACGCCCACCAGGCTCCCCAGCATCAGAACGGCGGAGCGGAAGCGGAAGCGCTTGAGGGCCTTGAAGCTGTGAACGACCAGGCGCGCGGTCTTACGGTTCATGCTCCCTCCAGGGCGGCGAGGGGCGCCGGTTCACAACGGGCTGTCGGCTGGTCCGAGATCAAACGTCCTCCCTCCAGCCGGCAGATGCGGTCGCAGTGGGCGGCGAGGTCCGGGTCGTGAGTGACGAGGACGATCGTCCGGCCGGCGGAGTGGAGGGTGTGGAAGATGTCCATGATCTCCCCGGCCGCGAGCTCGTCGAGGTTGCCGGTCGGCTCGTCGGCGAGGAGGAGGTCAGGCTCGTTGACCAGGGCGCGGGCGATCGCCACTCGCTGCTGTTGGCCGCCCGAGAGCTCGGACGGTTTGTGGTCGATGCGGTCAGCGAGCCCCACGGCTTCGAGGGCGCGGCGCCCCAGCCCCGCGATCGAGGCGCGGTCGGAGTAGAGGAGGGGGAGCTCCACGTTCTCCAGGGCGCTGGTGCGCGGCAAGAGATGGAAAGACTGGAAGACGAAGCCGATCCGCCGGTTGCGCAGGCGAGCCTGGGCGTCGATCCCGAGATGGGAGATGTCCTCGCCGTCGAGCAGGTAGCGCCCGGCGTCCGGACGGTCGAGGAGGCCGAGGACGTTCATCAGCGTCGACTTCCCCGAGCCTGAGGCGCCGACGACGGCCAGGAACTCGCCGCGCTCGATGCGCAGCGAGATCTCGCGCAACGCCCGCACCGGCTCGCCCCCCGGCCGGGTATACGTTCGTTCGATCCCTTCGAGCTCGATCATGGGCCTACGTTCTCCTTTCCTTCGGTTTTCTCGTCGCCGACCAGCACTTCGTCTCCTTCGCGCAGGCCGTCGGCGATCTCCCAGTAGCTCTCATCCTGGCCGCCGGTCTTCACCCAACGCCGCTCGGTCGACTCCTTTTGATTGCCGCGCCGGAGGAGCACGTACTGCCGGCCTCCCTCGCGGCGGACGGCGCGGCGGGGCACGGCGAGCACGGCGCGCCGGGTTTCCAGGGCGATCCGCACGGTCGCCGTCATCTCCGGCCGCAGGGTGTGGTCCCGTGGTGGCGGGAAGCGGATGACGGTCACGTAGTTGACGACGTTGTCCCGGATCTCGGCCTGCGGATAGACGGCGACCACCTCCCCGGAGAACTCCTGGCCGGGGTAGGTGTCGACCGTGAAGCTGGCCTTCTGCCCGGTGCGGATGCGGCCGATGTCGGTCTCGTCCACGTAGGCGCGGACCTCCAGGCGGTCGAGGTCGAGGAGGGTGACGAAGGTCGGCGAAGCGAAGCTCGCGGCCACCGTTTCTCCTTCCTCGGTCGAGATCGAAGCGACCACGCCGCCGATGGGCGCAGTGAGCTTCGCGTAGCCGAGCTGGGTCGCGGCGAGATCGAGGTTGGCCTGAGTCTGCCGGAGTCCCTCGGCGGCGACGGCCGCGGCCCGCTCGGTCACCTCGAGCTCGCTCCGGGGGAGAAGCTGCGCCGTCGCCAGTTCCCGCTTGCGCCGCAGGTCGGCCTCCGCGTAATCGAGCTCGGCGCGAGCCGAGGCGACGGCCGCGGCCGCCTGCGATCTGCGGGCGTCGAGCTCGCCGGTCTCGAGCTCGGCCAGGAGCTGCCCCTTCCCGACCGAGTCGCCGATCCGCACGAGAAGCCGGCGGACCACCCCCGAGGCGCGAGAGCCCACCCGGACCTCCGCCCCGACCCGCGGCTTGATGACACCGGTGGCGGTGACAACCCGTTCGAGATCGCGCCGGGCGACCCGCGCCACCTCGGCGCCGCGCAGAGGGTCCTCGCTCCGCGGCGCCATCCGTATCAAAAGGACGGCCGCCAGGGCGAGGGCGGCGGCGGTCAGGGCGATGAGGACGAATTTCTTCATGGGACGGGCCTCTTCATGGGACGGGCCTCTTCATGGCACCGTCGACTTTGAGACCTCGGCGTTTCTCGGGAATTTCGGGAATGTAACGGATTGCAACGGCGGGGCTCGGGGCGTTCCCTGCGGGCCGTGGGCGCGCTCATGGCGCCCAGGGGCGCTGGCGAAGGGTGTCCGTCCTTCGGAGGAAGTCGGTTATGATGTCAGAGGAGTTCGAACTCGTCCTTGTTGGGAACTACCAAAGGACTGGCACCGCAGGAGGTTGCTGCAATGGGCCTCGTCCTGGAAATCCCCGATTCCGTCCAAGAGGCCCTCCGTCTCCCGGCTGGACAGCAGACCGCCGAGCTACTCAAAGAGCTGGCAGTAGCGCTCTACTCGCGAAGTGCCTTGTCTTTCAGCAAGGCTTGCGAGCCCTCAAAGATCGATCGGCTCGAGTTCGGGCGACCTCTCGCCCGGCGCGAAGTGCCGCGTGGCATTACGGCGAGGAAGAGCTGGAGAGGGACTGGCAATATGATCCTTCCTTGACCGTAGGGTGCGCGACGGCGGGCCGCTTGACCCAGTCGTTGACTAGAGTCCGGCAGTGTTGTCGCTGATGGCAACACACGAGGAGCCGGATGCGGAAAATCCGCACGTCCGGATCTGTGGGGGGCTCGGTCGGGCAACCGGCCGGATCTACCCGATTCTTGGCGGACGGGCGAGCGACTTTGATGCCGAGACCGAGCGAGTCCACGAGGAGCTCATCGAAGAGCTGGTCCGACTGGAGCGGACCCTGACGGCGGGGGCAGAGTAGAGCGCATCCTCTCCGCAATTCGCAATTCGCCGTGAAAAACCCAGTCTCGCGGCCCCGACCTTACCCACGCGATCACGAATTGAGGTCCTGCCCCTGGAAGAGTCCCCCGCCCGCGTGCCTGGCCACGCAGCCGAAGAAGGCGGCGGCGCAGACCACGGCGATCCAGCCGTGGGCCGCGTACTGCCCTGACGCGTGCTGCCGCCCGCGGCAACGCGAAGCAGGGGGAGACGCTGCTGGAGCAGGGCACCGGCGGCGTCCCGTCTACTCGCCGCGCAACACGCTCGCCGGATCGACATGGGTGGCGCGGAGGGCGGGGATCATGCTCGCCAGGAGCGCCGTCGTGGCGAGGAGGAGCGCCACGCTGCCGAAAGTGACGGGGTCGGTGGTGCCGACTCCAAAGACGAGCCCTGCAAGGAACCTCCCGAGCCACAGGGCGGCGACCGCTCCGCAGATCACGCCGGCCACGATCAGCATCAATCCCTGACCCAGCACCGAGCGCACGACCTGCTCGGCGCGCGCGCCGAGCGCCATTCGGATGCCGATCTCCTGCCGCCTCTGCACCACCATGTAGCTGATGACGGCATAGAGGCCGAGGGCCGCGAGCACCAGAGACAGCACGGAAAAGACACCGAAGAGGGCCATAGCGAGCCGGCGCTCTGCGAGCGCCGCTGCCACCACCTCCTCCAGCGTGCGCATGTCGGCGATCGGCAGGTTGCGATCGAGCAAGGTCACCGTCCGGCGCAGCGCGGGCGCGAGGCCGAGGGGATCTCCCTTCGTCCGCACGATGAGATAGGACCAGTTCGCCGGCCGCTGCGCGAGCGGGATGTAGATCGTCGGTCCGGCCGGCTGGTGGAGCGCCTGCTCCCGCACGTTGGCGACGACGCCGACGATCTCCTGCATCCCGGTGGTGTCCCAGCCGAAGTCGACGCTCTTGCCGAGTGCGCTCTCGCCGGGGAAGTAGCGCTCTGCGAAGGCCTGGTTGACCACGACCACCGGTGGCGCGCCGGCCACGTCCCGCTCCTGGAAGGGTCGTCCGGAGAGAACCGGCGTGCGGAGCACCTCGAAGTAGCCCGGCGACGCGATCCGCTTCTCGGCGAAGGGTTGCGCATTCCGAGGAAATTCGCGTCCCTTGATGGTGATCGTTCCACTGATTCCACCTATGAGCGGGAGATTGCTCACGCAGGCGGCAGCCTCGACCCCGGGGAGCGCCTTCACGCTTTCGCGTAGCTCGCGGAAGAACGCGGCCTGCTGGCGCGCTTCCGGGTAGCGGCTGGACGGCAGACTGAGACTGCCGGTGATGACGCGGTGGGCGTCGAAGCCCTTGTCGACTTCGAGCAGCCGGTTGAGGCTACGCAAGAGCAGGCCAGCGCCGATGAGCAGAGCGAACGAGAGAGCAACCTCGGCCACGATGAGCGTGCTGCGCAGCCGGTCGCGGGCGGGCCCGCCCGCGGTGACTCGCACGCCTTCTTTTATCACCTCGCCGAGATCGGCGCGGGAGGCGCGCAGCGCAGGGAGCAGGCCGAAGAGCAGGCCGGTGGCGAGCGAGAGAGCCAAAGCGAAACCCAGAAGGCGTGCATCCACCGTGGTCTCGGCGAGCCGTGGCATGGTGGACGGGCCGAGCGCTCGGAGCCCCGCCACGCCAGCCCAGGCGACAAGCACACCGCAACCACCGCCCAGAAGTGCCAGGAGAAGACTCTCGGCCAGGAACTGCCGCACGAGACGGCCGCGCGCCGCGCCGAGGGCTGCCCGGATGGCGATCTCGCGTCGCCGCACCGTCGAGCGCACGAGCAGCAGGTTCGCCACATTCGTACAGGCGATGAGGAGCACCATACCGACGGCGCCCATTAGCGCGATGAGGAGGGGCCGCGCGTCACCGATCACGAGACGTTTCAGGGGCGCGATGTGGATCCCGTGGTCCGTCACCTTGGTATCCTGCAACCGGTGCGCGAAGGCGGCGGTGCGCTCCTCGGCGAGCGCGAAGTCGAGCCCGGGGCGCAACTGCCCAAGGATGTTCATGAAGTGCAGATCGCGCGGCGCGTGTTCAAGATCGAGCTGCAGCGGAACCCAGATGTCGAAGTCCTCTGCGGTAGCCAGGGCGGTCGGAATGATCGAGCGCGTGCCGGGAGGGATGATCCCGATCACCGTGTACGGCTGGTCCGCCAGCGTGATCGTGCGGCCGAGCAATCCCGGATCGCCGCCGAAACGTCGCTTCCACAAACCCTCGGAGATCATCGCGACGCGCTCGGCGCCTCGCACGTCCTCGCCGGGTGTGAAGGAGCGGCCAACGCGTGGCATCACTCCCAACATCCGCGGCACACTGGCCGACATCCGCACGGCCTGGAGCGTCTCCGGCTCGCCCAGGCCGGTCATCGCGTACGCACTCGTGAAGTATGCACCGAGATCGGCGAAGACCTCCGTGTTCTGCTTCCAGTCGAGGTATTCGGGAAACGAGACCGGCACCTCGGACTGCGCTTGTACGTCATAGACGGCGACTAGGCGCTCAGGCTCAGGGTACGGCAGCGGCCGGAGCAGAGCGACGTCGAGTACGCTGAAGATCGCCGTGGTGGCGCCGATGCCGAGCGCGAGCACCAGAGTCACGGCCAGGGTGAACCCCGGTCCTTTCAACAGCCTGCGCAACCCGTAGCGGATATCCTGGAGCAGATCTCTCATGGCCTGGGTCCTCCTGGGCCAGAGACCATCCACGCAGAGACCAGCAGGACAAACCGAACGACCTTGCTTGATGAGATGTGCATGTCGAGCCCCCCGTCAATACTTTAGCATTGTCATCGTGCGGGACCCTCGGCGGGTCGGCTCGGAGGCCTCTCCGGCACAGCCTGGAGCGTCGCCTACGATGCCCTGAAGTACGGCTCGGCCTGCGACGCCAAGCACAGCTAGCTCCCGTGAGCCACGCTTCGCGCGAGGGCTGGCGACCGCACTTCGGACAGAGCCGAGGAGCGGATGTCAGCTATTTTGCCCTTGCTAACTAATAACACACCTGATACACTCTGTGAGCACTTGCGCGGTCCCGCTGAGAAGTCATCCGGGAAGGACGGCCTCAGATTTCTACTCGCAGACCTCCTGAGGAGCAGTTTCCACCATTACTCGTGAGGATCGCAGGGCTCCTCGGGAGCAGCCTCGCTCCCTTCTCCAGCTCTCGATGCCTTGAGCGGTTGGAAGCGGAGCGCCATCTCCGCGGAAGGCTGACGTCCATCCGCACGAGTTTCGTCGACCTGCTCGCCGGGACCCTGCCCCGCTTTCCTTCCGAGACACGTCGCTTCCTTCTTGCGGTCAAGCGCGATGCGTTCAACGGCCGGGAGTTGGCAAGGCATACGGCCCATCCCGAGTGGCCTGTCCTCGAGAGCGTCACCGATGGCTTGGCGAGAAAGCTCCTGGACCTTGAGGCGGAGGCCTATCAGCTCGACGCGGAGTTTCTCTCCTGCTACGAGCAAGAACGCGACAGGGAACGACGGCACCTTTTCGAGCACCTCATAGATACCCGGTTCCTACGCGGTGTTGCACTGAGCAGTCCGGACCTCGTCGACCGGGCCATGGTGCTGAGCCGCCGGCCGGCAGGTCGGTTCGGCCGGCGAGAGAGAAAAGTCGAGCAGAGCCTCCTGCGGTTCGTGACCAGGGCCGCGGCCAAGCTCTCGCCGTGCTCCACCCTGACCGCGTTCGCGTTGGGAGCTGTTAGCGAGAATGCCGATCCTGGCCAATGGGGCATCCTCGATGCGGATCTGAGGGAGATTTCCCTCGTCCGGGCCAGCCGCCATGTCCTGGAGAGCTATCAGACGCTGCTGTTGCGACACCCCGGGGTGCGTGACCGCTGTTATCTCGCACTGAACGACACCGCCGAAGAGATCGAGCCGGGACGTTACCGGCTCCTGCGCCCCGGCCACTGGCAACTGGACCCGGACCGCGGTGAGTTCACCTACGCGCCCGCGGCGCAAGTGAGGGTCACCCTGAACAGTACCCTCGTGAAATCCATGCGCCGCCTCCTGGCCCCGGGACCAGGGCTCTACTCCGCCGTGGTCCGTGAGCTTGCAACGTCAGAGGTCGTCACGGAGAGAGGCGAGGAGATTCATTCCCGGATCGAACGGCTCGTGTCCGTGGGATTCGTGAATCTGCTCCCGCCCTGGCCCACCTATGAGCCTCGCCTTGAAGAAAGCCTCCTCTGCCTTCTGCGTTCGCTGTCCACCGATGCGGCACTGGACGAGGCGGCCCAAGCCCTGGAGCTGTTGGTGGACCTGGAACGGCGCTACGCGTCGCAGGTGCGTCCCGCGGAGGCCGCGCGGTACATGGTGTCGGCGCTTCACCAGTTCGCCGCCGCCGTCGATCATGCGACCGGCAACGATACCAGCAGCGATTCGTGGGGCACTCAGCTCCTGCACGAAGACGTCTTGCTCGTACCCGCGGCCTCGGATCCGGAACGGCTGCAAGCCCTGCGGATCTCGTCGCAGCAAATTAGCGCGATCATGGAATGCGCCGAGTTGGTCTCCAGGTTCGCATCCTTGTACAATCATCGCCACGATTTCCTGCATACCCTCGCCGCCTTCTGGGCTGCCCGCTGGCCTTCGCGGCACGAGATTCCGCTGCTCGAGCTCTTCTGGGAAGCGCAACCGCTGTGGCGCCAGTATCTTCGGTTCGACCACGATCATCGCTTCCACTCCTTCAGCTCCTTCAATCCGTCGGCTCTCGCTTCGATTGACAGCCTGAACCGCCTCCGAGAGAAGATTTTCAACGACGCACAGACCTTGATGCGAGAGGGTGCGCCCGGCAGCTATCTCGCCCCTGAAAGCCTGAGCGCTCTCCTGGAACTGGTTCCGGCGCGTTATCAACCGCTGCTCGGCGGCTCTGTTTTCGTCCAGCCAGCAGAGCCCGGTGGCGGGCTTTGGGTCCTCAATCGCCTTTTCGAGGGAACCGGTCGCTATCTCAGCCGCTATGGGACTGCTCTTGACGAGCCGGCTCGCAGCCGCTACAGCGATCACCTCAGGCAACGGTCCGTCGTAGAGATCGACGGTGAGGACGTTGAGCTCCTGGACCTGATGTTCAGCTCCCTCAGCTCGACGAATGTCCACTCCCCTCAGACCCGGCGAATCCTTCAATCGCCGGGTGAGCACATCGGTTCCTTCGTGAGCGGCCGGGTACTGCTCAGCGAGTTGAGAATACAGGCTGATCTTTCCACGGCGAGCTTCCGGGTCATCGACTCCCAGGGGCAGCGACTGCTGCCGGTGCACCTGAGCAGCCTCAACAACCTCTTCTTGCCAGCGATCCTCCGTTTCCTCTCGGTGTTCGGGCCTCATGAGGTTCGGCAGGTCTTCCCACGGCCGCAGCCTGTGGCCCCCGGGACCTTCGAACGCCTGACCTGCGGCCCTCTCATCCTCAGGCGAAAGCGGTGGGAGCTGGACATCTCTTCGATCGACATTCCCACCGCGCACGAGACGGGTCCGGAGGCCTTCCGGCGGATTCATCACTGGCGGCGGTCGGTCGGCCTGCCTCGGCAGGTCTTCGTGTTCGAGCCGATCCGTCAGCCGGACGGGGCCGTCCAGAATTCCAAACCGCAATACCTCGACCTCAGCTCGCCCTCACTGGTGAGCGTCTTTGTTTCGATCCTGAGGACGATTTCAGATCGACTGATCCTCGAGGAGGCTCTTCCCTCCTTCCCTGATTTTCCTTTGGATTCCGCAGGGAGACCCCGAGGCGTCGAGATCCAAATCGACAGCCTCGCGTTACGACCTCTTCTGCCGGCCTCGCTTCTGGAGGAGCCCGGTCGTTTGACATCCATCCAGCCCAACCCGAGGGGTCGTGGAGATGATCTCCTCGACACTCTCAAGAACAAGGAGGTTAGATATGGACGAGAAGAAGAAGGACGAGATCACGAGCTCGGAGGTCGAAAACCTGGAGGTGGAGGTGTTGAGCGACTCGGACCTCGAGTCCATTTCGGGGGGGGCGGTGGACAACAACATCCACAGCGACGTTAAAAACGCTTGCTGCCCCGCTAATTGAATGAAGAATTAAGATTCCGCGTTGCAGTCAACAGACTGTGACGCGGAACCCTTTTTGTCCCTGCCCAGAGGAGAAGCCATGGGGAACGAGCCATCCTTCAGCGATCTCATTGCGCCGACGACCCTGCGCGAATTCATATCGAGCTACTGGGAAAAAACATTTTACCACAATGCGGCAAAGGACCCTCACATTTTCGAGCCTATGTTTTCTCTTGGCGATGTCGATCGCTGGTTGACGTCCACCCGGACAGGCGAGTCCGACAGCGTGCTGCTCATTCGTCCTGACGCTGAGGAAGGGGGAACACGCCGTTATCGTCCCCGGGACATTGCCATAGATCAAGTCTATGAGGCTTTTTCTCGGGGGTGCTCTGTAGTTCTCAACCGCCTTGAGGACTCCTGGCCACCCGTTTTGCGCTTTGTCAAGGAACTGGGTGCGATCTTCTGCGCAAACGTGGGAGTCAATGCCTACTTGACGCCCCAAGCATCCCAGGCTTTCCACACGCATATCGACGACCATGACGTTTTCATACTCCAGGTGTATGGTGAGAAGATCTGGCACCTCTACGAGCTCACTTTGCTTCCGATCGAGCGGCTTGAGTTCCAACGCCACCTCGCCTTCACCTCTGCCTGGGGAAAGAGCCGCTTGCAAACGCCCGAGATCGCGGAGATCCGGCTCCGGCCGGGCGACGTGCTCTACGTGCCCCGCGGCATGCCCCACCATGCCCTGGCCAGGGACTGTACCTCTCTGCACCTCACGTTCAGCATCGTTCCTCTGTTCTGGACTGACTTCCTGAAGGCTGCCGTCGAGCAGGCCTCGGTTCACGCCTCTGAGTTGCGCCGGTCTTTGCCGCCGGGTTTCGTCAACGACGAGTCGGCCTACGAAGCCATGCGGCAGGAGCTCGAGAGGGTGCTTAAGGCCTTTCAGGAGAACCTTTCCTTCGAGGAGACCTTCGAAGTGGTGCAGGGTCACTGCGTGCGCAAGCAGGGCTTCACCTCGGACGGACATTTCATTCATCTGGATCGCTTGGCAGAGTTGTCCCTGGATTCGCTCCTGGAGCGGCGCCCGGGCCTCTTGTGTACGGTTGACACCACGAAGTACGGGTTCAGCAACATCCGTTTCGGGTCACAGCACGTCCGCGGGCCGGCTCGCCTGCGACGTGCGCTCGAGTTCATCCGAGACGCTGCGCTGTTCAGGGTGTCGGAGATCCCCGGCCTGGACGATCAGAGCCGGCTGGTCCTTGCTCGGAGACTGGTCCGGGAGGGCTTGCTGCGCTTTGCCGAGCACCCCAGGCTGTCATTGCTGGCGGCAGTTGCGCAGAGCCGTTGATCCGCCTCGCGGGATCGATTGCTATTCCAGGAGCAAGATGCTCGGAAGCTTCCCAGCGCAGGAGAATCGCAACAGGGCGTAACCGACACCCGCGGCGCCGGTGAAGAAGGAGGGATCGAACAGGCCATCTTCCATCTTCTGGCGCCAGTGGAAACCGGCATCTACTCCAGCCCGATGAAGGACTTGTGCTGCGAGAGACACCGCGGAATCGCGCAGTGTCTCGTCGCCCATCCTCAGAAAGGCTTGGTACAAGACTTCGGCACGGCCCATGTTGCCGCAACAGATGTAGTCAATGGCCGCGAGCGGTGCTGCTTCCGTCGCCTGCAGGCCATGAAGCAGGTCTTCGCGCAGTACCTCGCATTCCAGCGCCGTCGATAGAGCCCCCAACCTCGCCAGAGCGATACCGGCGGCGCCCGTGCACCAACTACTGGAGAAGCGCAGGTTGCCGGTGGACCTCATGTCCCTCCAGTTTCCGTGCTCCTCGAAATAAAGGCTCCGTTCAAAGTCGAGCGCTCCCCGGGCGGCTTCGAGAGCCTGCCGGTCGCCCGTCCGTTCGGAGAGCTTGGCGAGAGCGTAGAGGATACCGGAAGCGCCATGGGAAAAGCCCGGCAGAGGAGGAAAACCTGCAAGGGTCTCCCAGGCGCAGAAGCTTCCCTCACACGGCAACCGGCGAGCGATCAGGTGCCGCGCGCAGGCGCTGGCGATCTCGATCGGGGTCGGCCGCCCATTGAGCTCCACCTCGGTCAGGGCCCTGTCGAGGGTGAGCAGGGAGAGAATGGCACCGGCGCTGCCGGAGAGCACGTCAAATGCCTCATCCCGGTCAATGCGTTCAGGGGTCATCATAGACGTCAGAGCATGAGCTTCGCGGATCAAGTCCGGCTCACCCAGCAGCTCACCGATGCGAACAAAGCAGTAGATGAGGGATCCGAGACCTACAATACCGCCGATCCCGAGCTTTGTAATTCGAGCTGCCCGCTCCGGCTGCGCGACCAGCTCGCAGAGCTTTTTGCGTACCGCCGCGAGGGCGTCGAGACTGCGAAGGCGATTCTCCCTGCTGGGAGCCACGTACGCTACGGCCGCCAGAAAGAGAGCGATGCCAGCGATCCCGTCATACAGGAAGGGATCCACCCGAGTTTTTGCCAAAGGCTCAAGCCTGGCCTCGGACGCCGGCCGGAACCAAGTGATACTGCCATCCGGAGCATGGACCCGACGGTCCCAGATCTGCTCAGCCAGCACTAGGGCGGTCTGCAGGAACGGAGCGGGAGCCTGCCCGACAAGCTCGGCTGCTCCCGGCGTCACAGCAGGGAATCCCCGAATTCCACCGGAGGCAACACCAAGCCACCCGACGGTGGAAGGCCTCTATTTGCGAGAGCCTGCCGCAGATCGTGCTGAAGTCCCGATCCAGGAGTCAGGAAATACTTGGCCGAAGCCGTCAGCAGCTGGCCGATATAGACCTCTTCGGGATTCGAGAGGCCAAGCCGGTTGGCGGTCATGTGAAGATGACTGCCACCGATTCGCCAACGGACTGAACGCTCCTTGCCGGCCAAGGCAAGCGACAGACGGCGCACGGCCACGCCCAGAGTCAACTCGTCCGTCTGGCCACAGCCCGCCAGAGCCGCTATCTCTGTCTCCAGAACCTTTCCGAAAACCTCCCGCTGCTGGGAAAAGACCCGTTCCCCCTTCTCCAGAATGCCTTGGAAGGAGTCACCCCAGGTTTGGACAGCATAACCCATGGGAGAAGAGAGCTCCTCTTCGTCTGCGGCAAAGTACAAGGCCTGCCGCAGCAAGACCCGGAGAGCCAGGACCAGCCGGCGGGATAACGGCTCCGCGTGATGGGCAGAGAGGAACCGGAGGGCCTCGATGCTCGACGCGGTGAAGGCGTCTAAGGAGCGGGCGAGCAGGTCCGCTCCTCCATACCGCTCGAGCTCCGGCCTGAAAGGAACGGACAGAAAGGTGTTGTCGGGATACACCGAGGTGTTCATTTCGTGAGCATCCGATTCCAGGATCGAGAGATTCTGGCGCCGAATGAGGTCCTCGTCGAGCGGACGGCTCGATGGGGTCCGGCTCAGGAAGAGATCAGCGCCTCGCCTCGTCGTGTCGGCGACCGCGGTCCGGTTCTCTTGCGGAGCTCGTAGCCGCAAGCGCACATGAGGACCGCCCAGAGAGTAGCGAAGGAAGAAGAAGCGGTCGATCCAACCTCTGTGCAGCAACGTCGAGAGCACCGGAGAGACGAACCCCCGGACCGCACGGCCCGGATCCTCATGGTAGTAGAGGTGAAACGAGAGCCACTCAGGAGCTATTTCCTGCGTCGTGGCAGACATCTGGCTCATTGTAGCCTAGGTCTTAGGAGCTTGCCACGATGAGATGGCGACAGTCCGCGCGGCAGGGAGCCCGAGAAGGGGAGGGCGACCACGTGGCCTGCTCCCTGAGGAGGCTAGGTCGCCTAGGTCGTCTGCCCTATTGACGTCCGTCATCTTTTCGCATACACTTCTCAAAGTGTGAGGAGCTCGCCATGAAAATCGTGCTCGTCCACCCTCCGCTCGACGATCCCACGATCCCCTACCACTCGACTGCGTATCTGGCGGGCCACCTTGTTCACTGTGGCTTCGCGGATGTGGCGATCCGCGATGTCAACATCGAGCTCGTCAACTGGACATTCGAGCCCGAGGTCTTCTCCGCGTTTTCAGAGGAAGCCGCGAGGCGCTTGCGCGGCTTTGAACAACGGGCCGCGATCTCATTCACTGAACAGGAAGAATATCTTGGGCTCTGGCGCCGGCGTCCGGTCTCCCTTGAGGATCTACAACAAGCGGTCGCCGGATTACGCGATCGTGAGTCCTTTCTGGAATTTCCTGAATACAATCGTTTCAGGACCACGATCCTGGATTATCTGGAGATCCTCGGAGCCCTCAGCTACCCGTGTGGACTGACGAACTTCAAACAGGTCAGCCGTGGCCGCTTCTCGCCATACAACTTCCGGGATCTTTTTGATGAGGCCCTGACCGCGAGGATCTGCCAAGTCTTCGACCGCTATCTCGAGGAGCGGCTCGCGACCGACGCTGAGCTCTCGGCCGCCGATTGCATCGGCATCAGCGTCGTCTACGACCACCAGCTCTTTCATGCGCTGCACATGGCGCGCTGGGCGAAGCGCCGCTGGCCCGAGAAGCAGTTGCTCCTAGGCGGTACCGCCATCAGCCAGCTCTATAAATATCTGCGTGACAAGCAGATGATGAGAGCGTTTTTCGAGGTCTCCGATGGCATCGTCATCGGTGAGGGTGAAACCGCTCTTTGTCAGCTCGCGGATGCCGGCGGACAGATCGTCCCGGGAATGAAAGTTAACAATCTCATCTCGTACGATCGCGCCGCCGACAGGCTTTACCTACCTGATTTCGTTCACTACGAGAACGTCGCGGCCCTCGGTCGTCCGCTCTTTCGGTATCCATGGGAGCTTTATCTCGCTCCCGAACGCGGCATCAACTATTCGCCGACGCGTGGTTGCTACTGGAACCGCTGCACATTTTGTGATTATGGCCTCAATGTTGCCAAGCCGACCTCGCCGTGGCGTGAGCGCAAGATCGAGCAAGCGATCATCGATCTGCGCGAAGCCGTACGGGAAACCGGTTCACGTTTTGTGTATTTCGCAGTCGATGTCATGTCTCCCGCCTATCTCGAGCGGCTCTCCGACGCCATCATCGACGCGGGCTTGGACATCCGCTGGAGCGCGGAGCTGCGCCTGGAGAAGGTATTCTCGCCAGAGCGTTGCGCCAGACTGGCAGCGAGTGGCTGCGTATCCGTTTCTTTTGGCATGGAGTCAGGAAGCCAGCGCATTCTAGACCTCATCGACAAGGGGACGAAGGTCGTCTTCATGGGCGAGACCATGAAGAATTTCGCGGAAGTGGGTATAGCCGTCCAGATCATGGCGTTTTCCGACTTCCCTTCCGAGACCAAGAACGAGAAGGAAGAGACCCGCCGCTTCATCAAAGAGAATGATCCCTACTGGTCTGCTGGAGGAATCGGGACCTTTCAACTGACGGGCACTGCGATCGTCGCCAAGGATCCAGGCCGTTTTGGCGTGCGCTTGGTCGACAAGGAGGATGCCGATGTCCTCCGGGCTCTCGCCTATGCCGTCGACCAGGATTCACGAGACGGTGAGAGCAGGGCGATGCTCCCCGAGGAGCTCGATGCCTCTTTTGATTCTCACGGCGGGATCTTTCCCCAACTCGCAGGCAGACCGTGGGCAGGTGGCACGGATAGTCTTCACAGTATGATTTACTACAACGCCTATGGGAGGTCGTTTTTCCGCGAGCATACTCTCGTGCCGGCTGATCAGTCCAGTCTGGTATCCGAGGAGCAGCTTCGGTCTTGTACTCTCGTCCTGCCGGGAGTGATCAGGGATTCTCCCTTTGATATTGGCCAGATCCTCGCTGAGCGCCGGAGTATGGCGGCCTACCTGATTCAACTGAGCAAGATCCCCCGCGAGGCGACGCAAGCGGCTTTTCAACAGTGGGCTGAGAGTCGTCCTGCCTTGCCGGCCAGTCCCGATCGGTCGTTCTGGAATATGTCCGGTACCCAATGCGTTCGCCTGAATCCTTTCGTTTACAGGCTGCTGGCCGCTCAGACCCAACCTATTACGCTCGGTGAGCTCGTGAAGCCGCTGGACGAGGCCCTGGCAGCCAGGCTCGTCCTTTACTTTCAAAAACTGGCTGGTCACGGCTTGGTCGGACTCAGCTTGGCGGCGGGTTCGGCGAGAGACTTGGCCACCATGGACCGGTCCCCGGAATACCCGTCCGCTGGCGTGTGACTTCAGGCAGCCCAGGCTCCTTCGGCCAGTGGAAGTCCTCATCCTTGGAGACCAGCCAAGAAAGGAGCCACCCAATAGAAGGATCTTGTCAACGCCCCACACCTCTCCCTGCCGGGAGTTGTTTGCTTCCGCGAGTGGTTGTACGGTTGCACGACGAGCTCCTCTTGGGGTTTGCGCGCCCGTAGTCTCAGTTCTTTGGGTGCGGAGGATCCGCACCAGCCACCCATCGGGATCAAGGCGGGGCGGGAGCCGGTGCCGGCTCCCGCCCCGCCCCTGGCACGGTTCTCGTGCCCCCAGAAAATCTTCGGTTCCAGGTCGTGTCCAAACAATGAAGGACAGGGAAAAAGGCTGCCCTCGGAAGGGCGCCAGCACCTTAGGGCTCACGACCTGGGCGCATCCCGCAAGAGAGCTCAAAACGGTGGAAGGCAGGGTCCAATCAGGGTCAAGGGGTTTGGCCTCAGCTCCTTTTGCAGGCTCCCTGCCTTCCACCGAACTCAACTGAAAACTCTCTCAGATCGGAACGGTACCTGGTCGTGCAGGACGTAGTAGCAAGCGCGAGCAAGCTTGTTGGAGATCGTCCGTAACGCGACCAACTCGTTGGTCCTGGCCTTTTTGCGCTCGTAGAAGCGTTTGGCCAAAGGCTCGAAACGGATGATAAAGTGAGCGGCCTCGGCGAAGGCCCAGGAGAGATAGGGATTGCCATTGCGCACATTGCCGGTTCCCTTGACCTTGCCGTTGCTGGTGTGCTGACTGGGCACGCAGCGGCATTAGGAGCAAAAGTGTCCGGCATCCGCGATCCAGCTTGGTACATGATGGTCAGAGCCAAGGTCTGGCCGATTCCCGGAGCGCTCTCGAGCAACTGGAATACAGGGCGCAGCGTTGAGTCTCTCATCAGTGTTTTCTCGATGCGAGCGATCTCCTCGTTGAGGACACCGACGACGGCCAAGTTGCTGGTTATAGCCAAAGCGAGGTGCGGGTCGGGGAACTGTTCGACCACCTGTTCGGCGGTCAGACGCTTGAGCTCGTTGGCCGGCACCTGGGTTCCGGTGTTACGGGAGAAGAAGTTCTTGACACTCAGCAAGCTGGCTGTGCGTTGTCGTACCAAAAAGGCTCGGCGCCGCAAGAGATCGCGCAAGGCGCGCTCTTGCTTGGGATAGATATAGCCAGTAGGGAGGATGCCGAGATGGAGCAGTCTGGCCAGCCAGCGTGCATCATGGCGGTCATCGACGTATTTCAGTCCCTCGTACTGCCGCACGGAGGTGTTGACCAGTCGGACTCGGTAGCCAGACGCCATGAGGCCATCGACCCAACCAGTATCAGTTGAAGGTGGACTCTACGGCGATGGCCTGGAGCTCTCCCGAAAGATCTCCAAGGCTCCTAGGATCGCCTCCAGGCGGTTGGGCACTCGGAGACTCAGAATCGATTGCAGTTGCTCGTTCAGGACGGCGAGATAGCTGTTGTTTGAATGTAAGTCGACTCCGCAGTACAGTCCCATCTGCTCCTCCTTTCAGGGTTTGGTCACCCGAAGAGCCTATCGTCGCTCCTCAGAAGGGAGGAGCCTCCTCGGGCCGACCTCGTGCGTCGGCGGGCGGGCCCTCAAGATGCAAGGCTTTCCCAGCGTGCCGGTGCTGCGCAACCTCACCGTCAGCAACAACACGTCCTGTGACTTCGGCGGCATGACCCAGAACGGCCAGTTGCCTGATAGAATTGCTTCTCTATGATCTCGCCCAGAGAGAGCACCTTGCCACCGGACCTGGAACTGCGGATTCGCACAAAGTCAAGTTCGTCCGGAACACAATTGCTGTATCAGTTACACTCTCCAACCACCGTGGCCTCTTTCCCCACTCAGGAGATAGTAGGCCCAGAATTCCGGGGAACTCCCGAAGGGCTCCTTCCTCGTCTGCTTCAACAAATCGAGAAGTAGGGCGACGGGTACGATATCGATGGCGGGCTCGTCCTCCAGCCAGAGGGCCAGCGCAAACTCGAAGGACTTGGGCGTGAGTTGTGGCGCCAGCTCTTCGGCGACGAGATGCGGCAGGCCTATCGACAATTTCGCAATTCAGTCCGGTCTATCCTCATCCTCTCCGATGAGCCATGGATCCCCTGGGAGTTGATCAAACCCTATGACGACCAGGGAGAATTGATCGATGACGACTTCTTTGCCGCAAGGTTCGAGCTGACCCGATGGCTACCCGGAGGCCGGGCCCTGGCGGGAGAAATTCGGATGGAAACCTTCGCTTGCCTGACATCGAATTCGGGCTTACCGCAGATCGAAGCAGAAGGAGGTTTGATTCGCCATCTGTTCGGGTTCCAGGCCCACATTCGAGATGCGAGCCCAGATGCACCCAGTGTCGAAGCGCTCATACACGCGCTTCGACAAGGAGGAATCGGACTTTTCCACCTTGCCGGTCACGGCACGTTCGATCCTTCCTTACCCAACGAAGCCGGGTTTCCGCTGGCCGACGGCTCTGTCTTCCGGGCTTCCGACCTTCATGGCGCTGTGCAGACGCAGGTCAGCAAAGACCGCCCACTGGTATTCCTGAACGCCTGTCGATCCGGCCGTCAAGCCTGGTCCTGGACTAGCTTGGGCGGCTGGGTGGACCGCTGGGTGAGAGTCTGTGGGTGTGGTGCATTTCTTGGCCCACAATGGAACGTGAAAGATTCCATAGCCTTCGCTTTCGCTCAGGTGTTCTACGAAGCTCTGGTCCGTGGAGAGACGCTTGGAGTGGCAGCGAAGGCTGCGCGAGAAGCGGTGAGAAAGGCCGCTCCCGCAGACCCTGGCTGGCTAGCCTACGCCGTCTATGGCCTTCCCAACGCGCGTATCGTCTTCAGGCAGACCACGTCAGGCGAGACATCTCCAGCCGTAAGTGGAATGATAAAGCCAGAAACCCTCAAGACCCTTGAGTCGACTTCTGGAAACGACTCCACAGAAGAGCAAGTCGGATTTGACGGGCTGGAGAACGAGCAGCCAAGTGACAACGTTATCGGCTTTTCAACCTACATCATCACCCCAAAAGCGCAAATTTGGCAAGACTACCAAGCCCCTCCTGAGGTTGACTCAGTGCTTCATCAGAACATTTCCGGATGCTATTCCGTAACTGGCGATGACTCAAGAGATGCCACGCTGGAGCATCTCTTTGATGATCGATATCGTCTATCGAAAGGCTACATAATTGGTGCGGGTATCTTCCGGTCGGGTAGGTACCTCGGAGCCTGTAGGGAAGTGACAAACAAGACTTGGGGCATCATGCATGGAGTGCTACGCAGAAAGGACGGCCTAGCCGTATACGTGGCAGGAACTAGAGATGCAGTGGGGCAAAATGATGAGATATGGTCGTGGAAGACGCCGATAGCCAGAAGACCGTATGAGAATGGCCTTTCACGGCAATACCTGATAAACGACAATGCCCTCAATCCCATACTTATTATTCGCATGGCTGACGGCATCCTTACCGTTGAGACCTCGTACTGGAGTGGGATTGGCCTGCTTCACGAAGGACACTACCTCGGAACTTACAAGTACACCTCCGGCGTACTTGCGACGAGTTGGGGTAATGCGCGATGGATGGGCGTATGGGGGTGCCACGAGGGAGACGTGAGTGCAGATGGTGTTTTTAGGGTCCATGGCAAGAATCTGATTGGAATGAAAGGCGAGTTTGATATTACCTGGAATCCTGCTTGGGACATGTAGCTCGATCGGCCTGTCAGACCTTTGCTTAGAATAGAATAAGGAGCCAGGGCTTTCTGAGGCGATGAGTAGGCCCAGGCACCGTTGTTTGGCTTCGCAAAAGGGCCGGCTCGGATCCCGTCTGGACACACCTTCCCTCCACGAGCTTCGGCTCGCGACGTTGGCCCTCGGGCGGGCGCTGAGGCTGTCAAAGAGCGCTTGAGTGTCCTCTATCCAGCCACGAAGGGTAGGGCTGGCGGAAAGCTGCCGCAGGGGGAGGCGCGTCGCGGTCACCGCGCCCCAGCCTCTCGGACGCTTCCCGGAAGGCGCTTACGAAGGCGGCGTAGATTTCGCAGAAGGCTTTTCGCGCGGCTTTGGTGGCGGCGTGAACGCGGTGCCGGCGATCGGGCGAGAGAGGACGGGCGATGTTGCGGGTCACGCGACAGGATGGCCTTGACGCCCAGCACGGAGGCGCCAGTGCGCTCTCTTTCGCGGGCAGCTTCTGCCTCGATGGTCTCGACCAGGACCGCGATGCGAGCGTTCTCGGGCGAGCTTCGGCGTTTCTCGGGAATTTCGGGAATGTAATGGATTGCAACGGCGGGTCTCGAGCGGCCTCACCCTGTGAGGGGAGAGAGCCTCTCGCTCCGTTATAGGCGAGGTGCGCTTCGGCGCCGGGGCGGATGGATTCGCCGTTTCCGGTGTCGTTGGGCTTGCTCTTGCGTCCGTGCAATCTGCCGGACGCCTTTGAAAGGAACTTCCATGAAATTCCGATTTACCCTTGCCATCCTCCTCGGATGGCTGTTGCTTGGTTCCGTCGCCGCCGCGTTTGCGGCGACGGGCGATGTACCACCTCGCCCTCTGACGTCACAGGGCCTCACCAATCTGACCGCGCTCACCCGCCTGATCGGCTACGTCCGCTTCTTCCACCCCAGCGATCAGGCCGCCGGACTTGCCAACGCCGATTGGGATGCCCTGGCGATGGCCGGCATCGAGCGGGTCGAGGCGGCCCGCGACCCGCGCGAGCTCGCAGGCGCGCTCTCCGAACTTTTCGCCGGGATCGCTCCGACCGTCCGGGTGCTGCCGTTCCCTCGGTCCGCCGGGTCGGCGGCCGGGTTTTCCCAGGACGCGGGCGACGGCGGCCCGGTCCGCTTTCTCGCGTGGCGCCATGAAGGCGTCGACCTCCACGCGCCGTTCCTCTCCTATACGAGCGAGCGCGTGGAAGTCGGCCGGGCGCCGGATGGGGCGAGCGCCGATGTGGCTCAAACCCTCGACGTCGAGCGGCTGCGGGGCCACCGCGTCCGGTTCTCGGCCGCGGTGCGCTTCCTTGCCGGAGACGCGGGCAGCGCGGCGCTCAACCTCCAGGCTGCCACCCTCGGGGGCAGCGGCTCCGCGTCCTGGAGCCAGCCCATCCCCCGCGGCCTCGGCTGGCATCGGGTGACCCTTGAGACCAATGTGCCCGCCGACGCCTCCTCCCTGACGTTGAGCTTCGACCTCACGGGCAACGGCCGGCTCACCTTCGACGACGTCAAGGCGACCGCCGACGGACTCGACGTCACCGGTCAACTGATCAATCCGGACCTGGAAGAGGTGATCCCCGGCTTCCCGCCTCGCGGCTGGCAGCTGAACGCCACGCCGTTCGGGGCCGAATACAGCTTGAGCCCGGTCACCGGCGCGGCCGCCGGCCATTGGGCGGCCGAGCTCTCCGGACCGCACGTGCGGCCAGTGGGTCTGCCGCTCGTGGAGGATCTCGGCGGTGGAGTCTCGGCCGTGGTGCCGGTGGCGCTGCCGGCCAACGACCAGGGGACCTTCCCGCATCTATCCCAGCCGCCGGTGCTGCCGGTGCCGGACAAGCCGGCCGGTTTCGTGCCGAACGGCAACGATCGCACCTCCCGGCTCGCCGGGGTGGTGGTGAGCTGGAGCGTCTTCCAGCACTTCTACCCGTATTTCGAACAGATCAGAGTCGACTGGCCCGCCGCCCTGCAGCGCGGCCTGACCTCCGCCGCGGCCGGTCCCGACGCGGCCTCCTACGTCCGCACCCTGCGCAGCCTGCTGGCTGAGCTGCACGACGGCCACGCCATGGTCCGGAACGTCACCGTGAACCCGTCGGTGCGCTTCGCCTTCACATGGGACTTGATCGAAAACCATTTGGTGATCACTTCGGTCGAAGAGGGCGCGACGCACGGCATGCTGCCGGGGGACCGCATCCTCACCATCAACGGCCGGCCGGCCGCGGATGCGCTCGCCCAGATCGAGAGCCTGACCTCGGCGGCCACCCCGCAGTGGCTCCTCCTCCGCTCGCTGACCGAGTTGGCCGGCGGCCAGCCGGGCGGCACGGCGATGCTCACCGTCCAGCCGCATGCCGGCGGGCCGGTCCGCACCGTGACCGTCGCCTATACGGCGCCGTTCGGCAGCAGCCTCGGCATCGGCGGCTTCGGGAGCCCAACCGAGCCGCGGCCGGAGATGATTGCCGAGCTACGGCCAGGGATCTTCTACGTCGACCTCTCGCGAATCAGCGACGACGATCTCAATGGCGCTCTCGGCCAGCTCGCCGCGGCCGACGGCATCGTCTTCGACATGCGGGGCTACCCCTTCCTTCTCACGCCCGAGCTGTTGCTCGGCCACCTGATCGACAAGCCGGTGACCTCGAACTGGTTCAACATCCCGATCGTCACCCAGCCCGACCGCCAGGCTTGGGGTTGGCGCTCGTTGTACTTTTTCCCGACGCCGTTGGCGCCCCGATTCACCGGCCGCTTCGCCTTCCTGATCGACGGCCGGGTCTTGAGCGCCGCCGAGAGCCTGATCGGAGTCGTCGAGGGTGAGCATCTCGGCGCCCTCGTCGGCGGCCCCACCGCGGGTACCAACGGCGGCATGGATCCGTTCGACGTGGCCGGCGGTCACACGCTGCGCTGGACCGGCATGGACATCCGGAAGAAGGACGGCTCGCCCCACCTCGGAGTGGGAATCAAGCCCACCATCCCGGTCAGCCGCACCCTCGCCGGAGTGATCGCGGGCCGCGATGAGTTGCTGGAGAAGGGGATCGAGGTGGTGAGCCAGCCGTAAAGCCCCCCACTCCGATGGAATCGCTCCAGGCCTGCGGCGTCGTCTGCCGCGGGCCTGCAAGCCGCAGCCCGTGGCCGTGACCGGCGGATCAGCCGCGGAAACCATCGAAAAACGCCTTGTGCGCGGCGAGCAGCTCGGTCTTGCGTCGCAGGTTCGGTTCGAGCGACCACACGCCCTCTTCGTGCGTGCCGCCGAGCAGGATGCCGTCGCTGCGCGGAAACATGTACAGATCGCCGGCGATCGTCGCGTACTGGACCTCCGGCTGCGGCAGAAGAAACGTCAACTGTCCCTTGACCGGTGTGAGCTCATCGTCGTCGAACAATGCCTTCGCGCCGAGACCCGTGCAGTTGAACACGAGTTTTTCCGGCAACGCCTGGACCGCGGTGCGATCCGACAGCTCGCGCACGATGACTCTACCGCCGGCGATGTGAAACTCGTCGAGCATCGCTGTGAGATACACCGGCGGCTCGATCAGCAGCGTATCTAACTGGCGCACGAACTCGTAGCCGGTGAACGGATGCTCGTGCGGCGCAAGCGCGCGATACTCCGGCATCATGGCGCGAAACGGGCTCTGCGCGCCGGCATAGCCGCTTTCGATGAACGGTTGATGATTCAAATAATAGTTGCGCATCCAACGCACGCCGAAGCGCGGTCCGAGCATGATCTGATAGCGCCGGTACGCGTATTCCGCCGCGGCGAGCAGTTGTGTTTTGAAGGCGTCGGTCCGTTGCGTGGGATCGGACAGGAACGCGGGAAACCACTGGCCACCGGCAATGTTCGAGGTCGTCTCCGGCGGCATCGCTTTGGTATAGATCGTGACCTCGAAGCCCGCTTCCTGCAGCAGCCGTGCATTCGCCAGGCCGGCCGCGCCGCAACCGAGCACCGCGACTGCACCGCGATGTCCGGAGACACCCAGGTCGACGGCGAGCTTCGCTGTGCCCCAGGACAAGGTGATGCCCGAGCCGCCGTGACCGTAGTTGTGCACGACGAGCGTGTCGTCGAGCTTTTCGGCTCGCACGACGAAACCAGACGGACGGTAAGGCCGCAGGCCGACGACGGTGCGGATCTCTCGTTCAGGCGCCACGTGCACCGGCGGTAGGTCGCGCGCGCTGCCGGTGAACGAGATGTCGGGCGCGGCATAGGCCCGCAGGACGCCCGTGCGCCCGACGCGCTCGGGCGCGCATCCGGACAACCACGGCAGCGAGGACGCGCCAGCGAGCGCCGCGCCGAGAACGCCGCAGTGACGCAGAAAGTGACGGCGGTTCATGGGCTGAAGTATAGCGGTGAGGGGATTTAGCCGCAGAGAGCGTTCTCTTTTATTACGGGGTCATCTTATTACGGGGTCGCCAGCTCGGCCCTCCGCCATCGCAAAGAATAGGGACGGCCCCGCCGGGCACGGCAACATCACTCTCTGAAAGAGGTAAGGACAGCCATGAAAGAGAAGATCCGGGTTCAGCCGCTCCAGTTGTCTCGCGAGACGATTCGCCAACTCGACGAGGACAAACTGGTCCACGTCGGCGGTGGTTGCGATACGACATCGTCTCCCACCCAACCTGCCATGCCGAAGTGACCAGCCGCCGAAGCTGGGCTTTGACGGAAGAAGAGGCGGCCGGGGGCATCTCCGGCCGCCTCTTTTGCGCCTGGAACAGGTGGAGCTGCTGCGGGCCGGGCCCGTGACGTGGCCTTCCCGACCGGGAGCTTCCCGTCGGCATTGCCATTCGTCGGCGGGTAGACCGGCGGTCGGAGCTCTTGACCTGAAGGAAGCCCGTTCGGCGTTCCGAGGAGGGGCGGACGGTAGAGGTGTGTCTGGCTGGGTCGTTCTGAGGCAAACACCGGGGGCGGATACTTTTTTGAGTTGGAACGCCGCGGCGGGACGCTCCTGATCATCGCCGGCCAGTACCAATCCCTCTAATCAATGTGATCGCGCTGCAGGCCTGTCGCGGGTGTTCGAGCTCGTTCTTGCTGGGGATAACCTCTTCACCGCGTATCCGTCGCGATCCAGTTGACTTCCCAGGTCTTGCCGCCATCGTCCGAGAAAGCCTGTTCGAAACGGCACGAGCTCGCCGTTATGTCCGACACGACGAAGCGAACCAGGATGGCTCGGCCATTGAAAGGTTTCCTGATCGAAGAACTCGCCCCGGCCGTTCTTGAACTCGCCTATCGTGGGCTGGCTCAGCGTGCCGCCGCGGCTGCTGGCGAAATTGAGGCTCCACTGATGAGATTCGGGGTTGTAGAGTCGCAGGTTCAGGCCTTCGAAGTGACCTCCCGGGCCGTCGGCTTCGAGCTCCACCAGATTGGCGCGGCCATCCCAGATTTTTCGGACGATGGTGGTTCCCTCGTATTCGACCCAGGTCGTGGAGCCCGTCAAGGGATGCAGGAGGCGCTTCAGATGCGTTTTCCAAGTGCCGATCTCGAAGTCGAAATCGTGTTGCCCATCCCGGACGGAGGCCTGTTGGGCGAGTCCCTGAAGGGGTAGCAAGAGAGCGACCAGGCACCCCGCCAGAAATGCGCTCCTCATGATTCTGCCCGCCGCCGCCAATCGATCACCCAGTGGAGTTGCCAGGTCGTCCCGCCGTCGATCGATCGGGCGCTCTCCCAGTGTGCGGAATCCTGTGTGATCTCCGACCACGTGAGGCGCGACCGGATCGGGTTGCCGTCCGCGTCGATCCATTCGCCGAAGAAATCGATCTTGCCGTCTTGAAAGACGCCTTTCCACATGTGGAAGTGGCCCGGCTCCAGGGTGTCGGTCCACGTATGCTCCCATTCATGCGTCTCACGGTTGAAGGCCCGCAGGCCGAGGCCTTTCAGGGCGCCGCCGTGATAGATCCCCTCGAAGAGCTCGAGAAAGACCAGCCCATCGAGTGTCCGCGAAGCGGTCAGGGTGCCCGGCGCTTCCACCCATCCCTCCCCCGAGGGAACCCGGCAAACGGCGTTCCAGTGTCCTTCCAGAAAATCAAACCCGCGCTCCGCCTCCATGCTCGTCCCCCTATCCGTCGAGCGCGACCCGGAACAGGGCCGCCCATGCTGGACGAGTGTGTCCCGGAGAGCGATCAGCGACAATATCCATTCGTCTTCGCATTGGCATGACCATTTCCATCAGACCGGTCGCCGAAGTCTGCCTCTCGCCGGCCACACTCATTCGTGCTATTATTCGCATGAACTTAAACATGAGCGGCTTCGCTCCAAGGAGAATGATCGGCCATGCGAATGTCCAAGCTCGTTTTGTTGGCGATGATGTCCGCCCTCTTGATTCCGGCTCTGGCCTCAGGGATCCCGAGCTGTGATTACATCTGCTCGAGTCCGTACCCGGAGGACCAGGACTACTGCCACACCTATTGTGAAGAGGAGCCTCCCTCGTGCATTCCCTCCGGCGGAATCGACGACACTCTCTTTGTGACCAACTGTTGCAGTGGAAGGGCCGTACCCGGAAGCACGACCTGTGCGAATCCATGCGATTACGGCACGACTTGGGCGTCCTGTACCCAGATCTGCGAGTGAGCATGGCCCTACCCTGCTGAGACAGGAACGGCTAAGGGCGCCGCGACTCGATCCCGCGGCGCCCGAGTCGCGCTCCGTGGCGTTGGTGCCGAGACGAACATAGCTCCACTACAGCGATATGCTCGCATCATGCTCTGGCCGCGCCGCAAGATCCGGCTCGCCTTGATATTTCTTCTTGGCGGCGTCCTCGCCGGTCTGGGCTTCATCCTCTCTATCGGGGACGCTCTGGTCGCGCCCCGGCCGGCGGTGGTCGGACCTGCACCGCTCGACCTTCAGGCAGAGTCCGTCGACATCCCGAGCTCGTCCGGGAGCCGGCTGCGGGGATGGCTCTGCCGGATTCCTCGGTCGCGAGGCGTGGTGATCCTGATGCACGGCGTCCGCGCCAACCGGTTGAGCCTCGAGCGGCGGGCGAGGCTCTTCAGGGATCAGGGCTTCTCGGTGCTGCTCTTCGATTTCCAAGCGCATGGAGAGAGCCCGGGAGATCACATCACCTTCGGCTTTCTGGAGAGTCGGGACGCACGGGCGGCGCTCGCTCTTGTTCACCGCGAGTTTCCCGGCCAGCCGGTCGCGGCCCTGGGGACCTCGCTCGGTGGCGCCGCGGCGGTGCTGGCGGAGCCGCCTCTCGACCTCGACGCGTTGGTCCTGGAGTCGGTCTATCCAACAGTCGAGGACGCGACCCGGGAGCGGCTCCGGATCCGCTTCGGCCCCCTCGGTCCACCGCTGGCGCCTCTGCTGCTGGCGCAGCTCGAGCTGCAGCTGGGCATCGCCCCATCCGCTCTCCATCCCATCGATCACATCAGCCAGGTGCGATGTCCGGTCTTCGTGATCTCGGGGACGAACGACGAGCACACAACGCCCGCTCAGACCCGGGCCCTCTTCGCGAGGGCGCCCGAGCCCAAGCGGCTCTGGCTGGTGCCGGGCGCGGCCCATGTGGATCTCGAACGATTCGCCGGAGCGGAGTATCGGCGGCGCGTGCTGGAGTTTATCGAGACGAGCCTCTTGGGTCGCGATGGAAAATCTCCAGACGGGGAGCATGTTCATGCGCTTGACGGCCAAAACCGCGGTGATAGCGTGCGTTCTATGAAACCCACACTGAAATGCAACTTGCAGATTCCCTTGTTCCTGGCCCTTGTCTTCGGCGTAACGGGTTGTAGAAGTTGGGGTATTACCGACAGGGCGATAGATAATTTCAGGGTGCAAAACTCCTGCCCTGAAGATCGCATCAAGATCAACTACATCGCTTTTCAACCACAGGACGTTTTCGAAAGCCCGACACCGCCGGCCGAGGTTGCGGCCGATCCCGGGCGGCTCAAGGTCTGGACGCAGACGATCATCGACAATTTCCACGACTTTGACGATTTCAGCTTGGTCGAAACCGTGGGTTGCGATGCCTACGTCACCTCTTTTTGCTGGAGGGAGAGACAAGGCGACGAAATGCCTTCTGTCTGCGACCCCGTGGACTTGGACAACCCTCGCGCGAGGGTCGGTCCCTACCATCTAAAGGCATCTGCCGTGCAGGCCCTCAAAGAACGCCTGAAAGGAAAGAAATAGGGCCGAGCCGCCATTGGGACTTCTCCTTCAGCGGGTGGCGCCTAAATCTGTGGCTCAGGCAGGCAGATAGCCGGCGCGGCGAACGAGGCCCTGCCCTTCGGGCTCGAGCAGGAAATCGATGAACCCCTGGACGGTGTCGGTCGCGGTGCGGCCATCGGTCACCAGGTAGAGGACGCGGCTGAGCGGGAAGCGGCCGCTCTTGAGCGACCCGTCGGTGGCCGCGATGCCACCAACCGCGAGAGGCTTCAGGCCGGTTTTCTCCCCCATGCCCGTAAAACCGATTGCTGCCGGGTCGAGGCTGACGAAAGCGAGCATGGGATCGGGCACACCTTCAGCGGTGGCGGCGAGGGTGGCGTCGGCGCGGGTCGATGCCCCGCGCATCACGCCTTCGTCCCAGAGATCGGAAAGCGCGCTGCCGGCGGCGCGCGTTACGACGTGGAT
>Ga0134121_10000312_pt1 | contig 57613 bp, 50 predicted proteins | sample KB301_FD_96463 | JGI IMG/M metagenome (GOLD analysis project Ga0134121, IMG submission 96463) | Terrestrial soil microbial communities without Nitrogen fertilizer from Kellogg Biological Station, Michigan, USA - KB3-0-1 | ecosystem: Environmental > Terrestrial > Soil > Unclassified ...
ACTGCGGCAGTTATTGAGCTGTTTGAAAAGGCGCGTGCGATTGCAGCCGATCTCGATTTCGATCTTGGTGAAGCACAAGTCGGTGGCGCGTCGGATGGAAACTTCCTCGCTGCGATGGGTATTCCGGTGCTCGATGGCTTGGGCATCAGCGGCGATGGCGCACACGCTGTGCACGAACATATCGAAGCCGATGATATTTCTCGGCGCGGCGCACTCATCGGCGGTCTCCTGATGTCGATTTAAGATGTTGATAGCAACCTGGAACGTAAATTCAATCCTCGCGCGTCTGCCGCACGTCATGCGCTGGCTCGACTCGGTGCAACCCGACGTCATTTGCATGCAGGAGACGAAGTGCACTGACGACAAATTTCCCACACTGCTGTTTCAGGAGCGTGGTTACCAGTGCCAGCTCTTCGGACAGGCATCGTACAACGGCGTCGCGATACTCACGCGTTGTTCATGCGATACGCGATATCGCGGCTATCCTGATGACGATGAGACCGCGCAGTCGCGATTGATAACAACCAACGTCAACGGCATCGACATTGTCAACGTCTACATTCCGAATGGGCAGGCGGTCGGATCGGAGAAGTATGCGTTCAAGCTCGCGTGGATGCAGCGGCTGCACGACTTCTTCGCGAACCACTATGATCCGAAGACGCCGGTGTTGTTGTGTGGCGATTTCAACGTCGCACCTGACGAACGCGATGTACACGACGTGCGACTATGGAATGGACGCATCATGTTCAGCGAGGGCGAGCACGCGGCGTTACAACATATAAAGGACTGGGGCTTCACGGACGCGTTTCGTTTGCACACTGAAGATGGTGGACATTTCACTTGGTGGGACTACCGCGCGGGCGCCTTCCGTCGCAATCTCGGGCTGCGGATCGATCATGTGTGGATCAGCGAGCCGTTAATTGAGAGAAGCGTTCGGACATGGATTGATATCGAGCCGAGGAAATGGGAGAAACCGTCCGATCACGCGCCTGTGTTGGCTGAGATTCGTGATTAGGGTTTTCACGCGGCGGCGCAGCGGCGCAACGGAAGAATCGCTGCGCCGTTGCGCCGCTGCGTGAGTTCTTCTTAGTTAGACGTCAGCTCCGCAGTCTTTTCCGTAATATCCTTCTGCGCCCACTCGTTATCGCGGCTTGTTTCGCCGGCCTTCGATCGTTTCGCGGCTTTCATGCGCTGAACGAGATCCATGTGCGTCGAGAAGTATGGCAGGCTCTTCCCGACAATCTCCTCGACCGAGTTGAAGCCCTTGTCGACCATGAACTTCTCCACACCCGCTTGCAGCTCCTCGATCATCTTCACGCCCTGAAGCATCACGCCCGTGCAGATCTGCACGGTGGACGATCCGAGTAGCATGAATTCGAGCGCATCGTGTGACGTCTCGATCCCACCAATACCGCTGATCGAAACTCCTTCCGGAATCGCGAGCGCGAGCTGACTCACCATTCGCAATGCAATCGGCCGCACGGCCTGCGCCGAGTAACCACCCGGCACACAGTGACCTTCAACCGTCGGCATCGGTCGCAACGTATCGAGATCCACACCGATCACCGAAAGGATCGTATTGATCGCCGAGATCCCGTTAGCGCCACCACGCACTGCTGCGAGCGCGGGTTCGCGAATGTTGGTGATGTTGGGCGTCATCTTGGCCCACACGGGAACGGTGGCGACTTCCGTCACCCAACGCGTCACTTCCTCGGTGAGGTCGGCATGCTCACCCATCTCCGATCCCATCTTGCGCTCGGTCATGCCGTGCGGGCACGAAAAGTTGAGCTCGAAGCCGTCGACGCCGGTCTCCTGGACCATGCGCGTCAACTCCTGCCAGCGGCTCTTGTCGTACTCCTCCATAATCGACGCGATCAGGATATTGTTTGGATACTCTTTCTTGACCTGTCGAAACTCATCAAGCCACACGTCGATCGGACGATCGGAGATCAGCTCGATGTTCTCGAAACCGATCACCTCGCCTGTTGATCTGGAGCGGAGTTTCCCGTAACGCGGAACAACGTTCACGACCTTCGCCGACTCGAGGCTGACGGTCTTCGCGACCGCGCCACCCCAGCCCGCGTCGAACGATTTCGCCAGCACGCGCGCGTTTGTTCCCGGCGGTCCCGAACCGAGGACGAACGGATTGGGAAACTTCATGCCGTTGACGGTAATCGATAGATCCATGATGTTCTCCGTTTTAGTCTGCCACCAGTGAGCCGTACGTATCAGGACGGCGATCACGGAAGAATTGCCACGTGTTGCGCACTTCGCGAATTTTGTCGAGGTCGAGATCGGCGACGACGAGTGCGTCTTTATCGCGCGGCGCTTCCGCTACAAACTGCCCGCGCGGATCGCAGAAGTAACTCTGCCCGTAAAACTCGCCGATGTCCCAGGGCTGCTCGTGTCCGATGCGATTGATCGCGCCGATGAAGTAACCATTCGCAACTGCGTGTGCCGGTTGTTCAAGCCGCCAGAGATATTCCGACAATCCCGCGACTGTCGCTGACGGATTGAAAACGATCTCAGCGCCGTTCAATCCGAGTGCGCGTGCGCCTTCCGGGAAGTGACGGTCGTAACAGATGTACACGCCGATGCGAGCGAACGCCGTGTCGAAACACGGATAACCGAGATTGCCGGGCCGGAAGTAAAACTTCTCCCAGAAGCCCGGATTCACGTGCGGGATGTGGTTCTTACGATACTTGCCGAGATACTTTCCGTCGGCATCGATCACGGCGGCGGTGTTGTAGTAAATGCCGGTAAGCTCTTCCTCGTAGATCGGCACGACGATGACCATGCCGTGCTCTTTCGCGACTTCCTGCATCAGCCGCACGGTTGGACCATCGGGAATACGCTCGACCGACTCATACCAGCGCGTCTGTTGCTCGGCGCAAAAATATGGCGTCGTAAAGATCTCCTGCATGCAGAGTATCTGCACGCCCTGCTTCGCGGCTTCCTCGATGAATTTCAAATGTTTCTCAATGTTGAGCCGCTTGATCTCTTCGATCGGCAGATCGGTGGCGGCGGCGTTCGAACATTGGATTAGGGCGCATTTAACGGTGCGTGGCATCAGTTATTCCTCGTCACTTCAAGATGGGAAAAGTATACAGCATCAGCGGCCTTGATTATCTAGAACCTACTCGCATCAGCAACCAGTGGGTGAGGAAGGCGGCGCCGAAGCCGACGAACCAGGCGTAGTTGTAGAGCGGACGCAGGGGTTCGACAACCAGACCGATCCACGCGAGGGCACAGCCGATCAGGGTTGCGAGGATCGCGGCCCAGTTCCAACCGCGAGTATAGGTGTAAGCGCCTTCAGGTCGATACAAATCGCCGAGCTCGAGCCGCTTCTTCCGAACAAACCAGTAGTCGGCAATCAGGACGCCCGCGATCGAGCCGAGGCCGCCGGAGTAGCCGACAAGCCACGCGAAGATGTAGCCGGAAGGATCAGCCAGCAGACGCCACGGCTGCATCAGTATGCCGATGACGCCGGTGATGAGTCCGCCCGTCCGGAACGAGATCCACTTCGGAAATGCGTTCGCGAAGTCGTTTGCGGGTGAAACAACGTTGGCCGCAATGTTGACTGCGAGTGTTGCCACCACGACCGTGAACATCGAGATCGCGATCACCACCACACTCTGAAACTGCCCGACGACTTTCAACGGATCCCATAGCTCTTCGGGTCGCATGTGGGGGTAGATCACTATAGCAGCGGAGGTGATCATCACGCCCATCGCCGCGAAGACTGTCATCGTGGTCGGCAGCGCCACCACCTGGCCCACCACCTGATCGCGCTGGCTTTTACCAAAGCGCGTGAAGTCAGGCATGTTCAATGACAGTGTCGCCCAGAAACCAATCATGCCCGTGAGCGACGGGATGAAGATGGTCCAAAACTCGCCGAGCGTGTGAAACTTACTCTGCTGGTTGAGCAGGTATCCGAGACCGTTTGCTTTCCAGATAGCCCAACCGAGCAGCAGCGCCGTCATGATCAGCACAAACGGCGCGGCCCAGTTTTCCACTTTCCGCAAAAGATCCATACCGCGGTAGATGATGTAGATGTTAAAGCCCCAGAAGAGCAGGAACGACAGCCACTCAGTCGGTGTGTGTCCGCCGATTGGACCACCGAGCAGCGTTGGCCATCCGGGAATGATCGCTTTGAAGAAAGTGTTGAGTGCTTCGCCGCCGATCCATGCCTGAATGCCAAACCACCCGCACGCGACGAGGGCGCGCATCAGCGCGGGCACGTTTGAGCCGAGCGTACCGTAAGCGGCGCGGGCGAAGACAGGGAAGGGAATGCCGTACTTTGTGCCGGGATGCGAGTTGAGCAGGATCGGGATCAAGACGATCGTGTTGCCGAGCAGGATCGTGAATAGCGCCTGCCACCAGTTCATGCCGGCGCTGATCAAACCTGACGACAGCATGTAGGTGGGAATACAGTGCGCCATGCTGATCCAGAGTGCGGCGTAGTTATAGGTGGTCCAGTTACGACGCGAGACAGGCACCGGCGCCAGATCTTCATTGTAGAAAGGGCTTTGACTGATCTCAGCGAGCACTTCTGGTCGAAGCTCGACACGTCCGTCGGGGTGTTGGATCGTTTCGGGGTTTGTCATCTCTTCATTGAGTCGTCCATGAACCTGGTGACGTCGGTATGAAGCTTTGTTAACGACTTCTCGTCGATGTACATCATATGCCCGGCTTCGTAATAACTGGTTGAAAAATTCTTCAGCAGCGAGGGATCGATGCTGATATGGCCGAGCGTGTACTCGACGGCGTAATAAGGCGTCGCCATGTCGTAGTAACCCATCGCCACGAAGACTTTCAGAAACGGATTCTTCGCGAGTGCGTTGCGTAGCGCGGTGCTGGTGTCTACGTAGTTGTTATTGGTGCCCCAGTTCCATGGTCCAATGCCGCCACCCAGAATGTAATACTCGAGATCCGTTTTGTAGCCCAGTTCCGAGCGCACGTAGTTGTTAAAAGTGGATGTGTATGGCGGGCGAATCGCAGCTTCGCTCGCGTCGTATTCGGTGCTGTCCGTAGCGAGGTTTGAATCGTAGCCTTTGAAGCGACTGTCGAGACGCCCGATCGATCGTCGCTCGCTACGCAGTAACTCTTTGCGGAAGAGGTTCAGGTTGACGCGCAGGTTCGCGTAATCAAGAAACTTCGCATCGAGGCCCGTGAAGCGAGCGAGTTTTGTGATCGCTTCCTGACGTTCGGCCGGCGTTAGTCGGGAACCTTTCTCCAGCGCGAGCATGTATTCGCTCGCCGCAAAGTTTTCCGCATCCGCAACGACGCGAGCCACCGGTTTTGATTGAAGATCCGAGGGCAGTTTCTTGTGATACCAGGCGGTGGCGGCATACGACGGCAGGAAGAGCGCGTACGGCAGATCGTTTCCGGAAGCGAAGGCTGTAGTCTCGAAGTTCATGATGGTCGAGATCAGCATGATGCCGTTGAAGGCGATGCCACGATCGATCAGATAGCCCGAAAGGGCCGACGCGCGCGTGGTGCCGTAACTCTCGCCGGCGAGGAAGAGCGGCGACGTCCAGCGTTCGTAGCGCGTGAGATACATGCGAATGAACTCGCCAACCGATTCGATGTCGCCTTGCAAGCCGAAGAACTTTTGGCCGAGCTCCGGGCGTGTCGGACGACTATAACCAGTGCCAACCGGATCGATGAAAACGAGATCAGACTTCGTGAGCCACGTGCCTTCGTTGTCGACGAGCTCGAACGGTGGCGACGGCATGCTGCCGTCAGCGTTCATCTTCACGCGCTTCGGACCGATCGCGCCCATGTGTAGCCACACCGAAGCCGATCCCGGACCACCGTTGAACGAGAAGGTGAGTGGTCGTGCCGGAGCGGTTTCCGGCTGATCGACGATATAACTCGTGAAGAAAATGTTCGCTTCGGTTTCGCCTTCACGGTTTTTGATCGGCATCATGCCGGCGATAGCCGTGTATTTGATCGTCGATCCGGCAACGCGGATCTCGTGACGTGTTACGACTGGCGGAACTTCCGGGGTTGGTGTTGGTGATGCTTGTGGGCGTGCTTGAGTTGGTGAAGGGCTTGGTTGCTGGCCTGGAAACTGTCCTTGTCGTCCCTGCCCAGGCGCCTGGAACAGTAGTAAGAGAAGTATCGCTGCAAGCATACTGTCGTTAGTCTCCGTTTGGGGGATTTAACTTCGGCTAAATATTCACGCACGTGCCGCGCTTCAGAAACTTTCCATCACCTGATTTGCCCTTGAACTCTCCTTGATCGATCACAACCTTGCCGCGCGAGAGCACCGTTTCGACCACGCCCTTGATCTTCTTGCCTTCGTAAGCGTTGTAATCGCAGTTCATGTGCTGCGTCTTCACGCTCAGCGTCTGTTCCTTATCAGGATCAAAGATCACGATGTCAGCATCGGATCCGACAGCGATCGTGCCTTTCTTCGGAAACAGGCCAAACATCTTCGCCGCCGCGGTTGAAGTGAGCTCGACAAAACGGTTCAAGCTGATGCGATTCTCGACCACGCCGTTGTAGATCAGCGGCACGCGATTCTCGACGCCTGGCGCGCCGTTCGGAATCTTCGTGAAGTCGTCGCGGCCGAGTTCCTTCTGTTCTTTCATGCAAAACGGGCAGTGGTCGGTTGAGATCACTTGCAGATCGTCCATCTTCAAACCCTTCCAGAGCTCGTCCTGGTTTGACTTCTCACGCAGCGGCGGCGTCATCACATACTTTGCGCCGTTGAATCCGGGCTCGTCGTAGTTCTCGAGTGAAAGGAAAAGATACTGCGGACACGTCTCGGCAAACGCCGGAATGCCGCGATCGCGCGCCTGCCGGACCTGATTCAACGCGTCGGCGCATGAGAGGTGGACGATGTACACGGGCGACTCCGCCATCTCCGCGATCGCGATCGCGCGATGCACGCCTTCGGCTTCGGCGATCGTTGGCCGCGTTAACGCATGATACTTGGGTGCCGTTCGACCCTGTGCGAGGGCGCGCTTGATGATCTCGTTGATGACGATTCCGTTTTCGGCGTGCATGCAGATCAGACCACCACGCTGACCCGCGGCTGACATCGCGCGAAAGATCGTCGCATCGTCGACGAGGAAGACGCCCGGATACGCCATGAACATTTTGAAGCTCGTCACGCCTTCGTCCATCGCGGTGTAGAGCTCTTCGATCTGCCTGTCTTCGAGCTCAGTGGTGATGAGATGAAAGCCGTAATCGATCGCGGTTTTGCCTTCGGCTTTCTTGTGCCAGTTGTCGATGCCTTCAATCAGTGACTGGCCTTTGTACTGGACCGCGAAGTCGATGATGCTAGTAGTGCCGCCGTGCGCCGCGGCGATCGTGCCGGTGCGAAAGTCGTCGGATGATTCGGTGCCGCCGAACGGCAGCTCCATGTGCGTGTGCGGATCGATTCCGCCGGGGATGACGAGTTTGGCGGCAGCGTCGATTGTGTGGTCGGCCTCCATTTGAAGATTGGCGCCGATGACGGAGACGCGTTCATCTTCGATTAGTATGTCGCCTATGTAATCATCAACCGCAGTCACGACGCGGCCATTCTTGATTAGAGTTTTCATCGTTTTTTAGCCACAGATTACACTGATTAATTACGGATTTTTAAGACACGGTTTCGTGGAGGAGGCGTCGGCGGCGCGCCGTGCGTCCTCGTTTGCTGTCGGGCTTGGCAGAATTTTTTCGGTGACGCAGATTTCCGTGGGCGTGATCTTTGTCACGGCCAGATACGATGTCGTTTTCTCAGGCCTCTCGGGATCTTCGCTCGCGTTGTAGCGCAGGATTAAGGCGACGGGCACGGCCTTTTTGTTTTGCGTGGCGATGCGCCATTCCGCTTTTGGGCCAACGCTCGAGAAGCCGCCGCTGACCACGGACCAGAGCTCAAGAGAATGCTCTTTACCCTGCGGCGTGATGACAGTGATGTTCTGGCGCAGATCGCCCTCGCTCAGCAACAACGTGTAGCCGGCGGCGCCGAGGCAGCGGGCTTCGAAACCATCGTCGCCTGCTTCATGAGATTTGATGGTGCGGCATTGCTTGTCGCCGAGTGGTGTGTAGACGCTTTGAGTCGTTTGCGCCGTGACGATATTGGCGCACGCGAGCAGGACTGCCAATACAGTTGGTTTCAGCAATGATTCTCCGTTAGTAGAGATTGCCCTCGCGCTTGCGGCCGGTATAGTCGACATAGACCACTTTCAACTCGGTGTAGAAGTCGAGCGCGGTTGAGCCTTGTTCGCGATCGCCGATGCCTGTGCCTTTCGAGCCGCCAAACGGGATGTGCGCTTCGCCGCCAGTCGTCGGAGAGTTGATGTGTGTCATGCCCGTTTCGATCTCGTCGACAAAACGGAAGATGCGCGCAGCGTCGTTCGTAAAGATCGATGACGACAAACCGTATTCACTATCGTTCGCGACTTCCATCGCCTGATCGAAATTTTTCACACGCAACACTGACAACACCGGACCAAAGATCTCCTCGCGCGCGATGCGCATGTCGGGCGTAACGCGATCAAAGACCGTGGGACGCACGAAGTAACCTTTGTCGAGACCGTCGCCGGTGGCGCGCTCGCCACCGCAAACGAGTGTGGCGCCGTCTTCGCGACCGATGTTGATGTAACTAAGCACAGTGTTGAACTGGTTCTCATCGACGCTCGGCCCCATCTCTGTCGCAGGATCCGATCCCGGACCGATGCGCATCGACTTCGCTCGCTTCTCGAGGCGTTCGACAAACTCGTCAGCGACCTGGTCCACCACAACGGCCCGACTCGTCGCCGTGCAACGCTGGCCTGACGATCCAAACGCGCCCTGCGCCGTCGATTCAACTGCCAGATCCATATCGGCGTCTTCGAGTACGACGACCGGGTTCTTTCCGCCCATCTCGCACTGGACCTTCGCGCCGCGTCGCGATGCCTGCTCATACAAACGAATTCCGACACCGTTCGAACCCGTAAACGAGATCGCTTTAACGGCCGGATGATTGATGATCTCGTCGCCTGCTTCAGAGCCGGAGCCGAGCACGAGATTCAAAACGCCCGGCGGTATGCCGGCGGCTTCGAAGATCTCAGTGATGCGAACCGCAGTCGCAGGTGTGATCGATGCGGGTTTGAAAACGACTGTGTTGCCGGCGACCAGCGCGGGCGCGATCTTCCACACCGGAATCGCGACGGGAAAGTTCCAGGGCGTCACGCACGCAACCACACCGAGCGGTTGCTTGATCGTGTACGCGAAGTTTGAAGGTAACTCCGAGGGGATAGTCTCCCCAGTAATGCGACGCGACTCGCCCGCGCAAAACTCAGCGACGTTGATCGAGCGCTGTAACTCGCCACGCGACTCCGCGATTGTTTTACCTTCTTCGTGCGTGAGAAGTTGCGCGACTTCTTCTTTATTTTCCTCGAGCAGCCGCGCTGCCTTGGCTACGATCTTGCCGCGAGCAGGCGCGGGCGTTGCGCGCCAGCCGCGAAACGCATTGGCTGCTGCTTCAACTGCGGAGCGCGCTTCCTCGCGAGTCGCCTGTCGAATGGTGCCGAGGATGTCGTCAGTGTTGGCAGGGTTAATATTTTGTGCGGTGCGGCTGGAGGACGACTCGACCCATTTGCCGCCAATAAAATTGCGATAAGTATTCATAAGAGTTCAGGAATATATCATGTCTCAGTGTTAATCCGTGTTCATCTGTGGCTTAATAAGCGCGATGACGCAAAGCATTCCGGAACTGCTACAAAAGCGTGCTACCGCCACGCCGGACAAACTCTTCCTCTTCTCGGAAGCGGACAAACGCCAGTTCACCTACAAAGAATTCGAAGCTGCCGTGATGCGCACCGCGCGGATGCTCGCCGCGAAAGGGGTGGGATACGGGGACGTCGTTAGCCTGTTGATGCCGAATAGCGTCGAGTATGTTATCGCCTACTTCGCCTGCTGGCAGATCGGCGCGCTCGCCGGACCGATCAACTCGTTGCTGAAATCACAGGAGATCGCGTACGTGATCTCAAACTCCGAAGCTCGCGCCCTGCTCGTCAATTCCGAGTTTCTGCCGTTGATCGAGACGATTCGTGACGAGGTTCCGACGTTGCAGGCAATCGTCACGTTCGACAACGAAGCAGATGCAACCCGCGAAGAGATCACCGGCAATGATCAAATCGCCGAAATCGACGGCGATCACGAAGCAATTATCATTTACACATCCGGCACGACCGGGAAACCGAAAGGCTGTCTGCTCACGCACTGCAACGTCATTGCCAACGCGCGCCAAATCTCCGGTTGGCTCGGCTTCAACGAAACAGATCGACTGCTGACGATCATGCCGTTGTTTCACATGAACGCCGTTTCAGTGACGACGATGTCGGCGCTTTACGCGGGCGGCTCGACGGTCGTGAGTCAGAAGTTTTCCGCGTCGCGTTTCTGGCAGATCATTTCCGAGTATCAGATCACTTCGTTTGGATCAGTCGCGACGATGCTTTCGATGTTGTTGAGCACGTATCCGGACGGAGTTCCGGAAGGGCTGAAGACCGATCAGTTGCGCTTCGCGATGTGTGGCTCGGCGCCTGTGCCTGCCGAGGTGCTGCGGCGGTTTGAAGAGAAATTCAATTGTCTCGTGGTCGAAGGCTACGGATTGTTTGAGTCAACTTGTCGCTCGACTTTCAATCCACCCGATGAGCGTCGTCGTCCCGGATCGTGTGGTGTTCCGATTGGTAACGAGATGCGCGTCGTCGACGAAGAAGATCAAGAAGTGCCGGACGGAGAGTTGGGCGAGATCGTTTTGCGCGGCGAGAACATTCTGAAGGGTTACTACAAAAACGACACGGCAAACGAGACTGCGTTTCGCAACGGCTGGTTTCACACGGGCGACATCGGGTATCGCGACGCGGATGGCTTCTTTTACATCGTCGATCGCAAGTCAGACATGATCATTCGCGGCGGCGAAAACATTTACCCGCGCGAGATCGACGAGGTCTTGTACCAGCATCCAGACATTGCTTCGGCTGCGGCAGTCGGTGTTAAAGATGAGCTTTATGGTGAAGAAGTCGCGGCAGTCGTCGTGTTAAAGCCTGGCGCGAACACGACTGCGCAGGAAGTTATCGACTACTGCAAAGCGCGGCTCGCGGACTTCAAATGCCCGAAGACGGTGCGCTTTGTTGAGGATATTCCGAAAGGTCCGACAGGGAAGTTGTTGAAACGCGAGCTGGCGAAGATGTTGTCTGTGTAGTTTTCCTTCGATCGATCAGCCACGCGCCCAGCAGCCACAACGCACAAATTCCGATCATGATCGGCGAGAACCATTTGCCGTAGAGCCCGTCCGGTGAAAACTTCTCAGTCGCTTCGTGCAGGAACTCGCTATTCGGCAGCAGTCCGGCTTCGCTGAACTCGTGGAACGTGTAAATGCTCACCTGGACCATGAAGAGCAGCAGGAAGATTCCGGTGACCTGAAAGAATCGCCTCACGTTGATCAGGTGTCCAAACTTGGCCCAGCCAAATGCAAACGCGACCGCCGCGAGTAGTCCAAGCAGCGCGCCGCTGATCAAATTCGGATCCTTCACTTGCATCAACATCAGCGCTGTTTCCATTCCCTCGCGCGTGATCATCAGGAACGTAAATAGAAACACACCCGCCACTGCTGCGACGCGTGAGCCCTTTGTGGAAACCGCATTCAATCTCTCGCGCATGCGTTGCTGAACTTTCGGACCGTGACGCCACATGTGAATCACGAGCGTGCCGACCATCACCACTGCAATCGCGCCGAGTACGGCTTCGCGCAGCGCCTCATTACCGAAGAACTGGCTGATGTAGCCGCCAATAAAAGGGCCAAACATGCTTTGGACCGTGGCGTCGTCAACGCCACTGTTGAGCACATACGCGAGCCCCGCGCTGGCCGCGAGGGCCAGGGCAATAGCGACGAAGACGGAGGAAGTCAGCCACTTTTGTCCTGATTTGCGGAGGTACGCGAGAATAACGGCGACGAGCAGGAACGACTCAAAGCCTTCGCGCATGACGATAATGAATGAGTTCAACATGGCCACCGCAGTATAGCCTAAGTTGAAAACCGATTTCAATTTCAGCCACGAAGAGGAACAAAAGAAGAAGTACACAGAAGGCACAAAAGTCGCAAAAGGAAATCATAGACAGTGATGTGCCGTGAAGGAATTAGTCGGGCTGAGGCCTAACCATTATGTGACTTTTGTGACTTTTGTGTACTCGTCTTTTATTGTGGCGTGGTGGGGAGGATCGCGAGGTCGGCGCGGAGAGGGCCGAGTTTGGTTGTGCATGTTAGCCGTAGTGGAAGACGTTGGCGATCGTCGCTAATCCACATTCGCAATTGATATTTATCGGGCTGTTGATCGTCACTCGTGATCGACAACGCGAGCGCGGGCACAGATCGATTTCCCATCTGAATCGTCTCTTTCTTTAGCGCCTCAACGAACAACGTCTTCGGTTTGTTCTCAACTAAGACCGAGACAGCGTTTCGTTTTTTCGATACGAAATTGATAGTGCGCAGGACATAAAAGAAAGACACGTAATCGTGCGTGCCCACCGGCACATCGAGTTTCATACTGTTGTCGAGCACCGCAGCTCCCGCGTTCTGATCATAAGTCAGTGTCTGGTTCAACCGTCGTCGACCTTCCACTAAGTTCAGCACCGTGCGAAAAGGCAAGAACGTTTTCGGATCGACATACGACTCGACCTGATCTCTTGCGACGAAGAGCGACGCGGCAGCGCCTGTCGTCTGCGCAGTGACATTCAGAAATATACCATCGTGATCGAAATAACGCTGGCGCCCGCGCACCTGAAAAGTCGCGAGACCAAGTGGCGTGTTGTTGCCACCGATGAACACCTGATAGTTGAGCTGCTCACCGATCTTGAATGGTAAATTCTCGGGCAGTGCGGGTGGCGCTTCCGGTTTCGGAACAGGGGCCGCGACAACTGCCGGTGTTGGAGTTGGCACTTCCTCCGGCGGCTTGACCAACTCAGCGCCTGCGAGCTCGGCTTTCAGATCGCCGGAGCGCACGCGCGCGGTTATGAGCACGGGCACATGTCGTTCATCATCGCTGAAATAAACCTTTAAGTTCCGCAGCGGCGAATTGTTGGTTTTAACTTCCGTGACGATCGTCGGAAACGATCCAACATTCGTCCTTATCGTGTCCCTGCCAACAACTTTCAATTCAGCGTGATAATCAACTCCCTGACCGCGCACGGAGAGGTCGTAGACACCGCCGTCATGGAGTGGAAGGGCGCGCGCACGATAAAAAGCGGAGAGGAAATCGTAAGTCCCGGGAAAGCCTCTTTGCTTCGGCGGAATCGCTTCGTTACCAGCGGGCTGGCTAAAATCCTGCACCGAATCGGCCGATCTAATCGCGTCGCGCGCTGATTCTTCGACGCGAAACGGCAGTCCGGTCGCGGGATCGATGTAAGTGGTGTAGTCGTTATTAATGGCGTAGAGCGCGACGTTGATCACGCCATTTGTTTCGACGTGAGCGCGCAGTTGAATGGCTTCACGGCCGAAGTGCATGCCACGCGACATCACTTCGACCTCGACGTGCGCCGCGTCTGGAAAATTTGAAAACGAGACGTTGTAAGTCAGTCGCTCGCCGACGCGATAGGGCGCCGTCGAGAACGAAAGCTGCGCGTGCCCGCCGTTTTCGCCACCATTTCCTTGGGCAAACAATGGAGAGACGAGTGCGAGAAAGAGGATCGTAAGAATTGAAATGAACGGGGGTTTCAAGCTGCGATTCACCGTGGCATGATAGTTTTTATTCGATAGTTGGGCAAATAGCGATACGCGCCAACATTTTTACACGCCACCTTTATTAATCAGTTCCATATCCGCGATGATTCCGTGCGCGGCGGCGAGGGGATCCGGTGCGCCGGTGATTGGGCGTCCGACCACGAGGTAACTGGCGCCTGCTGCGATTGCTGCCGCCGGTGTGGCGACACGCTTCTGATCGCCGAGTTCATTGGTTGCGGGCCGGATTCCGGGGGTTACGACGAGAAACTCGGGATTCGAGACTGTCGCGCGGATGGATTCGATCTCCTTTGGGGAAGCGACGACGCCGTCGACACTTGAGGCTTCGGCGAGCTTCACGAGACGCAGCACTGATTCTGCTGGAGTCGAAGTTACACCGATTTGCGCGAGTATGCTCTCATCGATGCTGGTGAGGACGCTGATGGCGAGTATCTTCGATCGAACGCCGGTTTTCGCTGCAACGTCGTTAACAGAATCGACTGTCGCCCGCATCATCTCCCCTCCGCCGCTCGCGTGAATCGTGAATAAGGAGACACCGAGCTCGGCTGCGGAACGTGCGGCGCCGGCGACCTGATGCGGAATGTCGTGGAATTTTAGATCGAGAAACACTTTCGAATCGTGGGCGATGATGTCGCGGACGATTTGCGGGCCCGCGGCGGTGAAGAGTTGAGAGCCGACTTTGAACATGCCCGCGACGCTGTGGAGTTGTTTCACGAGGTCGAGGGCTGCGGTAGGTGTTTCGACGTCGAGTGCGATTATTAACTTATCGTTTTTCATAATCTGTGTAATCTGTGGCTAATGTTTTGCACGACAGCCAATGGCCTCTTCAAGATTTGAGAAACCCTCGCGTTCAAGGATCTTTGCGAGGCCTTCGTTGATCTCTTGCACGATGCGCGGTCCCTGGTAAATGAAGCCGGTGTACAACTGCACGAGACTCGCGCCCGCAGCGATCTTTTCCCACGCGTCTTCCGCCGTGAAGATGCCGCCGACACCGATCAGTGGAATGCGTCCGCCGGTTAGTTCATACAACGTTGCGATCATACGTGTAGATGTGTCCTTTAAAGGTCTGCCGCTTAGCCCACCATCACCGCACGCTGCCACACGTTTCATATTAGTTCGTAAATTTTCGCGACTGACAGTCGTGTTAGTCGCGATGATTCCGTCGATATTTAAGCGCTCGATAACTTCGACAATTGTTTCAAGTTCTCGTCGTTCGAGATCCGGCGAGAGCTTCACGAGCAGCGGAATGTATTTCTGAAACGCTTGACGCCGCGTTTGGAGCGCCGAAAGCAGTGCCTCGAGTTGCTGCGACTGCTGTAGCTCGCGTAACTGCGGTGTGTTTGGTGAGCTAACGTTTATGGCAATGTAGTCGGCGACGTCGTAAACGAGCTCGAAGCTCGCGAGGTAATCTTCGGTCGCGTTTTCAAGCGGCGTGATCTTGCTTTTACCGATGCTGACGCCGAGCACACAATCGGGACGATGATTTGAAACCCTGCGCGCGAACGCGGCGGCGCCTTCGTTATTAAAGCCGGCGCGATTAATCAACGCCTGGTCTTCAGAAAGTCGAAAGAGTCGCGGTCGTGGATTGCCAGGTTGCGGGTGATGGGTAACTGTGCCAGCTTCGATAAAACCAAAACCGAGGGCAGCGAGTGGTTGTAATGCGATACCGTTTTTATCGAACCCCGCGGCGAGACCAATCGGATTAGCGAATGTTAGGCCGAATCGTTTGATACTGAGCGCAGGATTATCGACGCGCTTAGAGATTAAGCTCGCAGGTAATAAGGAAAGTGAATGAAGAGCCAATTCGTGAGCGGTCTCGGCAGGGAGACGGAACAGAAGCGGTCGCAGCAGTGAGCGATAAACCATCTACGGCATTACATAATACAGATTAGCCACAAAAACGCACAGGACAAATCAAAATACACTTTGCGCCTTTTGTGCCTTTTTGCGGCTATGGTAGTATCCCCTCCACACATGGACTTTGTAGAGAAAGCCCGCATCATGGATGGCCCGCGCATCAATAGGGCATTGGCGCGCCTGTCATCCGAAATCGTCGAAGAAAATCACGGCGCCGGCGACCTGTTTCTTGTCGGAATCAGACGACGCGGCGTTCCACTCGCCGAACGCATGGCGCAGAAGATCGCCGATCTCGAAGGCTATCGACCGCCCGTCGGCGTGCTCGATATCACACTCTATCGCGACGATCTCTCGACTGTCGGCGCCAAACCTGTTGTCAATCGCACAGATCTTCCCGGCGACATCGAAAACCGCAATATCGTTCTAATCGACGACGTGCTTTACACCGGTCGCACGATTCGCGCCGCACTCGATCAATTGATCGACTTCGGTCGCCCGCGTCGCGTCCAACTTGCCGTCCTGATCGATCGCGGTAAAGAACATCGCGAGCTGCCGATCCAGGCGGATTACATCGGCAAACTCGTCCCCACAAAAAAGAGCGAGATCATAAAGGTCATGCTCCAGGAGTTTGACGAGGAAGAAGGCGTGGTAATCGTCGAGCGGCCGTCAGAGACGGCGTAACGAAGCGGCCTCGGGCCGCTTTTTTTGTGCCAGATAAACATGGAAGCAACTTTCAATCGCCGCCACCTGCTTGGCATCCGCGAGCTTGAAGCCGGAGAGATTGTCCACCTGCTCGACACCGCCGAAAGTTTTCGCGAAGTTTCCAGACGAGATATCAAAAAGGTACCCGCGCTGCGAGGCCGCACGATAATCAACCTCTTCTTCGAATCGTCAACACGCACCAGAACGTCTTTCGAGATCGCCGCGAAGCGTCTGTCGGCAGACGCTATTAATATCAGTGTCTCAACTTCCAGCGTCACGAAAGGCGAGACTCTGCTCGACACAGCTCGCAATCTCGAAGCGATGGCGCCCGATTGCATCGTGATTCGTCACTCGTCGGCCGGCGCGCCACAGCATCTCGCGCGCATGACTAACGCGCCAATTATTAACGCGGGCGACGGGAGTCATGAACATCCGACACAGGCGCTGCTCGACGCGCTCACGATTCGCGAGCACAAGGAACGAATCGAAGGTCTGAAAGTCGCAATCGTCGGCGACATTCTGCACTCACGCGTGGCACGCTCGAACATCTACCTGCTCACAAAACTCGGTGCGCATGTGAGTGTCGGTGGGCCAGGAACGCTCGTGCCGGATGAATTTGCCGAGCTCGTCGAGAGCGGTCTGCACATCGAGAAACACTTCGAAGACGCAATCGAGGGCGCAGACGTCGTGATGATCCTGCGTATTCAACGCGAGCGACAGGATGCTGCGTTCTTTCCGTCGATGCGCGAATATGCAGTTCACTACGGCTTGCAACCGCGACATCTCGAACGCGCCGCGCCCGATGCGATCGTGATGCATCCGGGTCCGATGAATCGCGGCGTCGAGATTTCTTCCGAGATTGCAGACGGCAGCCGCTCATTGATCCTTGACCAAGTGACGAATGGAGTCGCGGTGCGGATGGCAGTGCTTTATCTTTTGGCCGGCGGCAGTCACGCCGAACACGAAGAATAAAATCGAAACTATGAAGCTGCTGATTGCAAACGGTTATGTGATCGACCCCGCGCAGAATCTAAACACCGGCGGGCGTGGCGTGCTGATTGAAAACGGGCGCATCGCCGGTCTGCTCGAGCGCGGTGAGCCGGTCCCGGAACAGACACACGTGATCGACGCCACTGGTTTGATCGTCGCGCCTGGCTTCATCGATATGCACACACACCTGCGTGAGCCGGGTCAGGAGTACAAGGAGACTATTGCGACGGGCGCGTCGGCGGCAGTCGCAGGTGGTTGGACCAGCATCTGTGCGATGCCGAACACAGATCCCGTGAACGACAATCCCGCAGTGACGCGCTTTATCATCGACCAGGGCAAAGCAGCGCAGCTCGCCAATGTTTTCCCAATCGGCGCAGTCACAAAATCCAGCCAGGGCAAAGAGCTTGCGGAAATGGGCGAGATGAAGAACGCCGGCATCGTTGCAGTATCGGACGATGGTCGATCGGTGCCCAGTTCCTCGATGATGCGACGCGCGATGGAATACGCGCGTGGCTTCGATCTCACGATTGTGGATCACTGCCAGGATCAGTCACTGAGCGCGGGCGGCGTAATGCACGAAGGACGCTGGTCGTTGATTCTCGGATTACGTGGCATGCCAGCGGCGGCTGAAGACGTCGATGTCGTTCGCGATTGTGTGCTTGCGAAACTGACGAAAGCGAAAGTGCACATCGCACACGTCTCGACGCGGGGTGCGCTCGAAGCAGTACGACGAGCAAAGCATGACGGATTGCATGTCACCTGCGAAGTGACGCCGCATCACTGGACGCTCACGGACGAGGCCGTGTCAGAGTACGACACAAACACAAAGATGAGTCCGCCGTTGCGGAGCAGGGAACACGTTGACGCCGTTCTCGAGGCGATGAAAGACGGGACGATTGACGCTATTGCAACGGATCACGCGCCGCACCATCTCGATGAAAAGGCGCTCGAGTTTGATCAGGCGCCGTTTGGGATCACGGGTTTGGAGACTGCGGTCGGGTTGGCGTTCGATCTCGTACACGCCGGGTTGATCGACCTCGAACGTGTCGTACAGATGTGTTCGACGAACCCCGCGCGGATCTTCGGACTCACCGATCGCGGATCGTTGCGACAGAACGCGCATGCGGATGTGACGCTTCTGGATCCAAATCTCGAATGGGTCTTCGATGTGAGTCGCTCTAAGTCAAAAAGCCGCAACACGCCGTTTCACAATCGCGCGATGCACGGCGCGGCAGTGGCGACCATAGTCGGCGGCCGTCTGGTCTACCTCCATCCCGATTACACACGCATCAACCAGCCTAAGCAGAAAGTTCAGAGCTCAAGCTTTAGCTTGCGGGCTTAAAGCCCGAGACCTTAAGGCTAAACTCGAATTATTGACAAGTGAATTACTCGGCAGTAAGGTTCCTCCAAGCCTTACTTGCCCGGTCTCGACCCAGGTGAAACGAGATGATTTTGAAGTCAAGACCTACGCTTATCCTCGTCCTTATTCTTCTCCTTTTAGTTGGGATTAGCGTGGTCTGGAGTGCGAGGAAACCGTTTAATACCAGCCTCTCGTCTGTTGAAGCTCAAACAAACCCGCCGGCAGATGGAAGCCTTAGATGGTATGCGCAGCAGAGTGCGGCTAATGGTGAAACGCAATTTGCATTAATACTGTCACCGAGGATTCCCGTAGCGTCGTCTCTGAGCGACGCTATCGAAGATTATGGCGTTGTTGTGGGAGAACTACTCGCCCAGGAGTCCGTTTGGTACGACCCCCCAGACACTATCTATACATGGTACAAATTTAGACTCACTGAAACCTTGAAACAGAAGCCTTTCGTTGCGTGCGCTACTTGCACTTTCACTCCGACCCCTCCGTCCAGTCTGTTACCACTGCAATCGGGGGAGATTCTAGTTCCTCTCCTGGGTGGTTCGGCGATGATAGATAACGTCGTAGTTGAGACAAATATAGATAATTTTGGCGGACTGGTGGAGGGACAGAACTACCTGTTGTTCCTCAATTTAGATTCGGTGAATCAAAAGGGCAACCTTCCTATCGGGCCGCAAGGTATTCTCGTTGTTAACCCTGATTCGACATTTTCGCCAGTGATGATGCTGGCGACCGGTGAAACCGAGCCTATTATCAGTGGACTCGTATCTCAGTATGGCAATTCGCTTACGAATCTGAGGGCCGCGCTTACTCCTGGAAGTGATTGCCTTTCTGCGTGAGGTTAAGCAGGCTGTTACACGAACAAAATAAGAAACAGAAGTAAAAACCCGCCCGGAACCAATTCTGAACATTTCCGAAACGGCCGCACTAAAAACATTGCCTATTCTGAGACTGAGCCCTAAAATGCTCCGGTCTTTGTTCCCGGACAATTCTTTCTAGTCCAATAACAATTGGTTTACTTCGTCTACCCTCCACGCGGACGAAGTCGTCAAACTTTTAGAACCTGAACGGAGGTCAACGATGAAGAGTAAGCTTTGCAGCCTTACCTGTATGGCCGCCATTCTTCTGCTTGCACCTGTATGTGTGGCTGACAGTAATAAAGGTCAAAACAGGCTGCTCAAGCAACAGGAGCGGTATACATTGTCGCTGGAGTTGGAGTTCACGAAGAAGGAGCAAAACCCGCTGGAACAGGCGATTTCGGTTCTGTTCGATGTCGGACCCAACGGGTATGCGACCGGCTTCCTGGTAGGCAATGGTCTGGTGATGACCGCCTATCACGTGATCTCCGGCAATCTCAGCACCACCAAGAAAGTGATGCTGGGTTTCAAGGCGACAGATGACCTGTCTGTAAAAGTCTTCGTTGACGGCTGTCGGGCAAAAGTAATCAAGGTCGACAAGGAAGCGGATCTGGCCCTCCTCGAAATGTGCCGCAGCTCGAAAGCCGCCAAGGCCCCTAAGTTCCAGACAGCGCCGAACAAAGACGACAAGCTATTTCTGATCGCGCGGCCGCACGGCGATAAAGTCGTCAGCCACGGCAGTTTTTATGGCAACTACATGCTCGGCAACCAGGAATATTGGTCAGTCAAGATCGATAGCCGAGACGGTTTTTCGGGAAGTCCGGTTTACAACTCGGACGCCGAGGTGGTGGGAGTTTTCAGTGGCTACGACTGGTCGCAGAAGCTGGCGCTGATCAGTCCGAGTATTCGCGCGCAAAAGCTGCTCGAAGACTACAACGCGACGACAAAGCCTTAATAAGCCTTTAACTGGATTGCAGGATTTGCATGATTAACAGGACATCTTGTTAATTCCGCGAATCCTGTAATCCTGTCTAATAAACCGCTCGATTCTGAACCCGTTGCTTGCTTTCAAGACTAAACCGGGGTTCTCGTACCTGCTCGCCTGCAATCATCCGCGCCACGTACTCACCGACGACCGGTCCGTGCTTGAACCCGTGTCCCGATCCACCACCGACAATCCAAACATTCTCGAACGCCGGGTGCTTATCGATCAGAAAATCGCCATTTGATGTGTTCTCATACTGGCAAACACGAGTCTCCATCACCGGCGCGTTCGCCATTCGCGGCACTCGTTTCGCGAGATACTCCCGCACCGCCTTCAACCCTTCAGCACTGACAACTCGCTCTCCTCGATCCGGATCGAACTCCGGCCCATGCGCATCGATGGCGATCTTGAACCCGCGACCATCGACATTCGGTAGCCCGTAAACGAGATCGTTGAAATCGATCCACGCCGGCATCGCGCCGCGATTGAAACTGTCATCTCCGGGCGGTACACCGAGAAAGATCACTTCCTGTCTCGTCACGTAGATCAAATCCTTGAGCAACTCAGGAAACAGCTTCGGCAGCCATGGACCACACGCAAACACAAACTGCCTGGCTTTTATCTCTTCACCTGAAACCGTGCGGACTGATTCTAAGTTGCCCTGCGCCGGCGGCGGCGGTGCGATTGCCTTTTCAACGTATTCGACACCATTCACCTTCGCCTGCGCCACGACTGCCTGAACCGCACGTCGTGCCATCAGCAGACCCGAATCCGGCTCGAGTATCGCCCACGTCGTTGGGCCAAATTCGAGTTGCGGAAATCGCCGAATTAGTTCATCTTGGTCCAGCCGTTCAAAGTTTGCATTGAGACGTTGTAAGGTCGCGAGTGTTGCTTCGCAGTAAGCGTCGTGCTCGCGAGCGAGCCAGAGCATGCCTGTCTTGTGGAACAGTGGCTCGGTCTTTTCGGAGAGTTGTTGCCAGAACGTGAAGGAGCGTTGTGACGAGCGCGAGTAGATCTCGTCTGGTCCATAGCCAAGGCGAATAATTCGCGACTCGCCACCCGAGCTCGCGCGACTGTTTCCTGGTCCGTAAGCATCGAGCAACAGCACGGAGGCGCCTGTAAGCCTGATTTGATAAGCGCTCCAGGCGCCAAAGACGCCTGCACCGATAACGGCAACGTCATAAAACATGCACGTAATTGTAACGCAAGATCAGTAATGATCTGACTTGTTCTATTCTTCCGGGTTCGGGTTGGAGGTAGCAATAATGCGTTCTCAAATATTCGTGTTGGCTCTTATGGTGACTATGTCCATCGTGGCTTATGGACAAACAGGCAGGAGCATGTCGACAGACCAGCGCGTCATCACCGGAATCGACTGGCGACTGATTTCACTCGGACCAGCAGGCGCCGAGACCAATGTGGTTGCCGGAACAACGGTGACACTGAAGTTTGGAGAAGACGATCGAGCGAGCGGATCGACAGGCTGCAATTCCTTCAACGGTACTTACCAGGTGCGCGGAGACAGCATCTCGTTCAGCCGGCTTATCAGCACCAGACGCGCATGTTTGGACCAGAACGCAAACGAGCAGGAGCAGAGATTTTTATCTACGCTGGGCTCCGCAAACAGGTTTCGTCTTACAAGGGGTCGACTCACGATCCTCTCCGATCGCGGTCGTAGCGTTCTGAATTTTGTGAACAATTCAATTTCGGAACCACAGGATGGTCCACGTGATGATGATCGCAGCGATCCGGTCGGAACACTCGCGGCGTATTACAGCGCGATCAACGCGCGTGACTATCGTGGCGCTTTTCGTTTCTGGGATTCGCAGCCTTCCTCGTACGAACAGTTCGCGCGCGGTTTTAGCGACACGGACCAGGTTCGCTTGCTGGTTGAGCCGTCGCCTCGCGTCGAAGGAGCGGCAGGCAGTGTCTATGCTCAAATTCCGGCAATCGTTGTGTCCACGTTGCGTAATGGCAGCGAACGCGTGTTTGCCGGTTGCTACGTGATGCGCAGATCGAACGTGCAGGATCGTGGCTGGCAGATTTATCGTGCCGACGTTTCTCAAGTGTCGGCAAACATCAGACTTTCACGAATATTATCGCAGGGTTGTCGCAATTAAACTGTCCATTTTAAGAAGGAGGAGCTACAGGATGCGCAGAAGTTTCGCGATTACAATTCTTTTGGGGTTTTTGGTTTTCACGGCTTGCAACGATCCCGCGGCTGACACGACGAAGGCAAGGACGGGTGAAGCGGCGCAAGTGGCCTCGCCCGCAACGGCGCAGGGTCAGAAGTATCTGATCACACCGCAGAATTCGAAGATAGAGTTTGTTGGATCGAAAGTCACCGGCAAGCACAATGGCTCGTTTGGAGATTTCTCCGGACAGGTCGACTACACCGGTAATCCGGAAACCAGTCGGGTGAATATCACCATCAAGACTGATTCGATCACGACCGACACGCCGGATCTGACGAAGCATTTAAAGACTGCTGATTTCTTCGACGTGGCGAAGTTTCCTGAAGCGTCGTTCGTCTCGACCGCGATCAAAGCGGGCGGCGAAAACGGCGCGACTCATACCGTCACCGGCAACCTGACGATGCACGGCGTGACAAAGGCAGTCACGTTTCCGGCAACGATCAACGTGACTCCGGAAGTAGCGACGGTCGAGAGTAGTTTTTCCATCAACCGCAAAGACTTTGGAATCAACTACGCGGGCGCCGCTGACAACCTGATCCGCGATAACGTCGTCTTGACGTTGCACATTCGCGCCACGAAGTCTTAAAAGCTTGTCCACAGATTACACAGATCAACTCTGTGTAATCTGTGGATGGCTATTAGCAAAACGCCGGGGAGACGCTTTCCACTCTCTGTCGCGCCTTCGGTGTCAACGACTCGAGCGTTTCGAGCACTCTCGCGTGCGTCATGCCACTGCCGAGATAAGTCCAACGATTCGCTCGCACTTGCACGCGCCGAAACTCATTCGCTTCCGTATCCGTCAACCTGCGACCACTCGCCAGCTCAAAGCTGTTGAGATCAAACTCGACTTGTTGCTTGAGTCCACCGTCGAGAAACGCGCCAATCTCCAAATACTCCTCAACGCCACTCATGATCTGCTCTTCAGTGCGATCGGCTGCGAGTGCTTCAACCATCAACGTATCGAGCTTTGCATGCTGCACTTCCTCAACCCAGTGATGTTTGAGCAGGCTCTTGAACTGCGCGTCGAGTTCCTGATCGTCCTTGATGCTGTCGAGGTAATGACTTTGGACCATCCACTCGATGTGTAGCGTCGTGATCGCGATCGCGAGCGGATCATGGGCCAGGATCGCGGCTGCGATCGCGTCCGGTGGTCCAATGACGTTACAGAGCGTGCCAAATCCGTCTTCAAATTCCGTTCGAAAGCGCTTAAAAAGCTGGATATGCTTCGCTTCTTCACTCGCGAATCGTAGCAACGCGCGCACGCGATAATCGTCACCGCGCAACTGTGGACGAGCATGGTCCAGTACGAATGGCAGTATGAATTCTTCTACGAGTCCGAAAATGCAGAGATACGCATTGCCTCTGATTTGATTAAGAATGCGTTTCTCTTCTTTTGAGAGAAACGTCAATGGCTCTGTATTAGCCAGCGACTCGGGCATGAAAGGCTGCGTGAAGTTGAGACGTTTCTCGCCTCCGATGATGTCTTCAACGCGCCAGTGAATGCTCTCCGACGCCGCCAGGGCTGCCTGGTATGTATAGTTATTATGCATGTCGGGAACACCTCCTTCGAGTTCCTCTACATGTCCCTTAACGCGTAAAACCGTGGCGAAAGGGGCATGACACCAAAAAGTAATAACGAAATCGAATAACTGCGACACGCTTGTAAGTGGCTCGGGTGTTTAATACATCACATATTTTACTGAAAGGGGATTTTGCATATGAGTGCAAAAGCAGGCACATCGCCAGGAAGAAAGAAAACGTCAAACATGTTCAAGGAAGCAAAGACGTTCTCGAGTTTTTCTGTAAATGATTTGCAGAAGGCAAAACAGTTTTACAGTCAAACACTCGGACTCGACGTTAAAGAGTCACCGGAAGGGCTCGAGCTTCATACTGAGGACAATGTCGTTTTCTTGTATCCGAAACCAAACCATACCCCGGCCTCTTTCACCGTCCTGAATTTCGCAGTGGACGACATCGAAGCAGCAGTAGACGAGCTCAACGGATTGGGTGTGAAGCTCGAACATTATGACTTGCCCGATATCAAGACTGACGAACGCGGAATCGCGCGTGGCCCACATGGTCCAACAATCGCGTGGTTCAAAGATCCGGCAGGGAATATTCTGTCGGTGTTAGAAGAGAAGTAAGCCACAAAAAAGCGCCTTTGCGTCTTTGCGTGAAAAATCAATCGGTGTTAACGCTTCCGCAGACGCCTGCCCCAAAAGATCATTTTGCCGCGGATCTTCGCTGATTCTTGATTCACCCCGGAATGTCCCATATACTCCGCGCCGCCTTAGCTCTGAAGGAAACCCCATGACATCCTCGCGAATCGGCTCTGGAACGAACACTCCTGAAAATTTGGCTGACGCCAAACGGCGCATAAAACAGTGTATCCAAAACAGAACCACAGTACTAAGACTGAAGGATCTGGGCCTGCGCCATCTGCCGAGTGAAGTTGCGACGCTTACTTGGCTAACTGAACTCTGGATTATAGGGAATCAAATTACAGAGTTACCGGAATTTATTGGCCAACTAAGAGAGTTGAAAACCCTGATCCTTCAGAGAAATCCGATTCGTCGGGTTTCAGCAAAGTTATCTTTGCTTACAAACCTGGAGGTCCTCGCAATTGAGGACGCGAAACCATCTGCAGCCAATTCAACAATAGGCAAACTCGCAAGTCTAAAGATCCTAATACTTGAGAATATGGGGTTGGATGAGTTTCCAGACTGGATTCTTAATCTTAAAAACCTTGAGCAGCTTTATCTTGAGAACAACCAATTGATGAACCTTCCAACTTCATTGAGTCGGTTGTCGCAGCTCAGAGTACTGAGCATTAGGGGAAATCCGATTAAGCAATTGCCTTCGTCGATGCTGAGTCTCAAGGATCTGAGCGAATTATACATCGACAGTACTTTTGGAATTCCTCAAGAGATCTCTGAAGCCAGTAACGCCCAAAAAACTCTTGATTACTACTTCCGTCTCAAGAATGAATCCCAACCCATCAATGAATTCAAACTAATACTCGTCGGCCGAGGTGGAGTAGGTAAAACCACACTTGTTCATCGACTTACAACTGGCCAGTACAAGGAATTCAGACGGACGCCCGGCATTAATATCACCAAATGGCCCGTTCAGGTCGACGGCGATCAGGTGCAGGCGCATGTTTGGGACTTCGGCGGTCAGGAGATCATGCACGGTACTCACCGGTTCTTCATGACTGAACGTGCGCTCTATCTTGTCCTTATCTCAGGGCGTGAGGGGACAGAAGATCATGATGCTGAATACTGGTTGTCGCTCGTGCGTTCTTTCGCTGGTAACGTGCCGATAATCATTTTGCTCAACAAGTGGGATGACTATCAGTTCGAACTCAATCGGCAGCTTCTTAAGGAGAAATACGGACGAAACCTTGTCTTTGTTGAAACTGACAGTCGTTCTGGCACCGGAATGCCTCAGTTACACGAACGCATTTGCCAACTTACAAAAAAGCTTCCAGGACTGAAAGCGGCATGGCCCAGTGAATGGCGGCAGATAAAAGAAGCGTTACCACAAAAGAAGAAAAGCTGGCTGACATTTGACGACTTTCGTGAGTTCTGCACAAAGCAGGGAATCGATCAGCCGAAGGATCAAGAAGCTCTCGCGGATAGTCTCCATCATCTCGGTCTCATGCTCTCGTATCGAAGGGAAGAGGCACTGCGCGATTTTGGAGTGCTGAACCCGCAGTGGGTAACCAAAGGCATCTACCAGATTCTCAATTCACCTCAACTGCGCAAGGCCCAGGGAAAGTTCACGCCGAAAGCGTTCGCGGAAGTGCTGCCAAACAAGAGCTACCCCAGAGCTGTACATCCTTACCTACTGGCGCTGATGCGAAAGTTTCAACTCTGCCATCCGTTGGATGATAAGGGTGAGAAGTATTTGATTCCCGAACTGCTTACGAAAGAAGAACCTGAACTTGACAAAGAATTTCCTCCAGACGAGTGTCTGGGATTTGAATATCGCTACGACACCGTGCTTCCAGAAGGTTTACTGCCGCGCTTCATCGTGGAGACATACTTCCTTCGTGAGCCGAAACTCGTGTGGCGTACAGGCGCCGTGTTGGAACGTGCAAACTGTCGTGCCCTCGTCCGGGGCGACATTCAGGGTCGGCAGGTCGTGATCCGAGTAACAGGGATCGGCAACGGACGAAGAGAACTTCTTGGCATCATCCGCGAACACTTCGAACGAATTCACCGCAGTTTCGAGAAACTACCAGTCACTGAACTGGTGCCGATTCCAGGATATCCACAAATCACGATTCCTTATCAAGAACTGCTCGCATACGAAGTTGCCGGTGACGACGAGTACAAAGTATTGATTGGCATTGAACCGAAGAAATTCAGCGTTGCTAAGCTGCTTGATGGAGTTGATCTACCTGGCGCCCGGACCTCAGAAATAATGGCTCGCGTGTATAGGAGCCGTCTTTTGGGTCTAACAACTCCCTCACTATTTATCAGCTATGCTCATGCGGACAACCGGTTTCGCGATGAACTTCGCGGCGCTTTAACACCTTATGAACGCACGAAGCAACTCCAAATCTGGGACGACACCTGTATCGTGCCTGGCCAAAGGTGGGAAGACGAAATCCTCTCTAAGCTCACAACCGCAGATATTGTGGTTCTGCTCTTGAGCAACGACTTCATCAGCTCTGATTATTGCTACCAAAAGGAGATGCAAGTAGCACGCGAGCGTGATAAGGCCGGCGAGTGCACGATTGTTCCGATCGTTGTGCGTCCTTGTCGTTTTGATCGATTGGAGGTCGGCCAGCTTCAGGCGATTCTTCCGAACGGAAAATCAGTTAAGCAAAACAAAGATCGAGATGCCGCTTGGGTAGAAGTCACCAAGGAACTCGACAAAGTAATCACGCATTTCAACCAACGCTTAACCCTACACTAAATCCTGCCAGTCCTGTCGAAGCTTTACACGCTCGAAAGCACGCACGTATCAGACACATACAGGTCCTCGCCTTCACACGCTAAATTCCTTAACAAAAATGACGTGGCAATGAAGTTGCACGCGGGAAAACTCTACGCTCAAACACAGAGGATCCGAATGAACATCAAACTCAAAAAACTCTCAGACCAGGTAATCGTTGTTACTGGCGCGTCGTCGGGCATCGGGCTTGTTACGGCCCGTCTTGCTGCAAAGCGCGGGGCGCGTGTGGTACTCAATGCGAGGAATGAAGAAGCGCTACGGCAAGTCACCGAAGAGATCAATGCGCAAGGTGGAGAGGCGATACATGTTGTTGGGGATGTAGGGAAGTTCGAGGATGTGCAGAGGATTGCTGGTGAGGCCATTCGACGCTTCGGTGGCTTCGATACGTGGGTCAACAACGCGGGCGTCTCAATATATGGACCGGTTTTGGACCAGGCGCTTGAAGATCATCGGCGATTATTCGAAACGAATTACTGGGGCGTCGTTCATGGGTCGATGGTCGCTTGTGAGCACCTGAGAAGAAGTGGTGGCGCGCTGATCAATGTCGGCAGTGTTCTCTCAGACGTCGCGATTCCGCTCCAGGGCACGTACTGCGCAACGAAGCACGCCGTCAAAGGTTACACTGACGCGCTCAGACTGGAGCTTGAAGAAGAAGGCGCGCCGATCTCGGTGACGCTCATTAAGCCCAGTACGATCGACACGCCTTACACTCGTCACGCGAAGAACCTTATGCCCGTCGAGCCGCAGAACCCAGCGCCGGTTTATGCACCCGATCTCGTCGCCGAAGCGATCCTGCACTGCGCCGAACATCCTGAACGCGACTTGTACGTCGGTGGCGCCGGCAAGGTGCTGGCCGAAGCGAACCACGTTGTGCCGCGTCTGACAGACAAGATGTTGGAAGCAATGATGTTCGACATGCAGCAGTCAGATCGCCAAAAGCCGAAAGATCGTGAAGACAGTCTATATGCACCGATCGACGATGGAGAGGAGCGCGGCAATTATCCGGGACACGTCGCTGAAACGAGTGTCTATACAAAAGCATCAAAGCATCCACTGATCACCGGCTCGGTAATCGCAGGAATCGGTCTCGCCGCATTCGCAGCGTGGCGCTCTGTCTCTGCAAACCATTCGGAGCTCGGTCGGTCGAAAGTTCTTCTGGATAGATTGAGGTGAATTATGCGTAATAACGATTCGAACATTTTAAAAGGTATGGTGGCGGGACTCGCGGGCGGTCTCATCGCTTCATGGACGATGAATCAGTTTCAAGCCGCCTGGACTCGCATCGCTGAAGGCACCGAGAAGTCGCACGGCGCACAGTCGATGCAACCGAGCGAGGGTTCGCAAGGCGGGCAGGCCCAGGACGCAGGCGACCAGGACGACGCTACAGTCAAAACTGCCAAAATCATCTCGCGCAACGTTCTCCATCACGAGCTGCAGGAGAGTGAAAAGGAAACTGCGGGCACCGCGGTTCATTACGCATTCGGCACGGTGACCGGTGGCATGTATGGCGCACTCGCGGAAGTCACTCCGCAAGTCACGACTGCCGCTGGTCTACCATTCGGCGCCGGCTTCTGGCTACTCGCCGATGAGATCTCCGTGCCGTTGCTGGGTCTCTCGAAAGGACCAACAGAGTATCCGGTCTCGACCCATGTTTATTCGCTCGCTTCACATCTTGTGTATGGGGTGACGGCTGAACTTAGTCGTCGTGCGGTGCGCCAGGTTCTGTGAGGGACGAGTTATCAGAACCATCGTTGACAGACGAGGATCTGGCCCGTCTGCAACGCGACACCTTTAAATACTTCGCCGATGAAGTGAATCCCGAGAACGGGCTCGTGCGTGACAGCACGCGTCGCGGCTCGCCGTCTTCGATCGCCGCTGTAGGCTTTGCGCTAACGGCTTATCCGATCGCGGTCGAGCGGAAGTACATGACCCGCACCGAAGCAGTGAAACGAACTCTGGCAGCACTGCGATTCTTCCACGACGCTCCACACGGAAAACAGCGCGATGCCACCGGTTACAAAGGTTTCTATTACCACTTCCTCGACATGGAGACCGGACGTCGCGCGAACAAATGCGAAATATCGACGATCGATAGCACGTATCTTCTCGCCGGCGCTCTCGCCGCTTCGTGCTATTTCGACGCGGACACAAAAGCTGAGCGTGAAGTTCGCGAGCTTGCCGAAGCGCTTTACAAACGCGCCGATTGGCACTGGGCGCAGAACGGCGCGCTGACGGTTTCACACGGCTGGCGACCGGAGCGTGGGTTCATCCGCTATCGTTGGACCGGCTACAGCGAAGCGTTGATACTTTATTTTCTCGGTCTCGCTTCACCAACGTTTCCACTGCCGCCCGAAAGTTACAAAGCATGGACCAGGACTTACAACTGGAAAAAACTCTACGAACAGGAGTTTGTTTATGCTGGTCCGCTGTTTATTCATCACCTGTCGCACCTGTGGATCGACTTCCGAGGTATCCAGGATGACTACATGCGCGGCAAGGCAATCGATTATTTTGAAAACAGCCGGCGAGCGATCTATGCGCAGCAAACTTATGCGATGCGCAATCCGAAGAAATTTGCCGGTTACGGTCGCTTTAGCTGGGGCATCACGGCGAGCGATGGTCCAGGACCGGCCGAGCAGCGCAGCAACGGTCGTCGTGTGCGTTTCTTCGACTACAAAGCGCGCTCGATTCCATATGGGCCAGATGATGGCACACTCGCACCGTGGGCCGTTGCGGCGTCGTTGCCGTTCGCTCCGGAAATCGTTCTGCCGTCTCTCTATCGCTTGAACGAAGACTATCCCGAGATCACGAGTGAATACGGATTCAAGTGCAGTTATAACCCGACGTTCAACTCCGAAGGTCGAAAAGGTTGGATCTCAAAGGGCTACTACGGACTGGACCAGGGACCAATCATTATGATGATCGAGAACTACCGCACAGAGTTTGTTTGGCGTCTAATGCGTCGCTGCCCCTTCATCGTGACTGGTCTGCAACGCGCAGGCTTTCGCGGCGGTTGGTTGGAAAATCCGTCTTAAAATCCGTGTAATCCGTGGCTAAAATAAATCGTCCAAACGCGTACCGGGAGATATCTCGATCGCCTCCATCCCTCTGCGAAAGATCCTCGCCCCGGTAGATCCACGCAAGATCGTCTCGCCACTCTCGATTCTCAACATCGCGCCTTCTCTTAAACCCACAACAGGCGTGTCATTCTCCTCGAGAAACTGAACGATCCGCTCTTCGCGAGTCTCGCCCATGTGCTTCGAATTCGGATCGGGATCGAGATAGTGAGGATTGATCTGAAACGACACGAACCCGAGAGCATTGAACGACGGTGGCTGCACGATCGGCATGTCGTTCGTGGTTTTGATCGTCGGTGCGGCGACATTCGAACCAGCGCTCGATCCGATGTACGGCATTCCGTTCGACACTCGCGTACGAATCGCATCAATCAGATCGAATTCGTAAAGCGCCTTCAACAAACGGAATGTATTTCCACCACCAATGAAGACCGCATCCGTTTCATTAACCGCAGCGACCGGATTCGCAGCAGTATGGACCGACGTGAGCTCATATCCCATCTTCTGAAAACGCTGTCGCGCATTCGCGGCATACTTATCTCGATCGAACAACGCATACGGTACGAACAGCACACGTTTCGCATCGCCGAGAAAACTGCGGATCTCGGATTCCGCATGGTCGAGATAGCCGCTGCCGTGGAGCGTCGAGTTACTTATTAGAAGTAAGCGCTTGTCATTCATGAAGATTAGGGTAGCATTAGATTATGACAGAAAACATGTTAGACGCGTGGCGCGAGTCTGCGAAGTACTGGGCCCAACATAGCGATACGATTCACCAGATGTTTGTGCCGCTGACGCGTGCGTTGATCGAGCGCGCCGGAATTCATCAAGGACAGACCGTGCTCGACGTCGCTGGGGGCGCAGGCGAGCCGTCGCTCACCATTGCCGCGACGGTTGGACCAGACGGATCGGTAACGTTTACTGACGGCGTGGCTCAGATGGTTGAAACGGCTCGGGCCAGGGCACAACAACGTGGTCTCACCAACATTCAGTTTCATGAGAGCGCCGCCGAGTCGTTGCCGTTTGCCGGCGCGTCGTTTGACGTAGTCGTCAGCAGACTTGGTGTGATGTTATTTGCTGATCCTGATATGGCCATGCGCGAGATGCTACGCGTGCTCACGCCCGGCGGCAGACTGGCGTTTGCAGTCTGGGGAAAAAGCGACATCAATCCGTTCTGTTATCTCGTGACGCGCGTGATGGACCAGCACGTGAAATCACCCGCCGCCGATCCCGACGCGCCGAGTGCGTTTCGTTTCGCGGAGCCAGGCAAGCTAACAAGCGTGATGAAGCAGGCCGGCGCGATCGACGTCGAAGAAGACGTTGTCACGTTTGACATCGAAGCGCCGATCTCGCCGCGACAGTTTTGGACTATGCGCTCGCAAACCTCCGATACCTTGCGAGAAAAACTGACGACGCTATCTGCGGACGAGCAGGCGCAGATCGCGATTGAAATCGAGCAGGCTGTGCAAGAGTTCTTCCCGGCCAATCAGATGAAATTTCCGGCGCAATTCATTATCGCCACCGGCAACAAGCCCTAAACAGACTTCTCTGCGTAACCTCTGCGCCCTCTGCGTCTCTGCGGTTAAACTCTATCTGATCACCGCAGAGGCGCAGAGGACACAGAGGTTACGCAGAGATACAATAGCCGGCATGCAGCGGTCGGTGTTGGACCAAAGGTGGGCGGGTTATGTGGCGGCGGTGTTGAGTGTTGGCTTGTTGACGTTGCTGCTGAAGACGGTCAGCGCACATATCAATGCAGCCACTGTCTCGCTTGCACTGCTGTTGACGGTCTTATTCATCGCGACTCGCTGGGGCAGCCTGCCAGCGCTCGCGGCATCGATCCTCGCCATGCTCTGTTTCAACTTCTTCTTCCTCCCACCGCTAGGCACTTTCACGATCGCAGCAACCGACAACTGGATCGCGCTGCTCGCCTTTCTCATTACCGCTGTTACTGCAGGACAACTCTCCGCGAGCGCCAAACGTCGCGCCGAAGAAGCCGAAACCGGAAGACTCGAGATCGAGCGTCTCTACGCGGAGCTGCGCGATGCGTTTGAACGTGCGAGTCATGCGGAGGCTTTGCGGCAGAGTGAGAAACTGAAATCAGCGTTGCTTGACGCAGTGACACACGATCTGCGCACACCGCTCACGTCGATCAAAGCTTCCATCACCACGCTGCTCGACGAAGTTCGCGATACAGAGCCGCCGGTCAAACTCGATGCGGAGTCGAGAGTCGAGATGATGGAAGTGATCGACGAGGAGAGCGATCGTTTGAGTCGTTTCATAAACGGACTGATCGAGCTCGCTAGAATCGAAGCCGGCGAGCTGCAACTGCGCCGGCGTTGGGGCGCGGTTGAAGAGATCATTTCCACGGCGTTATCGCGTGCCGAGCCGATCACGCATAGTCATCGCGTGGAGCTCGATGTTGAGAAAGAGTTGCCCGGCGTGCGCGTCGATGAACGTGCGGTCAGCGAAGTTGTTTACACGCTAATCGACAACGCCGCTAAATATTCACCGGTAGGCTCGACGATCTGCATCACTGCACGGCGCTCGGGTGATGAATTGATCGAAATGGGAGTTGAAGACGACGGGCCGGGAATTCCCGCTGACCTTCGCGAACGAGTTTTTGACAAGTTCTTCCGCGCGACGCGCGACGGTGACGTTCGCAGCCGCCAACCCACTGGCACGGGCATGGGCCTCGCGATTGCAAAAGGCATCGTGGAAGCGCACTACGGAAAGATCTGGATCGAAGCGGGTCGCGACGGGAAGGGCACGCGCGTGCTGTTTACGTTGCCGATTGGCGACGATGATGTGATCGAAGAACCGCGTTACACTACTGCGACGGTTGAAGCGCAATGACGAACCAGGCACGCATTCTCGTAGTTGACGACGAGCCGCAGCTCACGCGCGTTTTGCGCACCGGACTGAAGTCGCGTGGCTACGACGTGCGCGCGGCGGCCGACGGGCTCGCAGGCTTCGAGGTTTTCAACGACTGGCATCCTGATCTCGTGATCACGGATCTGGCGATGCCGAATGTCGATGGGCTGGAGTTGTGCCGGCGTTTGCGTGCGGTTTCCACGGTGCCGATCATCGTTTTGTCAGCGAAGGGTGAAGAGAAGACGAAGGTTGAGGCACTCGATCTCGGCGCTGACGACTTTGTGACGAAGCCGTTTGGAATCGATGAGTTGCTGGCGCGCGTGAGGGCCTCGCTGCGGCGCGCCAAAGCTCCCGCCACGAATGAGGCGACACAGACTACGCTCGACTCCGGCGATTTCCATGTCGATCTCGAGACGCGCGAGATCACAGTGCGCGGCAAGTCGATTCACCTGACGCCGAAAGAGTTTGATCTGCTGGTCTACTTCATCAAGCATTCCGGAAAAGTGTTGACTCATCGCACGCTCCTCGCCGCGCTTTGGGGTGGAAACTACGTCGAACAGAATGAATACCTGCGCGTGTTTGTCGGCAACTTGCGCAAGAAGATTGAGCCCGACGCCGCGAGTCCCCGCTATATCCTAACCGAGCCCTGGATAGGCTACCGCTTCGATCCTGGCGAACGTTAATCAGCCACGGATTACACCGATCAAAGCCACGGATCTTTACGAACTTTTTATAAACCCTTTACGCCCTTTTTACGCGCGGCGGCGTAAGTTGGGTGCATGAGCGAAAGAGTTCAGGAGCATCTGATTGTATGGGAGTTGATCGCGGCCGGGGCGTGCTTTGCGGTAGCAATAATCGCGATTGTGCTCGGGTTTGTATTTACGACGCATTCGTTGCTGGACGACCACGTTCATCCAACTCTGCACACATTGGGGCTCGTTCTGCTCATCATCGGGATTCCGATCATGATGCTCGGCGCCCACTTCATGGATTTGCAGGAGAGGAAACTGGATGAGTCACGCAAGGAGAACAAGTCTGCGCATGTTATCGGGCTGGTGAGCGTCATCGGTGTTCTTTTTCTACCTTCGGCGAGTGTCAACGCACAGCAAACTATCTTCAACGTTCCCTCCACAGACGTACTCGATAAAGGCAAGGTTTACGCGGAGCTCGATGCGAGTCTTAAACCAACGGACGCGAAGTTTTCTTCGTTTATTCCCCGTGTCGTCATTGGTGCGGGAAGCAACATCGAATTTGGACTGAACGTCACCGGCAATATCCAACCCGGTCCTGATTCAACGACGCTCGTTCCCACGATCAAGTGGCGACCATATCGAGGAGAAAACGGGTGGTCCATCGTCCTTGGCAACAACCTCTTCGTTCCGGTGCGCAATCAAGCCTACAACGCCGCTAATTACTTCTACGCAGAAACAAGTAAGACATTTAAGAACGGCACGCGGATCACTTTCGGCGGCTACGACTTCACAAAGAATGCAGTAGCGTCGGCGAATCGTGCCGGCGGCCAGTTTGCTTTCGAGCAGCCGCTGAACAGGAAAATCACGTTTGCCGCCGATTGGTTTACGGGCAAACACGCCAACGGTTATTTCACGCCGGGAATAATCTTCAAAGCTGGTCCAAGAGTCACTGGATACGTGGGGTATTCGATCGGCAATCAAAACGTGTCGGGAGGTAATCACTTCTTTCTGCTCGAGCTTGGTTACACCTTCGATTGAGGTTAGCAAATGCTGGATGGGGTTTTTATAGCAGCGACGATTGGTTTTTTCGTGATTGCACTCGCGTATGTGTACGCATGTGAAAAGTTGCGAGGGGGTAGGGATGAACGTTGAGAATGTATTGAGCCTCATCGTGTCTGTGCTGCTCCTGATTTACCTCGCTTACGCGTTGTTGCGTGCTGAGAAGTTTTGAAAATTTTATGACGCTGAATGGCTGGTTACAGATCTTTTTCTTTCTCGCGCTGATACTGCTGGTGACAAAGCCACTCGGCCACTACATGACGCGAGTGTTCAATGGCGAGCGTACGTTTCTCGATCCGGTGCTGGGGCCAATCGAGAGATTGATCTACAAGCTCACGCGCGTTGATGCAGGTCGTGAGATGCGCTGGACCGAATATGCAGTAGCGATGCTGCTGTTCAGCGGAGTCTCGATGCTCGTGCTGTACGTGTTGCAGCGAGCGCAGGGTGTGTTGCCATTCAATCCCCAGCACCTGCCCGGGGTCGACTCCGCGGCTTTCACGGGCTCTTCGTTCAATAACGCTTCATCGTTCACGACCAACACAAACTGGCAGTCGTACGTGCCTGAAGTGACGATGAGCTATCTCACGCAGATGGCGGGTCTCGCTTATCACAACTTCGTTTCCGCGGCGACTGGGATCGCACTCGCGATCGCTTTCATTCGCGGTATTGCGCGTCGCGAGATGCAGACGATCGGAAATTTCTGGGTGGACCTGACGCGCGCGACGCTCTGGGTGTTGTTGCCGTTTTGTCTCGTCGGATCGTTGTTCCTCGTTTCGCAGGGTGTCGTTCAGAACCTGCGACCGTACGACATGGCTCAATTGATTGACGCGCCGTCGACTCAGGTGATCGCGCAAGGACCGGTCGCGTCGCAGGAGTTCATCAAGCAATGGGGCACGAACGGCGGCGGCTTCTTCAATGCCAACAGCGCGCATCCATTTGAAAACCCAACACCACTGACAAATCTAATTGCACTCTTCTCGATCTTCGCAATCTCCGCCGGACTGACCTACACACTCGGACGCCTGACCGGCTCGCAGAAGCACGGCTGGGCCGTGTGGTCCGCGATGGCTGTGCTCTTTCTTGCAGGCGTGCTCGTCGCGTACGCGAGTGAAGCGCGCGGCAATCCGCAGCTAACTGGAACAGATCAAACCGGCGGCAACATGGAAGGCAAAGAAGTGCGCTTTGGAATCGCGAACAGCGCGCTCTTTGCGACCGTGACGACCGACGCGTCATGCGGCGCCGTCAACGCAATGCACGACTCGTTTACTCCACTCGGAGGCATGATTCCACTCGCAAACATCATGCTGAGTGAAGTCGTCTTTGGCGGAGTGGGCGCGGGACTTTACGGCATTCTGATCTTCATTGTCCTTTCGGTGTTCATCGCGGGATTGATGGTGGGACGCACGCCTGAATATCTCGGCAAAAAGATCGAATCGTACGACGTGAAGATGGCGATGCTGGTCGTGCTCGTCTTTCCATTGACGATACTCGTGCTCACCGCGATATCAGCAGTGTCTCCATCATTCGGCACGTCGCAATTGAACAATGCTGGACCACACGGGCTCAGTGAGATGCTCTACGCATTCACTTCAGGCACCGGCAACAACGGTTCTGCCTTCGCAGGTATCTCGGCGAACACGCTTTGGTACAACACGACGATCGGAATGGCGATGCTCGTCGGTCGCTTCATGATGATCATTCCGATGCTGGCCATCGCGGGCAATCTCGTGCGCAAAAAGATCGTGCCGGCGTCGTTAGGGACGTTTCCCGTGACTACGCCGTTGTTCTCGGCGCTGCTCGTAAGCGTGATCGTGATTGTCGGTGCGTTGACGTTCTTTCCAGTGTTGAGCCTGGGACCGATCGTCGAGGAGTTGATGTTTTAAGACATGTCCACACCAATCTGGAACAAGCAAATCGTCAAGCGCGCGATCCTCGACGCGTTCATCAAACTCGATCCATGGAAGATGATGAAGAACCCGGTGATGTTCGTCGTCGAGGTCGGCAGCGTCTTAACGACACTCCAACTCATCCGCAGCTTCGGCGCTTTCGAATTGCAGATAACGCTTTGGCTCTGGTTCACCGTGCTCTTCGCAAACTTCGCCGAAGCGATGGCGGAAGGTCGCGGCAAAGCTCAGGCGGCGAACTTGCGCAAATCGAAAACAGAAACGATCGCGCATCGCATCGTGTCCGAGAAAATCACCGAAGACGTGCCCGCGCCACAGCTTCGCAAGGGCGATCTCGTCATTGTTTCCGCGGGTGAGTTTATTCCCGGCGACGGCGAGATCGTTGAAGGCGTGGCCTCGGTCGATGAGTCGGCGATCACAGGTGAGAGCGCACCGGTAATTCGTGAGGCCGGTGGTGATCGGTCTGCGGTCACTGGCGGCACGCGCGTCCTTTCCGATCAGATAACGGTTCGCATCACTTCAAACCCTGGCGAGACGTTTATCGATCGCATGATTGCGCTCGTCGAAGGCGCTGAGCGACAGAAGACGCCCAACGAGATCGCGCTAAACATCCTGCTCGCTGGTCTCACGATCATTTTCCTGCTGGCTGTAGTCACGCTTCAGCCATTCGCGATCTATTCCAACGCACGGCAAACGATCTTCGTGCTCGTTTCACTGCTCGTCTGTTTGATTCCGACCACGATTGGCGGACTGCTCTCTGCGATCGGCATCGCGGGCATGGACCGCTTGATTCAACACAACGTACTCGCGATGTCCGGACGCGCAGTTGAAGCCGCCGGAGACGTCAACACGCTTCTGCTCGACAAGACCGGCACGATCACATTGGGCAATCGACAGGCAACACAGTTTGTTCCACTGCCCGGCGTCGACGAAACAGAGCTTGCCGAAGCGGCGCAACTCTCGTCACTCGCAGACGAGACACCCGAAGGCCGCTCGATCGTCGTCCTCGCGAAAGAGAAGTACGGACTGCGCGGCCGCGAGCTTGCGCCGCACGAAGCGAGCTTCATTCCGTTCACGGCGCAGACGCGCATGTCCGGCGTTGATTTCGACGGCCGCGAGGTTCGCAAAGGCGCTGCGGATGCGATCGCGAAGTATCTCAACGGCAATGGAAGAGCAGCGCCGCGCGAGCTGGATGGGATCGTGGCTGACATTTCGAAGGCAGGTGGAACGCCGTTGGTCGTCGCTGAAGATCGAGTCGCGCTTGGCGTTATCTATTTGAAGGACGTCGTTAAAGGCGGCATGGCTGAGCGTTTCAAACAGATGCGGCAGATGGGCATCAAGACGATCATGATCACCGGCGACAATCCGCTCACCGCCGCAACGATTGCTCATGAAGCCGGTGTCGACGACTTCCTCGCGCAGGCGACGCCTGAAGACAAGATGGCGCTCATCAAGCGCGAACAGGAAGGCGGCAAGCTCGTGGCGATGACGGGCGACGGCACCAACGATGCGCCTGCGTTGGCCCAGGCTGATGTCGGTGTCGCGATGAACACGGGCACGCAGGCAGCGAAAGAAGCGGGCAACATGGTCGATCTCGACAGCAATCCGACGAAGCTGATCGAGGTTGTTGAGATTGGCAAACAACTGTTGATGACGCGCGGCGCGTTGACCACCTTCTCGATCTCGAATGATGTGGCGAAGTATTTCGCGATCATTCCGGCGATGTTTGCAGGCGCGTTTCCGGTGCTGAACGCGCTCAACATCATGGGATTGCGCACGCCGCAGTCAGCGATTCTCTCGGCGGTGATCTTCAATGCGCTGATCATCGTCGCTCTGATACCGCTGGCGTTGAAAGGTGTGAAGTATCGACCGATGAGTGCGGCGGCGCTGTTACGACGCAACCTGCTGATTTACGGGCTCGGCGGGATCGTCGTGCCGTTTATCGGGATCAAGGTCATCGATGTGGTGATTAATGCGGTGGGGCTAACAACTCTCTAAGGAGAAGACGTTGAAGAGGAATTTGATCACAGCAATTTTGATGACGATCGTGACCACGATCATTCTCGGCTTGGTGTATCCGCTCGTCGTTACCGGACTGGCGCAAGTGATCTTTCCCGACAAAGCAAATGGCCAGTTGATCCGGAACGCTGAAGGCACGATCGTCGGTTCGCGCTTAATCGGCCAGCCATTTACTTCGCCGGGTTATTTCCGTTCGCGGCCGTCGGCAGCCGGTGCGAATGGTTATGACGCGAGTGGCTCAGGAGGATCGAACCTTGGCCCAACCAATCAAAAGTTGATCGATCGTGTAAAGGCGGACGTCGAGAAGCTGCAGGCCGAGAATCCTGGTAAGCCCGTGCCGATCGATCTCGTCACGACTTCCGGCTCGGGACTCGATCCACACATCTCGCCGGCGGCGGCTGAATTTCAAGTGCCGCGTGTCGCACGTGAGCGCGGCATGAGTGAAGACGAGTTGCGCCAGATTGTGGCGGTGCACACCGAAGGGCGGCAGTTCCGTTTTCTTGGTGAACCGAGAGTGAACGTGCTCGAGCTCAATCTCGACCTCGACAATAGAAAGCATGATCGCTGAGCTCAAAAGACCATCTCCTGCAGCGCTGCTCGCCAAACTGAAAACCGGCGACAAGCCGACGCTGCGTGTTTATATCGGCGCGGCGCCGGGCGTCGGCAAGACCTGGCAGATGCTCGAAGATGCGCATCTATTGAAACGCGAGCGCGTGGATATCGTGATCGCCGTCCTTGAAACTCACGGTCGTTTCGAGACTGCCGCGCTCGCGGAGGGGATTGAGTGTGTGCCGATGCGCAAGATCGACTATCGCGGCGTCACGCTCGAAGAGATGGACATCGACGCGGTTATCGCACGCGATCCGCAGGTGGCGATCGTCGACGAGCTCGCTCATACAGATGTTCCCGGATCGAAGAACCGCAAGCGTTACGAAGACGTGCTCGAGCTTCTCGACCACGATATCTCGGTCATCACTGCCGTAAATATCCAGCACATCGAATCACTGAACGATGTTGTAGCTCGCACCACGGGCGTGCGTGTACGCGAAACTGTGCCCGACTTTTTCTTTCGACGCGCTGATGAAGTGGTGAACGTCGACGTCTCGGTCGATACGCTGCGGACGCGATTGCGCCAGGGAAAGATCTACGGCGTCGAGAAGATCGAGCAGTCGCTCAACAACTTCTTTCGCAAGGGAAACCTGTCGGCGCTGCGAGAGCTTGCGTTGCGGCAAGTAGCGCAGGATGAGGCAACCCGAGCGCACGATTATCGCGAGCAGGAGGGGTTGGACCAGGCAGTCATTCCCGAGAAGGTCATGGTGGCGATTGCTTCTCACGGCAGTGCAAAGAAGCTGCTGCGGACCGGTTCGCGGATCGCGGGACGGCTCGCGTCTGACTGGTATGCCGTTTACGTGGAGACGCCGCGCGAAGAGATGGGACGAATCAAGCCTGAGGATTTTGCGGCGTTGCAGGAGAACATTCAGTTTGCGCAGCAACTCGGCGCGCGCATCGTGCGGTTGAAGGCGCGCAACATTGCGGACGCGCTAATTGATTTTGCGCGACGCGAAGGAATAACACACGTGATCTTCGGTCAAACTTCGCGTTCGCGTTGGGACATTTTATGGCACGGGTCGGTGATCAATCGCTTTTTGGATGAAGTCCATGATGCCACGATTCAAGTAGTGGCCGAGGAAAGCCGAGCCACGGATAACACGGATAAAGACGGATGAGTCTGAGAGCGCGGCTGCTAACTGGATATGCGATCTTCATCGCGGCGCTCGTGGCGCTGGCGGCGTGGAGCGCCTGGCGTTTGCACGATATGGGGAAGGTGTCGCGGCGGATCATCTCGGAAAATTATGATTCGGTACTTGCCGCGCAGGAGATGAAAGAGAGTCTGGAGCGGCAGGATTCCGCAGCGCTCTTTGTGCTGCTCGGCGCGCGCGAAAGAGGATTAGCGCAACTGCGTGAGCACCGCACCCGCTTCGATCAAAACTTCAACACCGCTGCACACAATATCACTGAGCTGGGCGAGTCTGCGGCGATTGCAGCGATTCAGCGCGATCGCGACCTCTATTACCAGCGCTTTGATGCATTCATTGCAAATTCAACGCGCGACGAATACTTCACGCAGCTCGAGCCGCAGTTCAATCAACTGCGTGCTGACTGCGAACACTTGTTGCAGTTGAATCAACGTGCGATGCGCTTCAAATCGGAGGCCGCGGCCGGTGTGGCGCAACTCTGGTTCTATCGCACACTTCTGATTGCAGGCGTGTTGGTCGTCGCGGGCGTCGTGCTGGCGTTCTGGTTGGCCCAGCGGATTGTTGGGCCCATACGCCGTCTCACGGAGAGCACGGTAAAGATTGCGGGAGGCGATCTCAACGCGAGCGTGATTGTCGATTCGAATGACGAAGTCGGCATTCTCGCCGCTGAATACAACCGCATGGCCGAAAGCCTGCGACAACTACGAAGCTCTGACATGGGCAAGTTGCTCGTGGCCCAACAAACCACTGAGGCTGCGATCGATTCACTCTACGATCCTGTCATCGTTACTGACGGTGATGGTCGTGTCACCAAACTAAATCCCGCGGCGGAAGAGATCTTCGGTCCGGAAGAGAAGAACACCGGAATGCACGTCGGTGAGGTCGCGCGTGATGTGCGGATTGCGGGTGCAGTTGCAGAGGCTTTGGAATCGCAGCGTCCGGTTGCAGCCGAGGAAATGTCATCGGTGTTACCGCTGGCGGTGGCTGGTTCGGAGAAAGCGTTTCGGCTGCGGACCACGCCGATGCGTGACAACGATCATCACCTGCTCGGCGCCGTCACGCTGCTCGAAGACATCACTCATTTACGCGAGATCGATCGTCTCAAGTCTGAATTCATCGCCACCGCGTCGCATGAACTGCGCACTCCGCTGACGAGCGTGCAGATGGGAGTGTATCTGCTGCTCGAGCGTGCCGCAGGAGAGTTGACTGACAAACAAGTGGAAGTGCTGAGTGCGTGTCGTGATGACTGCGACCGGCTGGACCAGTTGATGCGCGACTTGCTCGACGTCTCACGTATCGAGGCAGGCGAAAGCAAGCCGAGTTTTGAAGCAGTCAGGACGAGAGATCTGCTCGATACCGCGACAAAGGAATTGCGACCGCAGGTGGAATCGAAAGGACTCGATTTCAAAGTTGAGGCGCCAATCGATCTGCCGGTGGTGAGAGTCGATCGCTCGCAGGTTGAGCGTGTGCTCGCGAACCTGGTTGTCAACGCGATCCGTTACACGAAGCAAGGCGAGATAAAGATCAGCGCGCAGCCCCGTGGAAATTCTGTTGCGGTCTCTGTTTCCGACACGGGCAGCGGCATTCCCGCGGAGTATCTGCCGCACATCTTCGACAAGTTTGTGCAAGTGCCCGGCGCGGCAACCGGCGGTGCAGGGTTGGGGCTGGCGATTTCGCGACTGATCGTCGAAGCACACGGCGGGCAGATCAGTGTGCAATCCGAACCGAGCCGGGGTTCGACGTTTACGTTCACGTTACCGGCTTGGACGAGATTATGAGTAGTCAAATTTTAACGAAATCGAATGTCGAAGTTCAACCGGTGAAGCCTGAACCACTGATCCAGACAATCACAATGAACGGCTTCACGATTGTCGACGATGAAGAGTCACCAGTGCTGGACGTGCTGCAAAGGCGTTTCATCGTCGTCAGTCCTGAAGGCGAGAAGCACGAAATCGTGGTCCAGATCGAGATGGAACCGATCGAGTACGTCGAGCGCCTGACTGGCCGGCGCCTGCCGCCCGAGAACTCGTTCTGGACTGCAGAGGCGCGCCGGCTGCTGAGCGATTTTATATGGAACGAACGCGGCGTGCCGTCAACACGAAGACTCGTTTTGAGCAATCTCGATCCTGACAAACTGCCCGTGGCGGCGCGTTGGCAAACAGAGGAGATGACGACGAAATAACATGGCGACTGCGATAAAGCGGTTACTTGTCGGCCGGGCACTGCGAACTGAACAGGCCGCGCACGAGCGTCTCACGAAGAAGACCGCGCTGGCTGTCTTCTCGTCTGACGCACTTTCCTCGACGGCTTACGCGACTGAAGAAATCCTGCTCGTGCTTGCAGTCGCTGCGGCTGCGACGAATGGCGGATCGTTCGGCTATGTGGTTCCGGTCTCGATCGGGATTGCGGTATTGCTCGCGATCGTCGCCACGAGTTATCGACAAACGATCCACGCATATCCGTCAGGTGGCGGCGCCTACATCGTTGCGAAAGAAAATCTCGGCACGACGCCCGGCTTGATTGCCGGTGCGGCGCTGCTCGTCGATTACGTTTTGACAGTGTCCGTGTCGATCGCCGCAGGTGTTGCTGCAATCACGTCGGCGGTGCAGGGCACGCGTTACGCATGGCTCAACGATCATAAAGTTATCCTCTGCCTCGTCTTCATCGCCTTCATCGCGATCGCGAACCTGCGTGGCGTGCGCGAATCGGGTGCACTCTTCGCCACGCCGACGTACGTCTTTGTCGTCAGCTTCCTCTTCATGATCGTTTTCGGATTGTTTCATTACTTCATTTACGGCGGCGCCGCGGCGATCCCAACGCAGGAAGAATTGAAAACGGCTGAAGGTTATCACTTGCAACCGCTGACCTTGTTTCTGTTGCTCGGCGCGTTTTCCAACGGCTGTGCTGCGTTGACCGGTATTGAAGCGATCTCGAATGGTGTGCAGGCGTTCAAAAAACCCGAAGCGCGGAATGCGGCGACGACGCTGATCTGGATGGCCATACTCCTGACCGCGATGTTTCTCGGGACGAGCGTGATGGCTTACCTGTATCACGTGCATCCGAAGCAGAGTGAGACTGTGATCTCGCAATTTGCGCGCATCATGTTTACCGGACCATTCGGATGGTTTTACTACGTGGTCCAGGCGGCGACGGCCGCGATCCTCGTGCTCGCCGCGAACACGGCGTTTGCTGACTTCCCACGGCTTTCGAGTTTGCTGGCGCGCGACCGTTTTCTGCCGCGGCAGTTTGCGAATCGTGGCGACCGTTTGGTGTTTTCGAATGGAATCGTGATTCTCGCGATCTTCTCGGGCGTGCTGGTGAGCGCATTCGGCGGCGACACGTCGCGTCTGATACCGCTCTACGCTGTCGGTGTGTTTCTGTCGTTCACGTTGTCGCAGTCAGGGATGGTCGTGCACTGGTTGCGCGAGCGAACAAAGCTGCGTTCGAAGAACGGCGCGCCTCGTGAAGTGTTGCCGACCAGTAATGGTCCTTTGCCTGATGTTGCTTTGCAGGATGAAGAGATACACCGGTCGTACTTCGTCACCGACGAAGTAACAGCTCCCGCAAACTGGAAGAAGTCGATCGCCATCAATGCCGTTGGCGCGTTCGCTACGTTTATCGTTCTATGCGTTTTCATCGCGACGAAGTTCATTCACGGCGCGTGGATCGTTGTGGTTGTGATTCCGCTGCTCGTGTTGCTCTTCAGAGCGATTCACAAACACTACGTGATGGTCGCCAAGCAGCTCTCGACTGAAGGACTGGAGCAGATACAACCAATCAAACACACCGTCATCGTTCCGATCTCGGGTATACATCGTGGCGTTGTGAACGCGCTGCAGTACGCGCGCTCGATCGCGTCTGACCGAGTGCAGGCGGTGTATGTTGATTTTGAAGAGGAAGCGACGGCGAGTTTGAAAGACAAGTGGGACCGCTGGGGCGCGGGTGTGCAACTTGTCGTACTACCTTCGCCTTATCGCGAGCTCACGCGCCCGCTGTTGCGACACATTCATCGTCTAAAGAAAGAAAACTCCGACGACATGATCACTATCGTCGTGCCTGAATTCATCCCCGCGCGCTGGTGGCAACACTTCCTTCACAACCAAAGCTCGCTGCTGCTCAAAGGCTCGCTGCTATTCAAGAAGGGCGTGATCGTCACGAGCATCCCGTATCACCTCGAACATTAATTCAGCCACAAAGAGGCGCAAAAAAACGCAAAAAGCAATTTCACTCTTTTTGCGACTTTTGTGCCTTTTTGTGGCAACTCTTCTTTATGATCTTGTGCTTTTTTGTGGCAGTGAGATGATGTAGTTGCTATGGACGATCTTCTGGCGGCGCGATCGCAGATGGCGATGTCGCTCGCTTTTCACATCATCTTTGCGGCGATCGGGATTGCGATGCCGCTCCTGATGATCATTGCTGAGTGGAAGTGGCTGCGCAGCAAAGACGAGATCTATCTCACACTCGCGAAGCGTTGGGCCAAGGGGACTGCGATTCTCTTCGCTGTCGGCGCGGTGTCGGGAACGGTGCTTTCGTTTGAGCTCGGGTTGTTGTGGCCCGCGTTTATGGGTTACGCGGGTGCGATCATCGGCATGCCGTTCTCGCTCGAAGGTTTTGCGTTCTTCACTGAAGCGATCTTCCTCGGCATTTATTTATATGGCTGGACGCGCGTTCCGCCGCGCGCTCATCTCTTCGCGGGTGCGATGGTGGCGCTGAGCGGCGCACTCTCCGGCGTCTTCGTCGTCATCGCAAACGCCTGGATGAACGCGCCCACTGGCTTTCGACTCGTCGACGGCAAACCTGTCGACATCGATCCGATCGCCGCAATGATGAACACGGCGGCGATTCCGCAAACGCTTCACATGATCCTCGCCGCTTATGCCGCAACAGGGTTCGCTGTCGCGGGCATTCATGCGTTCATGCTCATGCGCGATCGCACGAATCGTTTTCACAGAGCGGCACTGAACATCGCGCTTGTCGTCGGTGGTGTGAGTGGGATATTGCAACCGCTGAGTGGAGACTTGATCGCGAAGACAGTCGCCAAAACTCAGCCAGTAAAACTCGCTTCGTTCGAAGGACAGTTTCAGACTGAGCAGGCGGCACCGCTTCGCATCGGTGGCATTCCTGACGAACAGGCAGGTGTGACGCGTTACGCGATCGAAGTTCCTTACGCACTGAGCATACTCGCGTATGGGGATCCACACGCGGTCGTCAAAGGCCTCAACGAATTTCCCGCAGACGTGCGGCCGCCGGTTGCGATTGTTCACGTCTCGTTTCAGATCATGGTCGCGTGTGGAGTGGCGATGATGCTCGTGGCGCTCTGGGCTACGTGGCGATATCTACGCTGCAGACGCAATCAGAAATGGTTGGATTCGAAGTGGTTTCTGCGTCTACTTGTTGCTGCCGCGCCACTCGGCTTCATCGCGATCGAGACGGGCTGGACCGTGACTGAAGTCGGACGACAGCCGTGGATCATTTACGGAGTGATGCGCACGAGCGAAGCCGTCACGCCGATGCCCGGCCTCATCGTACCTTTCATCACGTTTACAGTCCTATACATCTTTCTTGCGGTGATCACGGTTTGGTTGTTGCTGCGGCAAGTGGCGGCGAGCCCACACGCGCCGGACCCGATCGCGAAGGAGGCACGCGTTGCCGCTTGAAACGATTATCGCGGGAGTGATGATCGCTGCACTCGTCTTGTACGCGCTTTTGGGCGGTGCGGATTACGGTGGCGGCGTCTGGGATCTGTTTGCTTTTGGACCACGTGCACGCGCGCAACGCAAGTTGATTGCGGAAGCGATCAGTCCGGTGTGGGAAGCGAATCACGTTTGGCTAATACTCGTGATCGTCATTCTCTTCACCGCGTTTCCACCGGCGTTTGCGGCAATTGCTACGGCGCTTCACATTCCCATCACGCTGCTGCTGATTGGAATCGTTTTGCGTGGCACGGCGTTTACGTTTCGCACGTACGATGTTCAGCGTGATGATGTGCAGCGTCGCTGGAGTCTGGTGTTTTCGATCGCGAGTATCATCACGCCCATTCTTCTGGGAACGATACTCGGCACGATTGCTTCGGGAGCGATTCGATTTGAAAACGTTGAAAACGGTTTGGTAACGAGCGGGTTCTTCTCCTGGCTAGCGCCGTTTCCTTTCGCCGTTGGTTTCTTTGCGCTCGCGTTGTTCGCGTTTTTGGCGGCAGTTTATTTGACTCTGGAAACACGCGAGCGCGAGTTGCAGGAAGACTTCCGGCGACGCGCGCTTGCTTCCGGTGTGGTCGTCGGTCTACTTGCACTGACTGTTTTTCTTTTGGCTCAGACAGGCGCCCCCACCGTTCGCGCCGGCATCAGCCGAACCTGGTGGGCTTTAATTCTCCACATCTGCACCGGATTATTCGCGACGAGCGCGTTTTATTTTTTATGGACCAGGCGATACCGGCTGGCGCGAGTTTGTGCAGCAGCGCAGGTGACGTTGATCTTGCTTGGCTGGGCATTCGCGCAGTACCCGCACATCGTCGAACCAAACATCACGATCACCTCAGCCGCCGCGCCGTATGTGACGCTGCAACTCCTGCTCGCCGCACTCATTGCCGGCGTGATTTTGTTGTTCCCGTCGTATTACTATCTATTTCGAATTTTTAAGAGCCGCAGTAACGCCGAAGGCGTTCGCTAACTCAAAACGCCGAAGGCGTTACCTGCGCTGAGTATCGACCCAGGGGATGTTTAATGCCCGATACAATCTCACACTATCCCGAAGAACAACTTGTGCGTTACCGGGCGATCTCGATCGGCCTCGCGGCGTTCGCGTTTTGTATCGGGGCCGCGGCGTTGCTCGGCTGGATTCTGGATAACGAGTTCCTCAAGAAAATTCATCCCGCGCTCGTCAATATGAAGGCAAACACTGCGGTTTGCCTCATGCTCCTGGCCGCATCGTGCTTTCTGATCAACGACCGCTCACAGTCTCGCGGCAAGCGCATCATTCGCCAACTTTTTGCCGCGACCGTCGCCGTCGTCGGTTTAGTCACACTGAGCGAACACATTTTTGGATGGAACACGGGCCTCGATCAGTTGCTGTTTCACGAAACGCAGGAAGAAGCCGGACTGTCGTTTCCCGGTCGCATGGGTGTGGCTGCGTCGCTCAACTTTTTCTTTCTTGGCGTCGCGCTTTCGCTTTTGGATGTGAAGACAAGGCGATGGTTTCGCGTGTCGAACGTCGCCGTAATCCTCGTTGTAACGGTCACGCTACTCGTCTTCCTTTACTACTTTTACGGTATCGAGCGCGTTGAACCGATCGCACAGTACTTTACGATTGCGCTCCATACTGTGGTCGCCTTCGTGAGTTTGTGCGCGTCGATTCTGCTGGCGCGCCCGGAGCGTGGCATGATCGCCATGCTATTGGGAAACAGCCCCGGCGCGATGGTGGCTCGACGCATGCTGCCGGCTTTTCTGGTCGTAGTCCTGCTGGGCTGGATTAGAACACTCACGCGCAATGCCATATGGTTCAGTCCTAACTTCACCACAGCGGCGTTTGTCGTGGCGGTGCTGCTGCTGCTCGGCATACTGATTTGGCTGACTGCGTTATCGCTCAATCGCACCGACCGGGAAAGACGCGTCGCAGAGCTAGCGCTACGTGCCAGTGAGGCCCGTTTGACGGTCCTGGTGCGCGTTAGCGAGCTGATACGCACGATCGACGATCCATACGAGTTGTCTTACGCAGTCGCAGAAACTGTCGGCAGTCACCTCAACGTGCGTCGTTGTTTGTTCAATGAGACTGACATCGAGCACGACATCGAGATCATTCATCGCGACTACACGGACGGGGCTGAATCGGTAGCCGGCCAGCACCGCATCTCCGAGTACAGCAGCATTACCACGCAGGAGATGCAACGAGGCAAGACTGTCGTCAACTATGACTCGAAAAGCGATTCACGCACCGCAGCCGATTACGATCATGTTTACGAGCCGAATGGCGAGCGTGCATACGTGGCGGTGCCGTTGATGCGTGATGGACGTTGGGTGGCTTCGCTTTGGTCGAGTGACGACCGGCCGCGTCAATGGACGAAGGAAGAAGTAGCGCTGTTGCAAACTGTCGCTGAACGAACGTGGACCGCGATCGAGAAGCTGCGTGCTGAAGCGGAGCGCGAGCGTCTGTTGACGAGCGTGCAGGAAGCGCGCGACGCGGCGGAGAAGGCGAACCAACTCAAGGATGAGTTTCTGGCGACGCTCTCACACGAGCTGCGCAATCCGCTGAACGTGATTCTCGGTTACTCGGAGTTGTTGTTGCGGATGCGCGAGATTGAAGAATCGCCGCGTTTGGTCAAGATGGGTGAAGCGCTCAGACGCAACGCACAGTCGCAGTCGCAGTTGATCAACGATCTGCTCGATCTGTCGCGATTGCAGCGCGGCAAGATCTCTCTGAATCACGAGACAGTGTCGTTACCGGCAATCATTGATCATGCAGTCGAGACTGTTCGTGCAGACGCAGCGGCGAAGGGAATCGACATTCGCGTCAACGTTGGCGATCAGCTTTTGCTGGTCGAAGGCGATCGTTTGCGGTTGCAGCAGATTGCCTGGAACTTATTGAACAATGCGGTGAAGTTTACGCCAGCGGGCGGCAGCATCGAGATCGCGTTGAGTAATGAAAACGAGAGCGCGGTGTTTGCTGTGACTGATACAGGGCAGGGAATTGATCCGACTTTCCTGCCGCACGTTTTTGAGATGTTTCGCCAGGCGGATGGCAGTAATCGACGACGCCACGGTGGTCTCGGTATCGGTCTCGCGCTCGTGAATCAACTGGTACAGCTTCACGGTGGAGATATCACTGCCGCATCTGGTGGTCCAAACAAGGGCGCGCGATTCACGGTGCGTCTGCCGTTGCTGCCTGAGACCGCGAGAATGGGAACGCCGGCTTCGTCCGGCGCGGTTGAGTTGAACGTGTTCGCGCAGACGAATTTTTTGATCGTCGACGATTCTGAAGATACGATCGCGATGCTCGATGAGCTGTTGAAAGTCGCTGGCGCAAATGTGATGTGTGCGACGAATGGGGCGGACGCGCTGCGCCTCGCGGCCGAGAACGAGTTTGACGTGATCCTGTCAGACATCTCGATGCCGGAGATGGATGGGTTTGAGTTCTTGCAGCGACTGCGGAAGATCGATGGACGCCAAAAAACTCCCGTCGTCGCCATCACCGGCTTCGGCCGCAGCGACGACATCGCCCGCGCCCGCAGCGCCGGCTTCTATTCACATCTGACAAAACCCTTGAACCTGCAAGTCCTTACTGACGTGCTTCAACAACTCGCCAAAGAGAAGGACCGATTGAGCCCCACGAGTACCGATGTTGATTACGACATCAGCGCCGGTCCGGTCTTCTAATCCTGAACGAAGTCCGTACAAGTTGAATGCATATGAGACGGTTTTTGGCGCGGATTTGCGCGGATTAACGCGGATTTGACAGGCATCTTCCTTGCTACTTCAACAGTACATGATGAAGAAGAGGTACATCTTTATTTGGCTGTTAGTGTTGGTGTTGATTCTGGCATCAGGTGTTGCTGTTGGACAGAAAACGCAAAACGCAGCACTGGCTGAGCCGGTTGTAGCCTCGCCAGCGGATAAGGCGGCGATCAACGCTTTCGAAGGAAAGGTGAAGAGCTATATCGAGTTGCGGAAGAAAGTAAGAGAGAACGCGCCGAAGCTTTCGAAGGACAGCACGCCGGAACAGATTCACGCTTATCGAACTACACTCGAAAACTCGCTCAGAAGTGCGCGTCCGAATGCGAAGCGTGGCGAATTCTTTATGCCTGCGACAGCAGACTTCATCCGCCGCACGCTCAAGCTTGAATTCCAGGGCAAGGACCGACAGGAACTGCGCGAAAAGATCTTCGAGACTGAAACACAGGGCGTGGTCCTGCGAGTGAATTACCCGTACGCGCAAACGGCTGAGTTTTCGGAAATGCCGGCGACGCTTTTAGCGAAGCTGCCGCAGTTGCCGAAAGAGCTAAGGTATCGATTTGTCGGAAGAAACATGTTGCTCGTCGATCGCGAGAGCGACGTGATCATCGATTTCATGCCTGATGCACTGCCATGATCTAAGGAGTGAACTTATGCGAAGGACTCATACTTATCATTTCCTCTTTGCAGTATTAATCAGTGCGATTCTTTTCACCCCGGCTCACACACAAAAACTGAACGGCCACTCGAGTGCGCCGCTCAACCTCACATTACCGAAGAAAGACGGCTCAACGCGATTTGCCGTGATCGGTGACACTGGTTCGGGAACGCAACAACAGCGCGAAGTCGGCGACATGATGATCAAGTATCACGCGCTGTTTCCGTTCGAATTTGTGTTGATGATGGGCGACAACATGTACGGTGGCGAGGCGCCGCAGGATTTCGAGAAGAAGTTTGCCGAGCCTTACCGCGAGTTGCTCAACGACAAAGTGAAGTTCTACGCGACGCTTGGAAATCACGATCAGGCGTTGCAGGTCAACTACGAGAACTTCAACATGAATGGAAAAGAGTATTACCGGTTCAAGAAAGGAAACATCGCTTTCTACTCGCTCAACAGCAACTACATGGACAAGAAGCAGGTGCAGTGGCTCGAAGATGAGTTGGGTCGCGAGACTGCGGAGTGGAAAGTAATGTTCTTCCATCATCCGCCTTACTCGTCGGCGAAGAAGCATGGTTCGGATGGGCAACTGCGGGAAGTGGTCGAGCCGATCTTTCTCAAGTACGGTGTCGATGTGGTGTTGACCGGGCACGATCACGTCTACGAGCGCATGAAGCCGCAGAAGGGGATTTACTATTTTGTGTCTGGAGCAGGTGGGAAGCTTCGCACCGGTGATATCGATAGGCAGTCGGGGATAACGGAGAAGTCGTACGACCGCGACTTGCACTTCATGTTGTTTGAGGTTGCGGGTAACCAGATGTACTTCCAGGCGATCTCAAGGACAGGTGAAACAATCGACTCAGGCGTCATAGCTCGAAAATAATATTAGCCACGAATTACACGGATTAGTCGTCAGGCAACGAGGCGCGGAAGAGTGGTTGGCCGGCGAGTGAGGTGTAGAACGCAAAGCCAACGAGTGTGAGTGAGACGATTAGGGCGAGGACGAAGTCGGCCGCGTACCACGCGGAGAAGTCAGACGTAATCGGGAAAAAGATAACCAGGTGCAAAAAGAAGATCGTTGATACGAGCGCCAGCAACCCATAACGGTATAGCACCCACACCACCAGAAACGCCCCGACGCACGCGAACGGCACTCCCAAAAAAGTATCGTGCGTCAGGCCGATAGCGACGCTTCCCATCAACCAAACCACGGCAGCCGCGATTCGCTCGCGACGCACGATAATGTATACCAGCAATAGAAAGAACAGCAGTATGAATGGTTGAAGAAGTGCAGCGAAGATCTGCTGTGTGATGCCCCACCCAAAGGAACGAATGCCGAGCAACTGCGTCGCCGGAAAGTCGAACCACGGAGTTGGTGGCGGGTAACCAAACCAGCGAGGCACGATAGAGGCGAGCAAGAAGTTGGAAAGAATCACGCCCAGACCAAACACTGCGCCGATGAGTATGTCGCGGCCCACGAGCGGATCGCGAAAGCCACCAGCCAGTACGCGACTCCACGAAACTATCCGTCCCGGCCAGCGTCGTCGCACAAACGGCTCAAAAGCGAGGTAGACCACCCAGAAGAAGAACGTCCAGAACAAGACTAGTTGCATGCCCGTGATGAAGTTGAATGCTTCACCTTCCGTGGCCACGTGATGCGATATGAGCAGCCAGCGCAGAAAATTTGTGACCAGGACGAAACCCGCCAGACGAAACGCACCTTTGCGATCACCGCGCCCGAGTTTTACATTTCGCAGCGCCAGCAATGCGCTTCCAACCATCACCGTGATGAAGATCGCAAGCAACAGAACCAGCAACGCGCGCTGCCGGAAACGGGCGATAGAGGCCTGCACGTCGCGTGGCTGGTCCCACGCGTCAAAGATCTCGAAGTAGACCGGCTTGCCCTCGAAGGCGCCCGCCTCGATGTGAATCTTGAAATCCGGCTGATCGGGATACGAGCCTTCCCACGCCGCACGTGCAGTCGTTTCGTGTGGTGGAGTCCAAATCGAAGGAACAGTTTGAAACTTTGTCTGGTCCAGGCCGCTTTCAGTGAAGAGCGGTGACCAGTCAGGCGTCGCGTCGACACCAGAACTCCGCGCGGGGGGCACTGCATAAAAAGAACGCAGGCGTCCGAGTGTATCGAGCGTGAGCGTGGTCATACCGGGAAGATCGCGCCGCGGTGTATCTTCGGTGACAAGAATTTCGTCACTCATATCGAATGCGCGCGGACTCTGTCGATACCAGAAATAGATTGAGGCCGGCTGCCCACTGCTCAACCGTGTCCAGCGTGACGGAGACTGATCGTTGTCATGGATGTAATTGACGTAATCACGATCGAGTCCCATGCCGTAAGCCGAATCACCGACGGGCGTTGTATTCCCAAATTTCCTGACCAGCTCAGCCGCACGATCCCGTAAAACTTCCGGCGACTTGTTCAGCGGCGTGATGCGGTACATCGCGGTGTAGCGTGAGAGGAAACAGATCACGCCGAACAGAACGAGCACGGATGCGAGCAACGAGACAGCGACGGCGGGCCGCAACCCACCTTGCTTCGGCGCGGCCGCAACCATCTCGGGCGATGGCGTTTCACCTGCTGCGAGCGCGGCCGCGAGTGGATCACCACCCGGCAAAGCCGCCGCAACTTGCAACGCTGAAGCAGGACGCTTCGAAGGATCTCTTTCGAGACACCGGAAGATCACGCGCTCGATCAACGGATCGAGATCGGGCACATGTTCGGCTGGGCTTGTTGGTGTCGTATCACTTCGTCGCAAACGAAGTAACTCAGGGAGGCTTGTTGCCTCGAACGCCTTCTTGCCGGTGAAGAGCTCGTAGAGCACGAGACCGAGCGAGTAGATGTCGCTCCTCGCGGTTAACTCCTGGCTGTCGAGTTGTTCGGGAGACATGTACGCGGGCGTGCCCGACATCTCGCGCGGATCTTCGATTGCGAGTGCGGCGATACCGAAGTCAGTGATGCGCACTTCGCCTTGCTCGTCGAGCATGATGTTCGCGGGTTTCAGATCGCGATGAAGCACACCGCGCTCGTGAACGGCGGCGAGGCCGGCGCAGAGTTGGCGCGCGACGTCGACCGCTTTGTCCTGCGGCACGCGTCCGATGCGTTTCAGGAGTGACGAGAGCTCCTCGCCACGCACAAACTCCATCGAGATAAAATGTTCTCCGCTGTATTCAGCGACGTCGTAAACACGACAAACATGTCGATGTGAGATCTGGCGTGCAACGCTGACCTCTTTGTAGAAACGCGCGAGCGCCGCGCCGTCAGTGTTCAGTGAAGTGGGAAGAAACTTGAGTGCGACCGGTTGTTTGAGTTTCAGATCGTCGGCGCGATAAACCTCGCCCATGCCGCCGCGGCCGAGTAGTCCGACGATGCGATAACGTTCGGAGAGAATGTCGCCGGGAACGAATCGCGCGTCGTCGATCGAGTCTGAAGTGAAGAGAGACTTTTTCGGGGTAGCGCGGTCGTGTGGCTGTGTTATCAATCGAGCAGCGACATCGAAGACATCTGTTTTGATGAAGTCCTGCGCCTGGTTATCTATGTCGAGCATCTTCTCGACTTCGCGGCGCAGCTCTCGATCACTGCCGCACGCCTGATCGAGAAAGGCCGCGCGATGTGAAGGCTCGCGATCGAGCGCGGCCTCGAAGAGCTCATCGACTTTTCGCCAGCGGTCGGGTTTCATCTTCGATTCCTTCAGTCATCATGCGATAGAGCCACGCCTTCGCTCGCTGCCACTCGCGTCGCACCGTCCGCGGTGAAACGTTCATCACTTCCGCCGCTTCATCGACGCTCAAACCACCGAAGTAACGCAACTCGACGATCTTGCCTTTCTGCGGATCGAGACGTTCGAGCACGCGCAGCGCTTCGTCCAGAGCGATGAAGTGAGACGCCTGATCCTCTGCTACTACTAAAGCGTCATTTAGCGAAACTTTGACCGCACCGCCGCCGCGTTTGTCGCGAGCGTGAGCGCGGGCGTGATCGATCAGGATGTGTCGCATCACTTGCGCACAGACGGCGAAGAAGTGCGCGCGGTTTTGCCAGTCGAATCCCTGCTGACCGGCGAGCTTCAGATACGCCTCGTTGACGAGTGCGGTCGCCTGCAACGTATGGCCCGGGCGCTCCTGGCTCATCTGGCGCTGAGCGATGCGCCGGAGTTCCGAGTGTACGAGCGGGAAGAGCTTGTCGAGCGCAGATCGGTCGCCTTTACCCCAATCGGCGAGCAGTTGGGTGACTTCCTGCGGCGAGGGCGTGGGCATCGGTCGCGGATTCTATCATGCCTGCATCGGTGGCCGCTTTTGTTTTCATTCGTCGCTTACAGAGATGGCAGAGGTTGATACTTCAGGAGGATGCGATGAAAACACTCGTATTTGTGACGTTGTTGATGTTGGGTTTCTCAGGGCAGACGATGCACGAGGACAGCCGCGCGGCGGACGAAGCGGCGATGCGCGAAAGCGTGAAGCAGTTGGAGACGGGCTGGAACACGAAAAGCGGTGCGGTCTTCGCGAAGCCCTTCGCCGAGGACGCGGATTATGTCGTCATCAATGGGAATTACATCAAGGGACGCGCGGTGATCGAGAGCCAGCACCAGCGAATCTTCGACACGATTTTTAAAGATACGAACCTTACGCTGACGGTCAAACAGATCCGGTTCCTGCGAGCTGACGTTGCGGTCGTGCATGTTGAGGGACACCGGACGAGTACGACGAAAGAGCTCGTACAGGATGCGATGTTGACGTTGATGATGACGAAGGAGAAGCAGGGTTGGGTGATCGCTGCTTTTCAAAATACCGCCGTGGCCCCAAGAGGATAATTAGCCACAAAAGGCACAAAAAGCACAAAGAGAAAAACAAGCCCCGTTCCTGACTTGTTTTTCATTTTGTGCTTTTTGTGCCTTTTGTGGCTAATCTGCTTGAAGAGCCCGGTGAACCAGGAGCGTATCCACGTGCTGGATGAACTGGGCCGCTTTGCCATCCTGCATTTTCCAGACGTGCGCGAAGTTTGCCTCAAAGCTCTTACCGGTTTTTTTGTACTTTCCGCTGTACTTGCCTAAGACCACGACGGTGTCGCCGGCGTCGATGAATTCGTGAGGCACGGCCGCGAATCCTTCCCACTCCGAGCCAAGGCGCATGAACACACCTTCGAGCACGGCCTTGGGACTGTTATAAGTGCCGCCGTATGGGAAGCCCTCCGCTTCGGTCCAGGCGATGTCGGGGCTTAAAGTTCCGAGGACTGTGAAAATATCTCCAGTAGCGAACGCCTCGTAAACTGCTTTGACTGATTTGAGATTGGACAAGTGTTTTCCTCTTCTTGAAAATTTGGCGGCCCATCTTACACTATGGTGCACGTGATTATCGATCAGATGAGAGCGAGTGACTGGGAACAGGTCCGCGCGATCTATCTCGAAGGCATTCGTAGTGGGCACAGCACGTTTGAAACGGAAGCGCCGTCGTGGGAGAAGTGGGACGAAGGACATTTACAGATCTCACGTTTAGTGATGCGAGATGGTGAGGCGGTTCTCGGTTGGGCGGCGCTGAGTCCGGTATCGAAGCGACACGTCTATCGCGGTGTTGCGGAAGTGACTGTGTACGTGAGTGAGAACGCGCAAGGGCAGGGAATCGGCCGCGCGTTGCTCGAAGCGTTGATTGACGAGTCGGAGAAGAATGGTATCTGGACACTTCAGGCGTCGATCTTTCCGGAGAACACAGCGAGCGTACAATTGCATTTGCGATGTGGATTTCGTGAAGTCGGCCGTCGCGAGCGAATCGCGATGCTGAATGGCGTCTGGCGCGACACGCTACTCTTCGAGCGCCGTAGTCGTACTATTTGAGTAGTCGTCTGGGTGCGGAGGTGAATTTTTTCAGGATGTCGCGGGCTTCGGTTATTCCCAGGATGGCGCCGAAGACGAAGTAGAGAACTCCGTAAAGTCCCAGCACCAGAATCGCGAGTGGGATGGCGTGCATCGGCGGGAGGATCAGTTTGAGGCCGAAACTGATCACTGCCGCAACAGCCGCTGCGCCCCACAGCTTGAACAGGTAAACAGCGCGGACGCCAGTTGGCCCAATCCTCGAATTCATCGAGTGTCGCAGTAACAAATACTCGATCCATCCCGCAATACCCGCAGACGCCGTCAACCCGGCCACGCCCCACTTCGGATCGAGTCCGAGCACCGGCGGCAACATGATCGCGCAGATGTATCCAAGCGCGGTCGTGAGAAACACGCGTATCGTCGCAAACCAGAGCGGCGTGCGCGTGTCGTGCAGCGCGTAGTAAGTCGACGAGTAAAGCCGGCCGTGTGTTGACGCGAGCAGTCCGATCGTCGATCCGGCCAGGATGCCCCAAACGTAAACGGAATCCGCACGCCTGAACTCCCCCGTTTGATACAGCGCGCCCGTCATCACGTCGCCAAACACAAACATCGCCATCGCAGAAGGCACGATGAAAAACGAGATTCGCTGTAGACCGGCATCGAGGCGACGACGCAGCTTA
>Ga0134121_10000313_pt1 | contig 57430 bp, 57 predicted proteins | sample KB301_FD_96463 | JGI IMG/M metagenome (GOLD analysis project Ga0134121, IMG submission 96463) | Terrestrial soil microbial communities without Nitrogen fertilizer from Kellogg Biological Station, Michigan, USA - KB3-0-1 | ecosystem: Environmental > Terrestrial > Soil > Unclassified ...
CCGAGCAGTTGGAGCAGGCCGTCGAGGCGCTCGACGAGGCGCTTGACGAGGCCGATCGCGAGCTCGAGCGGCGCCAGCCGTAAGCGCGCCGGCCGGCTGCGGTGCGTGAGGAGCTGCTTCGAATGAGCGCGCCAGAGCATCAGCGCAAGCCCGACGTCGCCACACCGTCATCCGCGCCGGTCGACTGCTTCACGCAGCTCGTGCTCGACGGCGCCGGTGTCGACGAGCTCGTCGACGCGGTCGCCGCGGCGCTCGACACGGGGCTGCTCGTGCTCGATCCCCGCCTCAAGCTGCTCGCCGCCAGCACCGCCCGTCAGGACGCCTACGAACGCGACGTCGTCCGCGCGGGCATGGTCGACGAGCGCTCGCACGCGGCGCTGACGTCGGCGCTGACCGGCGCCGCGCGGATGGGCGCCGCCGCCGCCGTGGTGCTGCCCGCGCCCGCGGGGGCGCGCGTCGTCGTCCCGCTGCTGGCGCGCTCGGAGCTGATCGGCGCGCTCGTGGTCGCCTCCGCGCCGACGACGTCGCGCTTGGACCGCTCGCTGCTGGCACGGGGCGCGGCGGGCGTCGCGCTCGTGTTGATGCAGCTGCTGGCGGAGCAGCGAATGCGCGGGGACCTCGTGGACGACCTGCTCGGCGGACGCGCAGACGCCGAGTCGATCGCTCGGCGCGCGCGCCTCTTCGGCCTCGACCTCGCCCAGCCGCTGACCGTCGTCGTCGCGAGCCCGCATCCGGACCGCCGTCGCTGGGCGCTGGCGGACGGGATGCGGCTGGTCGCCGAGCAGGGCGGCCTCGTGGGCGAGGTCGAGGACACGCTCGTCTTCCTGCTGCCCGCGCGCGACGGCGTCGCGGCCGGCGAGCTCGTCTCGCGTGCACTCGGCGGCGGCAGCGCCGAGCGCCCCACCGTCGGCTCGGCCGGCCCCGCCGTCGGGCCCGGAGAGCTGCTGGCCGCACACGCGGACGCGCTGGCCACGCAACGGCTGCTGGTCGCGCTCGACCGCAGCGGCGACGTCGCGACCGCGCTCGACCTCGGCCTCTACACGGCGATCTTCCGCGAAGCCAACCGCAAGGAGCTGGCGCACTTCGTCGCACGGACGCTCGGCGCGGTGCTCGACTATCGCCACGAGCGCCCGATCGACCTGATCGGGACGCTCGAGTCCTATCTCGACAGCGGGTGCCAGGCGACGAAGGCCGCACGCGCCATCCACGTGCACGTCAACACGCTCTACCAGCGACTCGAACGCCTGGACCGGCTGCTCGGCGAGCGCTGGCGCGAGCCCGACCGACGCCTCGAGCTGCACATGGCGATCCGTCTGCACCGCCTCTCCGAGCGGCTCGAGCACGCTCGCCGCCCATCCGCGCGCCCGCCCGCCCGGCGAGCGGGCGTCGCGGAGCCGCTCCCCGCTACGGCGCCGAGGCGATCCGCCCGGCGCGCAGCGGCCGCCCGTCCAGGTAGCTGAGCACCGCTTCGGCGGTGATCGTGCGCATCCGCGGCACGGAGGCCGTCGAGTACCAGGCGACGTGGGGCGTCAGCAGGACGTTCGGCGCGCTCAGGATCGCGTCGTCAGCCGCCGGGGGCTCGCGTTCGAGCACGTCGAGCGCGGCGCCGCCGAGCGCCCCGGACTCCAGTCCCCGCACCAGCGCCGCCTGGTCGACGAGCTCGCCGCGCGCGACGTTGACGAGCACGGCTCCGCGCTTGATCCGGGCGATCTGCTCCGCGCCGATCAGGTGGTGGGTCGACGGCGTGAGCGGAACGTGGAGCGTCAGGATGTCGCTCTGAGCGAGCAAATCGTCGAGGGCGTCCACCGCGGTCGCGCCGTCGGGCGCCGGCGCGACCGGGTCGTAGACGAGCGCACGGGCGACCATCGGCCGCAGCAGCTCGAGCGTCCGCTGGCCGATGCGACCGACTCCGACGACGCCCAGCGTCTGCGAGCTCAGCGGGACGACCGTGCCGAGGCGGCCGAGATCGCCCCAGCCGTCGCGCACCGCCGCCGCCGCCGGCACGAGCCGCCGCTGGAGCGCGAGCACGAGCGCGACCGCGTGGGTCGCGACCTCCTCGGTGCCGTAGTCGGGCGAGTGCACGACGCCGATGCCGCGCTCGCGGGCGGCGTCGAGGTCGATCGCGTCAAGCCCCGCGCCGGCGCGGCCGATCACGCGCACTCGCGGCCCGAGCGCCGCGATCTGCTCGCGGCCGAGCCGTTCGAGCGTGACGATCACGGCGTCCGCGTCCGCGGTCGCCGACGCGATCTGGGCGGCGCTCTCCAGCGGCGCGCTCACGAATTCGACCGGCTGACCGGCGAGATGCTCCCGCTCGAGCGACGTGTCGGCGAACCCCTGGGTGCCGACCACGACCTTGTGTACCGTCTCCATGCAGAGACCGTAGCGTCGCCGACCGCGCCCGCCCATGTGTGCTTTCACTGTCGCGCGGCAGCGGCGATTGATGATCCGCCCATGACCGCGGCGACGCGAAGGCGGTTTGATTGTCGACATGATCCTCGCCCGCTTCATCGCACCCGGATCGACCGCCACCGCGATCGGCGTCGTCGCGGACGGGACCGTGACCCCGCTGCGCGGGTCGGAGCCGGCCGGCGCCGCCGCGCTCGGGGTCGTGCCCCTCCTGCACGCTCCACCCGCGGCGGGCGAGCTGGCCGACGTGCGCTACGCACTCGCGGAGGTGCAGCTGCTGACGCCCGTGCCGCAGCCTTCGAAGATCATCGGCGTCGGGCTCAACTACGGCCTGCATGCGCAGGAGACCGGCGTCGACGCGCCTGAGTACCCCGAGCTGTTCGCAAAGCTCGCGAACGCGCTCAGCGGCCCGGGATCGCCGATCGAGGTGGCCGATCCGCAGGACGGCGTCGACTACGAGGGCGAGCTCGTCGCGATCGTCGCCCGACGCGTCCACGGCGAGCTGACGCCGCAGCAGGCACTCGCGGCGATCGGCGGCTACACGATCGCCAACGACGTGAGCGCGCGCTCCTGGCAGTTCCGCGGCAGTCAGTGGATGCTCGGCAAGTCCTTCGACGGCTACTGCCCCGTGGGCCCGTGGGCCGTGACTGCCGATGCGGTGCCCGACGTCCAGGACCTGCGCATCTGCACGCGACTCAACGGCGCGGTCGTGCAGGAGGCCTCGACGGCGGAGATGCTGTTCACGGTCGCCGAGATCGTGCGCTACGTCGCGCAGGTCGCCACGCTCGAGCCCGGGGACCTGATCCTGACCGGGACGCCCGACGGCGTCGGGATCGCGCAGAAGCCGCCGCGATACCTGACGCCGGGCGATGTGGTGGAGGTCGAGATCGAGCGAATCGGCAAGCTGGTCAACGAGGTCGTCGGCGCAGGCTGAGCGGCGATTCGGCGCGCAGGCGCGGGCCGGCTCACCAACCGCGCTCGACGCCACCTGTCCCGCTCGACATCCCCGGCGGCGAGCCCGCCCGCACCGCGGCGGCGACCTGCGGCAACGTCCCGGCGGCGATCCCGGCTCGCAGATCCGCCATCAGCCGCGCGATGAACGCGAGGTTGTGGAGCGTCACGAGCCGCAGAGCCGTCAGCTCGCGGATCGCGAACAGGTAATGGAGGTAGGCGCGCGAATAGCCGCCGGCGCACGCGGGGCACGGACAGCCCTCCATGATCGGGTCGGAGGCGTGCTTCCAGCGCCCCTTCGTCAGGTCCACGCGCCAGCGCTTTTGCGGGTCGGGGACGAGCGCCATCCCGTGGCGGCCGAGGCGCGTGGGCATCGCGCAGTCGAACGTGTCGATCCCGAGCTCGACGCCGCGCACGAGGTCGTCGATCTCGCCGATCCCGAGCAGGTGGCGGGGCTTCTCGGGCGCGACGGCCTCCAGCTCCGCGGTCGCCCATTCGACGACCTCGTACATCTGCGCCTTCTCGGCCCCCAGCGAGCCGCCGATCGCGACGCCCGCCGCGGCGCTCTGGGCGACGTGACGCGTCGAGCCGCGGCGCAGCTCCTCGTGCACCCCGCCCTGGGAGATCGCGTAGAAGGCCTGGTCCTCACGGCCGTGCTCGTCCTGCCAGCGCAGGCAGCGCTCCAGCCAGCGGTGCGTGCGCTCCGTCGAGCGGGCGGTGTAGTCGCGCTCGACGTGGAACGGCGTGCACTCGTCGAACGCGAGCGCGATGTCGGAGCCGAGCGCCGCCTGCACCTCCATCGAGGTCTCGGGCGCCATGAAGCGCTCGCCGCCGTCGACGTAGGAGCGGAAGCGCACCCCCTCCTCCTCGATCGCGAGGATCGCGCCGGCGCGGTCGGCGCCGCTCGGCGCCCGTCCCTTGATCTCGTCGGCGACCGTGCCGTGCCCCATCGAGAAGACCTGGAAGCCGCCGGAGTCGGTGACGATCGGACCGCTCCAGCGCATGAACTCGTGCAGCCCGCCCTGCTCGGCGACCAGCTCGTGACCGGGCGCGAGGAACAGATGGAACGTGTTGCCGAGCACCATGTCGTAGCCGAGCCCGGCGACCTCCGCCGGCTCCAAGCCCTTCACGGTCCCCTTCGTCGCGAGCGGGACGAACGCGGGCGTGCGTACCTCGCCGTGCGCGAGCGCCAGCACGCCGGTGCGCGCGCGGGAGCCCGCGTCGCGGTGATCGATCCGCAGCAGCACTACGCGAGCAGGCGGGACCAGAACGCGCCGAGCTGCCCGAGCTCGTCGCCGTCGAACTGCGCGAGGAAGCGGCGGCGGATGCCGGCGACGTGCGTCGGGCGGGCCTCCTCGACGCGCGCGAGGCCCGTCTCGGTGAGGCAGGCGAAGGCGCCGCGCGCGTCGTGGGCGCAGGCGCAGCGCACGATCAGGCCGTCGCGCTCGAGCCGGTCGACGAGCCGGCTCATGCCGCTGCGACTCAGCGACACCGAATCGGCGAGGTCGCACATCCGCATGCGGTACTCGGGCGCCTCCGACAGATGGATCAGCACCTCGTAGGAGGTCAGCGGCAGCCCATGCGCCGCCTCGAGCTCGGCGTCGAGCGCCTTCAACACGCAGGCGTGGACCCGCAGCAGGCCGCGCCAGGCGTCGCGCTCGGCGCCGCAGAGTCCCTCCACCGCGGCGGCCGGGGCCGCCGCTGACGATATTCGCGCTTCGGAGCTTTCCGAGGTGAGCGACATCTATCCTCGCCCGCGACGATAGCAGCGCCTCAGCGCTCTCCCGCAAGCTCTCGTGCCAGCAGCTCGTTGGCGCGCGTCAGCTGCTCCAACGACGCCTCTCCCACCGAGCGCACGCCGGTCGCGCGGTTCAGGCGCGCGTTGATCGTGCGGTGCGGTTCGCCCGTCGCCCGCGCGCGCAGCGCGACCATGCGGCTGCGCTCGGCTCGCAGCCGCTCGCGCCGCTCGTACGACGACGACGGGTCGCCCGCCGCGCTCGCGGCCGCCGGGGCTGCGGGCTCGACGCCGGCCGTGAACGCCGCGTAGGCCGCTGAGCGCGCCGGCTCCGGATCGCCGAACAGCTGCAGGTTCTCACCCGGCAGCGTCCGGACGAGGATCTCCTCGTCGGGGCGCGCGTCGGAGGAGAGCGCCTCGAAGGAGGCGCCCGGCTCGCTCGCGAGGCGCTCCGACGGCTCGTCCAGCTCGCCGTTCTCGAGCCCCGGCTTCAGCTCGATCGCATGGTTGCGCTCCTCCTCGATCCGCGCCGCAAGCGTCTTGAGCACGAGGTCGGACGGCAGGTACAGGTGGCTCATCTGGTGGCGCGGCGCCGGCGAGCGGCGGATGAAGCGCCCGACGACCTGGCGGAAGAACAGCTCCGTGCGCGCGCTCGTCGCGTAGACGCCGACGCGCAGGCGCGGGATGTCGACGCCCTCGCTGACCATCAACACCGAGACGATCCAGCGCTGCGTGCCGGCGGCGAAGCGCGCGATCCGCTGCGAGGCGTCGGGCTCGTCGGAGGTGACGAGCACCGGCGGCTCGCCGGAGATCGCCTCCAGCCGCGCCGCCAGCTCGACGGCGTGCTGCTTGTCGATCGCGACGACGAGCCCGCCGGCGTCGGGATGGTCTGCTGCACGCACCTGCGCCAGTCGTGCGTCGGCGTCGCGCAGCACGCGCCGCACCCAGTCGCCGTCGGCGTCGAGCGCGGTCCGCAGCCGGCGCGCGTCCTCCTGACGCGGCAGCACGACGGAGAAGTCGGCACGGCGCCGGCGCCCGTCGCTCTCCCACTCCATGTCGCCGTCGTAGGGCAGGAACGTGATCGGCCGGCAGACGCCGTCCAGCAGCGCGTCGGTGTACGTGTACGTGAAGTCGGAGCTGCTGAAGCCGTCGGCGTCGTAGTCGACCCATGGGATCGGCGTGTTGTCGGAGCGAAACGGCGTGCCGGACAGCAGCAGCCGCAGCTCGGCGCGCGCGAAGGCGTCCATCGCGGTCGTCCCCCACGCGGCGTCCTCGCCCATGTGGTGGGGCTCGTCTGCGATCAGCAGCGTCGGGCGCCGCGCGCAGGCGCGTGCGTGCATCGTCGAACCGGCGGCGACCGCCTGGTAGGTGACGGCGACGCCTTGGCGGTCCGACGGCTCGGGCCCCTCGGCGTTCTGGCGGTTGGGCTCGAGGTCGATGCCGTAGCGGGCTGCGTCGGCCGCCCACTGGCGGCAGATGTGCGCGGTCGGCGCGAGGATCGCCACGCGCCCGATCCGGCCGGCCGCGAGCAGGTCGTAGGCGACGCGCAGGCCGAACGTCGTCTTGCCCGCGGCCGGAGTCGCGGAGGCGAGGAACGCCGCACCGTCGTGCGCTGCGAGCGCGGCGAGCGCGCGCTCCTGCCAGGCGCGCAGCGGCCGGCGCTCCGGCCACGGCGGGAGCGTGGTGCGGCGGGTGACGGCGCTCACGCGTCGATCAGCGAGCTGCCGGTCATCTCGGCGGGCTGGGCCTCGCCGAGCAGCTTCAACACGGTCGGTGCGACGTCGGCGAGGATGCCCCGCGCGCGCAGCTCCAGGCCCGGCACGGTCACGATCAGCGGTACGGGGTTGAGCGAGTGCGCGGTGTTCGGGCTGCCGTCCTGCTCGAGCATGTGGTCGGCGTTGCCGTGGTCGGCGGTGATCACGCACGCGCCGCCGCTCGCATGCACGGCGTCGACCACCTCGCCGAGGCACGCGTCGACCGTCTCGATCGCGCGCACGGCCGCGGGGATCACGCCCGTGTGGCCGACCATGTCGGCGTTCGCGAAGTTGATGACGCCGAAGCGCGGCTCGTCCTCGCGCCAGGCGCCGACGAACGCGTCGGCCGCCTCGCGGGCGCTCATCTGCGGCTTGTGGTCGTACGTCGGCACGTCGCGCGGCGAGGGCACGAGCTCGCGCCGCTCGCCGGGGTAGGGCGTCTCCTCCCCGCCGTTGAAGAAGTACGTCACGTGCGGGTACTTCTCCGTCTCGGCGACGTGCAGCTGCGTCGCGCCGCGCGCCGCGAGCACCCCGCCGAGCGTCACCGACGGGCGCGCGGGCGGGAACGCGACCGGGTAGGGCCAGCCCTCCTCGTACTCCGTCATCGTCGCGTAGCGCTCCAGCGGCGGTGCCCCGCCGCGATGGACCGAGCCGAAGCCCGGCTCCGCGAGCGCGCGCGTGAGCTGGCGCATGCGGTCCGGGCGGAAGTTGAACGCGATCACGGAGTCGCCGGGACGGATGCGCGCCTCCTCCCCCACCGTCGTCGCCTCGACGAACTCGTCCGTCTCGTCGCGGTCATAGCCGGCGATCACGGCCGCCGGCCCGCTGTCCGCGTGGTGCTCGGCGCGCCCGTGCACGAGCAGGTCGTACGCCGCCTGGACGCGGTCCCAGCGGCTGTCGCGATCCATCGCGAAGTAGCGTCCGACGACGCTGCCGACGCGTCCGCCGACCGCGCCCAGCCAGCTCTCCGCCGTCTCGAGGAAGCCGGCGCCGGCCTTCGGCAGCGTGTCGCGCCCGTCGGTGAAGGCGTGCAGGACGAGGTCGGGAACGCCGAGCTCGCCGCCCATCCGGATCAGCGCCTCGAGATGGCGCCAGCCGGAGTGCACGCCGCCGTCGGAGACGAGTCCGATCAGGTGCACGCGCTCCGCGTCGCAGAACGCCGCGCGCAGTACGTCGTTGGCCACCAGCGAGCCGTCGGCGACGGCGGCGTCGATGCGCGTCAGGTCCTGGCGCACGACCGCGCCGGCGCCGAGGTTGAGGTGGCCGACCTCGGAGTTGCCCATCTGTCCGTCGGGCAGGCCGACCGCACCCCCGCACGCCGTCAGCCGGGTGTGCGGGTAGCGCGCCCACAGCTCGTCGAAGACGGGCGTGCGCGCGAGCGAGACGGCGTTGCCCGGCCCGGCCGGCGCGAGCCCCCACCCGTCGAGCACGACGAGCGTCGTGCGCGGGACGGGCAGGCTCGCCGGTCCGGGCGCCACGCTCACGGCGACGCCGCCGCCACGATCGCCGCGAACGACTCCGCATCGAGGCTCGCCCCGCCGACGAGCGCGCCATCGACGTCCGGCAGCGCCAGCAGCTCCGCCGCGTTGTCGGGCTTCACGCTGCCACCGTAGAGCACCCGCACCCGCTCGGCTGCATCCGGCGAGCGCCCGCCGACGAGCGCGCGCACGAACGCGACCGCCTCCTGGGCCTGCTCGGGCGTCGCGACGAGACCGGTGCCGATCGCCCAGATCGGCTCGTAGGCGATCACGACGTCGGCGAGCTGCTCGTCGGCGAGCTTCGCGAGGTCGTCCTGGATCTGCTGGCGCAGCTTGCGCTCGGTGTCGCCCGCCTCGCGCTCGGCCTCCGTCTCGCCGACGCAGAGGATCGGCTTGAGCCCGGCCTCCAGCGCCTTCGGAACCTTCAGCGCGAGCGCGCGATCGGTCTCGCCGAACAGCTCGCGCCGCTCGGAGTGGCCGAGGATCACGCCGTGGACGTCCAGCTCGCTCAGCATCGCCGGCGCGACCTCGCCCGTGAACGCGCCGGAGTCCTCGTGATGCATGTTCTGCGCGTAGACCTCGACGCGCGAGCCGCGCGTCGAGTCGACCATCGCGCCGAGCGCGGTGAACGCCGGGCAGATCGCGACGTCGACGCCGTCCGCCGTCGAGACGCGCGGCAGCAGCGTCGAGATGAAGTCCTCCGCCTCGGCGATCGTCTTGTGCAGCTTCCAGTTGCCCGCGATCAACGGGGTGCGCGAACCGCTCATGCCAATGCCTCCACTCCGGGCAGTCGCTTGCCCTCGAGCAGCTCCAGCGACGCCCCGCCACCCGTCGAGAGGTGCGTCACCTGGTCGGCCAGCCCGAACTGCGACAGCGCCGCGGCGCTGTCGCCACCGCCGACGACGGTCGTGCCCGGGGCGGCGGCGACCGCCTCGGCGACCGCCCGCGTCCCGGCCGCGAACGGCGCCAGCTCGAACGCGCCCATCGGCCCGTTCCAGAAGGTCGTGCCTGCGGCGGCGATCTCCGCCGCGTAGCGCTGCGCCGTGCGCGCGCCGACGTCGAGCCCCATCCAGTCGTCGGGGACCTCGACGCCGTCGAGCTCGCGCCGCTGCGCATCGGCCGCGAAGCGGTCGCCGAGCACGAGGTCGCTCGGCAGCTCGAGCCGACAGGTGGCCGCGGCGGCCGCGTCGAGCGCGCGACGCGCCGGCTCGATCCCCTCCGCCTCGCACAGCGATCCGCCGACCGCATGACCCTGCGCGGCGAAGAACGGGAAGCACATCGCGCCACCGATCAGGATCGCGTCGGCGATCTCCAGGAAGCGGTCGATGACGGCGATCTTGTCCGTCACCTTCGCACCGCCGACGACCGCGACGAGCGGCCTCGCCGGCGCCTCGACGATCGCGGACAGCGTCGCGACCTCGCGTGCGAGCAGCAGCCCGGCGGCGTGCGGCAGGCGCTGGGCGACGCCCTCCGTCGAGGCGTGCGCGCGGTGCGCGGCGCCGAACGCGTCGTTGACGTAGGCGTCGGCGAGCGCGGCGAGCGCGGCGGCGAGCGCCGGGTCGTTCCGCGTCTCGCCCGGCTCGTAGCGGACGTTCTCCAGCAGCAGCACGTCGCCCGGCTCGAGTGCGCGCGCCGCCGCCGTCACCTCGTCGCCGACGACGCCCGGCGCGAGCCGCACCTCGACGCCGAGCAGCTCGGAGAGCCGTGCCGCCACGGGCGCCAGCGACAGCTCCGGCTCGCGATCCTTCGGCCGGCCGAGGTGCGAGACGAGCACGAGCGCGGCCCCGCGTCGGCGCAGCTCCTGCAGCGTCGGCAGCGCTGCGCGGATGCGCGTGTCGTCGGCGACGGCGCCGTCGTGGAGCGGAACGTTGAAGTCGACGCGGACGAGGACGCGCTGGGTGGGCGGGCCCTCGATCTCGAGCTCGGAGAGCGTCCTCACAGCACCTGCTGCACGAGGTCGACGATGCGGTTCGAGTAGCCCCACTCGTTGTCGTACCAGGCGACGACCTTGACCATCGTCCCCTCCATCACGGACGTCAGCTGCGCGTCGACGATCGAGGAGAAGGGCGACTTGACGATGTCGGTCGAGACGATCGGATCCTCGGTGTAGGCGAGGAAGCCCTTCAGCGGCCTGCTCTCCGACGCCGCCTTCAGCGCGCCGTTGACCTCCTCGACGCTCGTCGCGCGCTTTGCGACGACCGTGAGGTCGACGACCGAGCCGGTCGGGACCGGGGCACGCACCGCAAAGCCATGCAGCTTGCCGTTGAGCTCCGGGATCACGAGGCCGATCGCCTTCGCCGCGCCGGTCGAGGCCGGGATCAGATTCAGCGCCGCCGCCCGCGCGCGGCGCAGGTCGTCGTGCGGCATGTCCTGCAGGCGCTGATCGGCCGTGTAGGCGTGGATCGTCGTCATCAGGCCGTGGTCGATGCCGACCGTGTCGTTGAGCACCTTCGCGACGGGCGCGAGGCAGTTCGTCGTGCAGGAGGCGTTGGAGATGACCTCGTGCGACGCCTTGTCGTACGTGTCGAAGTTGACGCCCAGCACGACGGTCGCGTCGGGGCCGGTCGCCGGTGCCGAGATGACGACCTTCTTCGCGCCGCCGGCGAGGTGCTTGGCCGCATCATCGCGTTTGGTGAAGAAGCCGGTCGACTCGATCACGACGTCGACGCGGAGGTCGCCCCACGGCAGCGCGCCGGGATCGCGCTCGGCGAGCACCTTCAGCTCCTTGCCGTCGACGACCAGGCCGCCGTCGGAGACCTCGACCGTGCCCGGGTAGGGCCCGAGGATCGAGTCGTACTTGAGCAGGTGCGCGAGCGTCTTGGCGTCCGTCAGGTCGTTGACGGCGACCCACTCGATGTCGGCGCCCTGCTCCTGGGCTGCGCGGAAGACGTTCCGGCCGATCCGGCCGAAGCCGTTGATCCCAACGCGAAGCGACATGCGTGCGAATCCTTCCCTTGTGGCGGCGTGCGGTGCTGAAACGGCAACGGCCGGGATGGAGTCCCCGGCGCGGGCGGAAGGGTATCAGCGGGCCCTCGGTTCTCGACCGCTCGCGCAGGCCGCGCTCAGGGCTGCAGCCGCACGTGCTCCCATGCGCCGTCGGCGCTGCGCGTGTACGCGAAGCGGTCGTGGAGGCGATTCCCGCGCCCCTGCCAGAACTCGATCTCGCGGGGCACGACGCGAAAGCCGCCCCAATGCGGCGGACGCGGCACCGGCGCCTGCGCGTAGCGCTGATCGAGCTCCGTCCAACGTGCGTCGAGCTCGTCGCGGCCGGCGATCGGGCGGCTCTGCTGCGAGGCCCAGGCGCCGAGCTGGCTGCCGCGCGGGCGCGTCGCGAAGTAGGCGTCGGACTCGGTCGCGGCGACGCGTACGACGTCCCCCGTCACGCGCACCTGCCGTTCGAGCGCGGCCCACAGCACGACGAGCGCGGCGCGCGGATTCGCGTCCAGCTCGCGCGCCTTGCGACTCTCGTAGTTGGTGAACAGCTCGAAGCCGCGCTCGTCCACGCCCTTCAGCAGCACGACACGCGCCGAGGGCCGTCCGTCCGGCGTCGCGGTCGCGAGCGTCATCGCGTTCGCCTGCGAGATGTCCGCCGCGCGCGCGTCCGCGTACCAGCGCTCGAACAGCGCGATCGGATCCGGCAGCAGGTCCGCCTCGGTCAGCTCGCGCGTCATCGTGGGATCTTCGCGCCTGCCGCGGTCGCGTGTGCTCAGGCTGCGGCGCGAACGTCTTCGACGGTCTGGATGAACAGCCGCTCCCAGACCTCGGCGGCCTGCTCCATCGTCTCGCGCTGGGCCCACGCCTTCGCCCGCTTGGCCTGCTCGGCGCGCTCGTGGGACGAGCCGATCAGTCTGCTCAGCGCGTCGAACCACTCGTCCTGCGCCACGAGCAGGCCGCCCTCGCGCTCGCCGAGCTCCCGGTAGGCCCCCACGGGCGAGGCAAGCCACGGCACGCCCGCGGCCGCGTACTCGCGCGCCTTCACGTTCGAGCGCCCGAGGTTGAACGGGATGTCGGCGAGCGGCACGATGCCGACGTCGAAGTCGGCGAGTCGCTGCGTGAGCCGTTCGAACGGAACGGTCTCCTCGTGGTGATAGCGCTCGTGCTCGACGTTCAGCTCGACGTTGACCGTCACGACGTGGACGTCGGGGTGTGCGTCGAGCAGGCGCCGCAGCAGCGTTTCGAGGCCGAGCGCCTCCGCGTCGATCAGATGCTCGTCGCCGGCGTGCCAGCCGATCACGATCCCCTCGTGCCCGCGCGGCGCGACGCGTGCGAACGCCTCCGGCAGGTAGTTGTCGACCACGTGCACGTTCTCGGCGCCGGCCGCCGCGAAGCGGGCGGCGAGATGCGGACTCGGCGTCGTGACGAGATCGACATCCGGGGCGAGCGTGAGCATCTGGTCGAAGTTTCTGCGCGAGCGCTGCAACCAGCTCTGCCCGGTGCGGTCTTCGAGGCCGATCGGCGCGTCGGCGATGTTGTCGTCCTCGTCGAATCCGACCGCCGCGCCCGCTTCGTAGAGCTGGTCGACGGCCGCGCCGTCGTCGTAGATCAGCACGGGTCGGTGGATGTGCACGAGATCGCAGTCGGCGAGCAGCTCCCACGCGAACGGCGTGCCTATCTCCTGCACGACGTGCATCACCTCATGGCCGCGCTGCTGCATCGCATGCATCGGCAGGATCATGCGGTAGTACCCGTTGAAGCTCGCTTGCGCGACAGCCCCCAGTCTCACCATCCGATTATCGCAGCGCCAGCAGGCCGCTGCCCGAGTTCAGCGCGAGCCGCGTTCGATGTCGCGATGCAGCAGCTCGACGAGGTATTCGTCGCTCTGCTCGCGGTAGCGCGCGGCGACGTGCTCGGCGATCGCGACGGAGCGGTGCCGCCCGCCGGTGCAGCCGATCGCGATCGACAGGTGCGACTTGCCCTCCGCGACGTACTGCGGCAGCAGGTAGTCGAGCATCGGCGTCAGCCGCTCGTAGAACGCCTCGAGCGCGCCATCGCGGTCGATGAAAGCGGCGACCTCGGGGTCGCGGCCGGTCAGCGGTCTCAGCTGCGGCTCGTAGTGCGGGTTCGGCAGGAAGCGCACGTCGAACAGCAGGTCGGCGTCGCGCGCCGGACCGTGCTTGAAGCCGAAGCTCTGGACGGTGACCGCGAGGCGCCCCGGCATCCGCGTGGGCAGCAGCGCGTCGGCGAGCTTGCGCCGCAGCATCGCGCTCGTGAGGCCGGTCGTCTCGATCACGACGTCGGCGCGGGCGCGCACCGGCGCGAGCAGCTCGCGCTCGCGCGCGATCCCGTCGACGACGCTCCCGCCAGGCGAGAGCGGATGGCGGCGGCGCGTCTCCTGGTAGCGCGTGAGCAGCGTCTGCTCATCCGCCTCGAGGAACAGCACGCGGTTGCTGACGCCCGCCCGCTGCAGTTCGGTGAGGACCGCCACGAGCCCGGCGAAGTAGCTGCCGCCGCGCGCGTCGGAGACGACGGCGGCGCGCTCGACTTTCGAGCCCTCGTGCATGAACAGCTCCGCGAGCGAGCGGATCATCTCCGGCGGCAGGTTGTCGACGCAGAAGTAGCCCTCGTCCTCGAAGGCGGCCATGGCCGTCGACTTCCCCGCACCGGAGAAGCCGGTGATGACGACCAGGTCGGTCAGCGCGGAACTGCGGATCTCCGCCCGATCGGGGGTCAGCTCCAGTCGCCGCGCCCCACGACGTAGGCGATCCCCGAGCCGCGTGGGCCGGGACACGCTCATGGGTCAAGTGTGACGCGTATCGCGGCGGCAGGTGTGAACGTCGCGTTTTGCAGCCGGATCGTGCGTCGACGCCCGGCGATCGTCAATGCCCCGTCTTGTTGAGTTGTGCGTAGAGCTCACGCGCGACCTTGCCCGGCAGTCCCGGCACCGCTTCGAGCTCCTCCCGGCTCGCCGCGAGGAACGCCTCCGGCGAACCGAAGTGCTGCAGCAGCGCGCGCTTGCGCGCAGGTCCGACCCCGGGCAGGTTGTCGAGCACCGAGGTCGTCATCGCGCGGTCGCGACGGATGCGGTGGTGGCCGATCGCGAAGCGGTGCGCCTCGTCGCGCACGCGCTGCAGCAGTTGCAGCTCCGGCGTGTCGTGCGCCAGCAGGATCGGCGCAGGACGGCCCGGCACGAACACCTCCTCGATCCGCTTCGCGAGCGAGACGACCGCCACGCCGCGCGCCTGGAACGGCGCGAGCGCGCGCAGCCCGGCGGACAGCTGCCCCTTGCCGCCGTCGATCACGACGACGTTCGGCAGCGCGGCGAAGCTCGCGTCGTAGTCCGCGTCGTGCGGCGAGCGCTCGTGCTGGCGCTCGAACTGCGCGAGACGGCGGCTCAGCACCTCCTCCATCGAGGCGAAGTCGTCCGGCACGCCCTCGGTCCCGTCCCGCAGCGTGAAGCGGCGGTAGTCGGCCTTCTTCGGCGTGCCGCCCTCGAAGACGACCATCGAGGCGACCGTGTGCGTGCCGCCGAGGTTGGAGATGTCGAAGCACTCGACCCGCAGCGGGATCGCGTCGAGCGCAAGCGCCGCCTGCAACCCCTCGAGCGCCGCCACCCGCTGCTGATGGCGGCGCTCGGCGCGCAGCCGCTCCTGATCGAGCGCGAGCCGTGCGTTGCGCTCGGCCAGCTCGAGGATGCGGCGCTTGTCGCCGCGCTCGGCGGCACGCAGCTCGACCGGCGCTCCGCGCCGGGCCGCAAGCGCCTCCGCGAGCGCCGGCGCCTCCCCCATCTCGCGCTGCACGACGAGCAGCGGCGGGATCATCAGCGCGCTGCCGTAGTACTGCAGCAGGAACGCCTCGGCGACGGCGGGGATGTCGTCGCCCGCCTCGTTCTCGAGATAGAAGCTCTGACGGTCGGACAGCACGCCGTCGCGCACCTGGAAGACCTGCGCGTTCGCGTCGACGCCTTCGACGGCGATCGCGACCGCGTCGAGCGTGCCGATCGACTCGCTCGCGACGCGCTGGCGCTCGAGCAGCGAGCGGATCGCACGCAGGCGGTTGCGCTCGCGCGCCGCATCCTCAAAGCGCTGTTCGGCGGCGGCGTGCCGCATCGCGCCCTCGATCGCGCGCTCGATCGCGCGGTAGCGGCCGGAGAGGAAGTCCACCACGCCGTCGATCGCGTCCCGGTACTGCTCGCGCGTGACGTAGTCGACGCAGGGCGCCGTACAGCGCTTGATGTAGTAGTCGAGGCAGGGCGAACCGCTGCGGCGGCCGGGCGTCGGGCCCTCGCAGGTGCGGAACATGAACACCTTGCCGAGCAGGTCGAGCGTCTCGCGCACGCGCTTCGCGTTCGAGTACGGGCCGAAGTAGACGCGTTCGCGGCGGTGGCGCTCGCGCGTGAAGTAGACGCGCGGAAAGTCCTCGTCGAGCGAGATCGCGATGTACGGATACGACTTGTCGTCGCGCAGGCGGATGTTGAAGCGCGGCTTGTACTGCTTGATGAAGTTCTGCTCCGTCAGCAGCGCCTCGGCCTCGGTCGTGACGACGAGCGCGTCGATGCGGTCGATCATCGGCAGCAGGTCGCGGCCCAGCTGCGTGCTCGGGTTGGAGAAGTGCGAGGCGACGCGCTTCTTGATCGACTTCGCCTTGCCGACGTAGATCACGCGCCCCTTCTCGTTGCGGAAGAGGTAGACGCCCGGTTGGTCGGGCAGCGCGCGCCGCTGCTCCGCGAGCCGCTGCTCGCGCTCGTCGGCGGCGGGCGTCTCGCCCGCGGTCTCTGGCTTCCCGTTCGTGCCGGCCATGCTCGGCTGTCGAGGATAGGGCGCGTCGGCCGTCACGCTCCCCGCGCAGAATTGGAACAGATACGCGTAGAGCGTTGACAGCGCCCGATGAGAGCGTGCGGCCATGCGCTCGCTCCCCTCCGACGACGGCCAGGCGACCGTCGAGCTCGTCGCGATCGTGCCGCTGCTCGGGGTGCTCGTCGCGCTGCTGTGGCAAGCCGTGCTCGCCGGCGAGACGATCTGGCTCGGCGGTGGCGCGGCCCGGGCGGCGGCACGTGCCGCGGCGCTCGGCGCCGACCCGGTGCGCGCCGCGCGCGCCGTCGTGCCGGGCCGCTTCGCCGCCGGTCTGCGGGTGCAGCGTGACCGCGACGGCTCCGTGGCGGTCCTGCTGCCGATCCCTGCCGTGCTCGGCGGCGGCACGCTCGCCGCGATCCCGACGCACGCGCGCTTCGAGGCGCAGCGATGAGCCGGCTGGGCGGCGAGCGCGGGCAGGCCGCGGTCGAGCTGGTGGCGCTCGTGCCGGTGGTCCTCACGGTCGCGCTCGGCGCGCTCCAGGGGCTTGCGGCCGGCCTCGCCGACGAGCTGGCCGACCATGCGGCGGAGAACGCCGCGGTCGCGCTGGCGCAGGGACGCGACGCCGCCGTCGCCGCGCGCGCCGCCGTTCCCGACTGGACGCACGGGCGCGTCGACGTGGTCGTGCACGGGACGCGCGTGCGGGTGCGCGTGACGCCGCCGTCGCTGCTGCCGGGCATCGGCGGCGTGCTTGCGGGCAGCGCGACGGCCGACGTCGGACCGGCGTCGTGAGCGCGCTCGCCCGCGTCGGCGGGCTGTTCGTGGAGGCACGGCCGGCGCGCGCCGCGACGCTCACGCCGCGCCCCGCGACCCCGCCCACCGTCGCGGTGCTGTGCACGGCGCCGCACGGTCGCATCGCCGCCTCCGCCGTCGCGTTGGCGCTCGCGCGCGTGCTCGGCGGGCGCTGCGCGCTGGCCGCGATGGCGGGAGCGGGCGGCAGCTCTCCGCACGCCGGTGTGGCGATGCCCGCCGCGCATCGCGCCGCCCAGCGACTGCGCGAGCGCGACGCCCGCGCACGCGCGGCCGGCCGGCTTGTGTGGCTGAGCGATCGACGCATCGGGGAACTCGGCGTCGCGGGGCCGGACGCGTCCGCCGCGGTGGCCGCCGCGAGCGCGGAGCTCGGTCGCGCGGCGATGGCCGCTGCCGCACCTGCGGCACTCGCGATCCCGCTTGCGCGGGTGGAGGCGCTCGATCGCGTCCTCGGCTGGCACGACGGCATCGTCGTGGTGCCGGAGCCGAACCTGCCGCGGCCCGTGCTCGAGCGCGCGCTCGCGAGCCTCGCGCTGCTCGGCCGGCCCGTCGCATGGATGGCGCCGCCAAGCCGCCTCGAGGCGAGTGCAGCCGTGCTAGGACTGCACGCCCCGGCGTCTGCGCTGACGGCGGTCGAGCAACTCGCGCTCGGCGACGGCGACCGGAGCGAGCGCGGGAGATGAGCGCCGACGGGCGCGACGAGCAGGGGCAGGCGCTGCTGCTGCTCGTGGCGGCGATGTGCGCCGCGCTCGTCGCCGCGCTCGTGCTCGGCGCGATCGCGCGCGGGGTCGGCCAGCACGGCCGCAACCAGCGCGCGGCCGACCTCGGCGCGCTCGCCGGCGCACGCGCGATGCGCGCGAGCTACGACCGGCTGTTCGCGCCCGCCATGCTCGCGGGACGCCCGAATCCCCTGCACCTCGAGCGCGCCGACTACCTTGCGCGGGCGCGCGCTCGCGCGGTCACGACGGCCCGCCTCAACGACGCCGTGCACGTGCTCGTCGCCTTCCCCGACGGCGGCTCCGCCGCTCCGACGCGCATCCGCGTCACCGTACGCGACCCGGCAGTCGTGGAGGTCGCCGGCCGTCGCGCCAGCACGCCGGTGGTGACGGTCGCCGAGGCCGCGCTCGCCCCCGGGGCGGACGCGCTCGGCGCGCCGGGCGCAGGCGACTACCCCGGTCCGTTCGCGTATCGGCAGGGCAAGCCGATGCGCCCCGACGTCGCGCTCGCGTTCGACCGCCTCGCCGACGCCGCCGCACGCGACGGCATCGCGCTGATCGTCGTGAGCGCGTTTCGCAGCAGCGCGGAGCAGGCGCGCCTGTTCGCCGCGCACCCGGATCCCAAGTGGGTCGCGCCGCCCGGTCATTCGCTGCACCGTCTCGGCACCGAGCTCGACCTCGGGCCGGCAAGCGCATACCCATGGCTGGCGGCCCATGCACCGGCCATGCACTGGATCTTGCGCTACAGCTGGGAACCCTGGCACTGGGGATGGTCCGTCAACGCCGGAACGCGCTCGGTCGGCTTCGGCGGCGGCGACGGCCGGGGAGCCGTGCCGGCATTCGTCCCACCCCGCTTCGCACCGGCGATCGCGTCGGCGGCACAGCGCTGGAACGTCGGCGCCGCGCTGCTCGCCGCCCAGCTCTACGCTGAGTCCGGCTTCAACCCCTTCGCCGTCTCGCCGGCCGGCGCGCAGGGGATCGCGCAGTTCATGCCGGGTACGGCGCGCACGCTCGGGCTCGCGAACCCGTTCGACGCGCCGAGCGCGATCGACGCGCAGGCACACCTGATGCGGGACCTGCTGCGACGGTTCGGCAGCGTCACGCTCGCGCTCGCGGCCTACAACGCCGGCTCAGGCGCCGTCGCCGCCTGCGGCTGCGTCCCGCCCTATCCCCAGACGCAGGCCTACGTCATCCGCATCCTCGGCCTGCTGCACGGCGCCGGCGACACCGCCGGCGTCGTCACCGGCTTGGATGTGCGGCTGGTGCGATGAAGACACTCGACGCGGCGCTCGCTCTCGTGGGTGTCGGCCTCGGCCTCGCCGCATGGCTCATCGGGGTCGCCATAAATCGGCTGTAGACACCCAACTTAGGATCGAGACATGAAGCGACATCCCGCGCTCGACACCGTGCTGAGCTGGTGCTTTCTGTTGACCTTTCCGGCCACGATGCTGGCATATCTGTTGGGCTGGCCCTCGACCCTGCGAAACGCTCTGGCGATTCCCCTCATCGTGGCCGTGATCTCGTCAGAGATCGTCGATCGCGACCGGTGGCGTCACCGGCTCCGCCGTCTCCGCAATAGATGGCGCCGGACTTAGGACAGGTCCTCAGTACTGCCGCCAAGCTCGAAAGACGAAGTAGACCGCGTACACGGCGAGGGCCATGAGGGCGAGCCACACGATCGAGCCGGCGCCGGTGGCCCAGAGGCGGTCGGTCGCCGTGAGCGTCAACGTCGCGGTGGCCACCGATGCGTAGAGGATCGTGCGGTTGCGGTCGCCGAGCGAGTACAGGTCGACACGATGCTCACGGTAGAGCTTGACCGCGAAGTACGCGACCGAGGCGAGCATCGCGATCACCAGCACCTGCTGGACGCCGGCGCTGGCATTGCCGCCGCCCGGCAGCCACGTCACCGCTGCGGCGAGCGCAAAGATGATCGCGACGTTGCGGGCGACCTGCATCACTGCAGCGCGCGCTCGGCCTCCGACACGATCGCCTCTGCATCGACGGCGGAGAGCTGGTCGTCGACGGCATCCTCGATGCGCTCGGGCGCAAAGCGGTAGCCGACGCCGAAGTGCGTATGGATGTAGCGCCACTCCGGCGAGGAGCGCTCGAGCTTCTGCCGCAGCTTGCGCACGAACACGTCGACGGAGCGGTCGCCGTGCGCCATCGCATAGCCCCACACGCGCTGGTAGATCACCTCGCGCTCGAGCACCTGACCGGCGTTGGCGGCCAGCAGACGGATCAGCTCGAACTCGCGGCGCGTCAGGTCGAGGCTGCGCGTGCCGACGAACGCCTGGAACTGGTCGGGGCGGATCGAGATGTCGCCGGCTTCGAGCACCGGTCGCTCGACTGGCGGAGCGGACAGGCGCCCGCGGCGCACGACCGCCTCGATGCGCGCGATCAGCTCCTCGGGATGGCATGGCTTGCCGAGCCAGTCGTCGGCGCCGAGGCGCAGCGCGCGCACGCGCTGAGCCACCGTCGAGGGGCCGGTGCAGACGATGACGGGCAGCGCCGGCAACGCCGCGCAGACCTGCTCGAGATACGCCCAGCCGGGCGCGCCGAGCACGGCGAGGTCGACCACGAGCGCGCCGAGCCGCAGCGCGACGAGCTCCTCGATCGGGACGGCGCCGGGGAGCACGCGCTGCTGCCAGCCGCGTGCGCGCACGCGCTTGTCCACCACGTGAAGGAATCCGCTGTCGCTGTCGATGATCGCGAGGCGGAGGGGAGCGGTCCTTGCTCCTGGGGTGCGCGACTCGTCGAAGGTCCGAGTCGGTGCCACGGCACTGATGCTGTTCATGGTGAGCGGGAGTCTAGTGGGCGGAGGCGACGTTGGAAGTCCGAATCCTCCCCAGGTAACACCTGGTTCACAACCTCGCTCAGACATGCGAGGCGTCCGAGAACTCGCGAAAGCGACCCGTCACGACGAACGCGGCCTGCTCGCAGATGTCGACGGCGTTGTCGCCGACGCGCTCCAGGCAGCGCGCGACGAGCGCCATCCGCATCGCCCATTCGCGCAGCCCCGCGTCGCCGCCGATCTCCACGGCACGGCGGAAGATCTCGCGGTTGAGCGTGTTGACCTCGCGGTCGCGCTCGACGATCTCCTCCGCGAGTCTCGCCGCATGCGCCGCGAACGCGCGCTTCGCCTGCCCAGCCTCCTCGCGCACGAGCTCCGCCATCCGCGCTATCCGCTTGAGCAGGAGCGGATCGGTCGCAGAGCCGGCCGGCGTCAGCGGGACCATCTTCGCGACCGTCACGCACTGGTCCCCCATCCGCTCGACGCTGCGGATCACGTGCAGCAGCGCCGCGACGAGCCGCAGGTCTCCGGCCACCGGCGCCTGCAGCGCGAGCAGCGCGAGCAGCGCCTGGTGGGTGGCGATGTAGTGCGCGTCGATGCGGTCGTCGTCGGCGACGACCGTGCCGGCGAGTTCGACGTCGCGGCGCAGCAGCGCGTCCATCGCACGATCGAGCGCCTCGACGACCATGTCGAGGCCTTCGAGTGCCTGGTGCTCGATCTGCGCGAGCTGTTCGCGGTATTCCTGCCGTGTCTCGATACTGCCGATGCTAATGCTGCTCATCCGCGCGTGAGCAGCTCGGCGCTGACGGTCGCAAGGCGCAGCGGTTCCGGGCGCTGTCCGAGCGCGACCTCGAGCAGCAGCGGGGCGGCGTGTCCGCGCAGGTGCTGAGCGAGCGCTCGCCACGGCAGCGTCCCGCGCCCGGGCGCCATGTGCAGGTCCAGTCGCAGCGGCAGGATCCCGGGTGGAGTGCCGGGCCCGCTGCGAACGCCGAGGTTGTCGTGCACGTGGAAGAGGACGACGTCGTCGAGCGCCGCGGCGAGCACGTCGGTGAGCGCGACGCCGGCGAACTGCGAGGTGATGTGCGCGTGCCCGAGGTCGAACGCCATCCCCACCGCCGGTGAGCCGACCCGCCGCACGAGGTCGCGCACGAACAGCGGGGCGTGGGAGAGCTCGGCCTCCGTCGGCGGGAGCGGGTACACGGGCGCCAGGTTCTCGACCGCGATCGTGACGCCGATCTGCTCGGCGCGGCGAGCGAAGCGGCGCAGCGCGCACTCCTCCGCGAGCAGCCTGTCCTCGACGCGATCGGCCTCTGCGCCTTCCGCCACGGGCAGCCGCGCCGCGTGGTAGACGATCACCGCGGCGTCCACAGCGGCGGCGTAGTCGAGCAGGCCGGAGAACGCGCGGTCGTGCTCGCGCGCGCCGACCGCGAGCGTGTCGGGCGCGTGCAGGACCAGCTCCAAGCTCGTCGGCGCGAGGACCGCTCGCAGGCAGTCCGCGTGGCGCTGCACGCTCACCGGATCGACCAGCATCGCGATCGGCGGCGCGTGCATCTGGATCCATCCGTAGCCGCAGGCCTCGAGCCGTTTCAGCTCCGGGGCGGTCGGCCACGTCTCGCGTGGGACGTCGAGGCCGAGGCGGCCACCGAGCGGCCGACCGCCGAGATCGGACGCGGCCGTCTCGGCGATCCGCGTGCGGTCGATCGTCCCCTCGCGCATGGCAGCAAAACGTACGCGCGCGCGGTGGCCCGCTTGTGTCGCAGCGGTTACGAAGCGGTGACAGGTCCGTGAACCGTCGTCACTCGGCGACGCGTTCGTAGCGCGCGTAGAGCTCCTCGATCGCGCGCTTCGCCGCCTGATGGCGCTCCGTCGACGCGGCCGCGCGCTCGGGCTCGGTCCAGATCGCCGGGTCGCCGAGCTCCTGCTCGAGCGCCTGCAGCGCCGCTTCGGCCGCCTCGATCTCACGCTCGAGCCGCTGCGCCTCGCGGACCGCGTTCTTCGAGCGTGCCGGCTTCTGCTTCGGCTTCGGCGCAGCGGCGCCGTTGCGCGCCGCGGGCGTCTTCGCCGCGGCCCCGTTCGTCGCGGCCGCGGCCTCCGCGGCCCGGCGCTCGTCACGCTCACGCACGTAGTCGGCCCAGCCGCCCTCGTAGCTGCGCAGGGTCCCGTCCTCGATCGCAACCGTGCGCGTGCCGACGGCATCGAGCAGCGCGCGATCGTGGGAGACGAGCAGCACCGAGCCGGGGAAGCCCTGCAGCGCCTCCTCCAGCGCCTCGCGGCTCTCGACGTCGAGGTGGTTCGTCGGCTCGTCGAGGATCAGCACGTTCGCGCCCGAGTGCACGAGGATCGCGAGCGAGAGCCGCTGGCGCTCGCCGCCGGAGAGGCCCGCGATCGGCTTCTCGGCGTCGTCGCCGGCGAACAGGAAGCGGCCGAGCAGCGAGCGCGCCTTGTTCGGCGTCAGCTGCGTCTCGCGCTGCACCGCTTCGACGACGGTGCCGCCCTCCGCTATCCGCTCGGCATGCTGGGAGAGATAGCCGAGCTGGACGTTGTGGCCGGTGCTCAACTTGCCTGCGGCGAGCGGGCGTCCGCCCGTGAGCGTCTGGATCAGCGTCGTCTTGCCGGAGCCGTTGGAGCCGACGAGCGCGACGTGCTCGCCGCGCTCGAGCCACAGCTCCGCGCCGTCGAGCAACGTTCTCCCGGGCACCTCGACGCGCGCCTCCAGCAGCTCGAAGATCACGCGTCCGGCGCGCTCCGGAGCCTTGAACTGGAACGACAGCGACGCCGTGTCGCGCGGGTCGCGCTCGATCCGCTCGATCTTCTCGAGCCGCTTCACGCGCGACTGCGCCTGTCTGGCTTTCGTCGCCTTCGCGCGGAAGCGCTCGACGAAGCGTTCCAGCCGCGCGATCTCCGCCTGCTGCTTGTCGATCGAGCGCCCGAGCGCCAGCTCGCGCGCGGCGCGCTCGCGGCGCCAGGCGTGCCACGGGCCGGCGAAGTAGCGCGAGCGGCCGGCCTCCAGCTCGAGCACGGCGGTGCCGACCGCCTCCAGGAACCAGCGGTCGTGGGCGACGAGCACGACCGCCGCGTCGAGCTCGACGAGATAGGACTCCAGCCACTCGAGCGAGCGGATGTCGAGGTGGTTCGTCGGCTCGTCGAGCAGCAGCAGATCAGGGCCGCCGGCGAGCGCGCGCCCGAGCGAGCCGCGCGTCAGCTCGCCGCCGGAGAACGTCGAGAGCCGGCGGTCGAGGTCGTCGTCGCCGAAGCCGAGGCCGTGCAGCATCGCGCTCGTGCGGTCGCGCCAGCGGTAGCCGCCGTGGTGCTCGAGGCGCGCCTGGGCGCGCGCGTAGGCGGCGAGCGTCGCCTCGTCGTGGGCGCCGTCGGCCATCGCCTGCTCGAGCCGTGCGAGCTCCGTCTCGACGGCCACGACCTCGCCGGCGCCGGAGAAGACGTAGTCGCGCAGCGTCAGGTCGCGTTCGCGCGGCGGTCGCTGGTCGTGCAGGGCGACCTTCGCCCCCTTCTGCAACGCGAGCTCGCCACGGTCGATCGACGCCTCGCCGGCGAGCATCCGCAGCAGCGTCGTCTTGCCGGCGCCGTTGCGGCCCGACAGCGTCATGCGATCGCGGCGCTCGAGCTTGAACGAGACCCCGTTCAACAGGGGCTCGCCCGCGATGTCCTTCCCGAGGTCCGATGCGATCACGACGGCCATGGGAGCATGGTACGAGCGGATCGCGTGCCGGGCGGTTCGGTATCGTTTGCGGTCCATGCGGCGCCGACTCCTCGCCACCATCGCCACGACCTGCCTTGCGCTGCTCGTGCTCGTGCCCGCCGCGCTCGCGTCGGTGCCCGACGGCGGGACCGGCACCTACGGCGAGGCCGACGACAAAGTCGTCACGAACGCCGGCTTCATCGTGATCGCCTTCTTCCCGCTGGTGATCTTCACGATGAGCGCACTCCAGTGGCGGCTCGACAAGCGCAAGGACGCCCGCAAAGCGGCTGCCAAGCGGCGGATGTCGAGCGCCGACTGGTCCGGCGGCTGGTAGCTCGCGGCAGTTGGGTCTCCCCGCGCCGCCAGCGGGGTAAGGTCGTCATATGACCTATTTCGTGACCGGGGCCACGGGGTTCATCGGCCGGCATCTGGTCGAGCGGCTGCTCGAGCGCGACGGCGAGCTGCATGTGCTCGTGCGGCCGGAGTCGATCGGACGCCTCGACGCATTGATCCACCGCTGGGGCGGCGTCGGGCGCATCCACCCGGTGCTCGGCGATCTGGGAAAGCCGCTGCTCGGGCTCGATCCGGCACAAATCGCGGCGCTGCACGGAACGATCGACCACGTCTTCCATCTGGCGGCGATCTACGACATGACCGCCGACGAGGAGCGCGATCGGATCGCGAACGTCGACGGCACCCGCCACGCCGTCGAGCTCGCGAACGCGATCGCGGCCGGCTGCTTCCACCACGTCTCCTCGATCGCGGTCGCCGGCGCGTACAAGGGCGTCTTCCGCGAGGACATGTTCGACGAGGGGCAGCCGCTCGATCACCCCTACCACCGCACGAAGTTCGAGGCCGAGGAGATCGCCCGCGAGGAGACGACGGTGCCGTGGCGCGTCTACCGCCCCGCCGTCGTCGTCGGCCACTCGCAGACGGGCGAGATGGACAAGATCGACGGGCCCTACTACTTCTTCAAGCTGATCCAGCGGCTCGGCGGGCTGCCCTCGTGGCTCCCGCTCGTCGCCCCCGAACTTGGCGACACGAACATCGTCCCGGTCGACTACGTCGCCGCTGCGATGGACCACATCGCCCACGAGCCCGGCGTTGACGGCCGCGCGTTCCATCTCGTGGACCCCCATCCGCAGCGCTCCGCCGACGTCGTCAACGCCTTCGCGCGCGTCGCCCACGCACCGCGGATCGCCGTCCAGGTCGACGACCAGCTGACGCAGGGGCTCAGCAGCGGCGCGCTTGCATTGGCGATGCGCCTGCCGGGCGCTCGCGCGCTGCGCCGCGGCGTGCTCGCGCAGGTCGGGATCCCGGATGAGGTCGTCGACCACATCGCACTGATCCCCCGCTTCGACACCGAGGAGACCGAGCGCGCGCTCGACGGCAGCGGCATCGAGGTGCCGCCGCTCGCCGGCTACGCGCGCACGCTGTGGGAGTACTGGGAGCGCAATCTCGACCCGGACCTGTACAAGGACCGCTCGCTTGCGACCGTCGTCAACGGCAGGACGATCCTCATCACCGGCGCCTCGAGCGGGATCGGGCGTGCCGCGGCGCTCAAGCTCGCGCGCGCCGGCGGGATCCCGCTGCTCGTCGCGCGCAGCACCGACAAGCTCGAGCAGCTGCGCGAGGAGATCGAGGCCTTCGGCGGCAGCGCATGGGTGTACGCCGCCGACGTCTCCGATCCCGACGCGATCGACGGCCTGATGGCGCAGGTGCTCTCCGACCATCCCGCCGTCGACGTGCTCGTCAACAACGCCGGGCGCTCGATCCGGCGCTCCGTCGCGCTCAGCTACGACCGCTTCCACGACTTCGAGCGCACGATCCAGCTCAACTACCTCGGCGCGGTCAAGTTGATCCTCGGCGTGCTGCCGCACATGCGCGCGCGCAAGCGCGGCCACATCGTCAACGTCTCCTCGATCGGCGTTCAGACGAGCCCGCCGCGCTTCTCGGCCTATGTCGCCTCGAAGGCCGCGCTCGACGCCTTCACGCGCGTCGTGGGATCAGAGACGATCGCCGACCGCGTCACGTTCACGACGATCCACATGCCGCTCGTGCGCACGCCGATGATCGCGCCGACGAAGCTCTACAACTCGTTCCCGACGATCTCCCCGGACGAGGCGGCCGACCTCATCTGCGAGGCGATCCGCGCGAAGCCCAAGCAGATCAACACCCGCCTCGGGACGATCGGCGAGGTCGCCTACGCGCTCGCGCCGAAGGCCGTCGACCAGATACTGCACCTCGCCTACCGCGTCTTCCCCGACTCGGCCGCGGCGCGCGGCGAGACGGGTGGCGTGGAAGAGCGCGCCTCGACCGAGCAGCTCGCCCTGGCCCACTTAACTCGCGGCGTTCACTGGTAATCAGATCCGGAAGACGGGCAGAAGCCGCTTCTCGTGCTCGGCCTCAATGCGCGCGATCACCTCGATGTGGTGCTCGAGACCGGAGCCGCGGAGCTTGGTCGCGAGCAGCTCGTCGACCTGGAAGATGCCGGCGCTGTTGGACATCGCGATCTCGACGCGGACGGCGCGGTCCTTGCCGGAGACGAGCTTGACCTCCTCGATCGCGTAGGCCGAGAGCGAGTGGATGTTCTGGTGGCCGGCCTCGAATGGCACGCGCGAGCGGCCGCTCGTCATGTCGAGCGCATCGGCGACGCGCACGATCCCCGCCTCGATCGTGAACGGCTCGCCGCGCCGGCGATGGCCGATGATCGCGTGGAGCGTCTCGGCGACGACGATCGCCCGCTCCGGCTCCTCGTAGACGTTCGCGAGCAGGTCGCCGAGCTTGTCGGCTGTGAGGAAGAGGCTGTAGGCCTCGTGGTCGGTGCGGTGGATCGTCATGCCGATGTCGTGGAACAGCGCCGCGGCGGCGATCACGACCTCGGCGTCGCGCTCACTCATGCCGTAGTCGGCGACGACGTTCGGCACGACGCCGCGGCGGAACAGCAGCCGGGAGAGCCGCAGCGCGACGTTCAGCACGATCTGGATGTGGATCCACGAGTGGTCGGACATGCCGAGCCGGCGTGTCGCGTTGACCGCGGACACGTGCCACCACGCCTTCACCTGCTCGTCGGCGTTCACGGCGGCGAGCAGCCGCTCGAGCTTGCGATTCCCGCGTGTCGGGACGCGGATCCGCACGTCCGCGATCGCCTCGCGCGGCGGCCGGTCGGACGGATCCACCCGTGGAGCGGGAACGCTCATCGCCGCGTCAGGCTAGCGGCGCGAGCGGCGCGTTCAGAAGCGGGTCAGGATGAAGCGGCGGCCGAGTGTGTGCGGCGCGTCATGCCGGGCGGCAGTCGTCGCGGGGGAGGAACGGGAGGCCGGGGAGGCGCGTCTCGGCGCTGAGCAGGCGCATCGAGCGCGTCGAGCGCTCGACGGCGCCGCCGACCTCCAGCCCGAGGCCGACGGTCGCGCCGGTGCTGCGCGCGGAGGTCGCGAGCGCGTAGGTGCGGCGATCGACCTGACCGTGCAGGGCGAGCCGTGCGGCGAGCGCGTGCGCGCGGCGGGCAAGGTCGGCGAGCGTGCCGCGACCGCGCAGCGAGTCGAGCAGGCCGGCGGCGGCAGGACGGTTGGCCGGGTCGCGCAGGTCGAGCGTTCCCTCGAGCTCGATCACCGCGCCTCCACCGGAGCCGACGGCCGCATGCATGCCGCGCGGTGCGGTGGCGCCGGTCTCGCCCGCCCCCTCCTGCGCGACCAGGACACCGAGCGTCGTCGGATGACCATGCGGGTCCAGCGTGTAGGAGACGACGGACTGCTGCGCCGCTGTGCGGGAGAGTCGGCCGAACGGCAGGTCCATCGCAGCGCCGGCCGTCTCGTCGAGTCGCAGGTACCAGGTCGTCGTGCCGTCGCGGCGGATGCGGCGTCCAATCACGCGGTTGCGCTCGGCCCCGAGCGCAACCGGCTCGGTGCCGTCGAACCCGAACGAGGCCTTCAAAGCTCCGAGGGCGCCGCCCTCTTCGTAGGTCTCGTCGGGCTCGGGCAGCTGCGGGTGCGGGTGCCAGCCGAGCGCGTCGCAGAGGAGCGAGCAGCGGCTGCGCAGCTCGTCGACGATCCGGCCGCCGACCGTCGCCTTCGCGCCGTAGGCGCCGACGAAGCGACGCGCCGCCGCCGCGTCGGCGAACGTCCACGCGCGTCCCGAGGTCCAGACCGCGCCGGCGTCCGCACGTGCCGTGGCACTCAGCGAGCGGGTGCCCACCCCGACGCTCGCACCGACACGCAGCTCTCCGCCAGCGCTGCCGCCGTGCGTGAGCATCACCGTGACGCGCCCATCCGACATGCGCGCAGCGGTGAGCGTCTCGTCGGATCCGAGCCGGACGAACGCGAGCGCCCCGCCGAGCTGCTCCATGCTGACGCTGCGCTGGAGCGGGCAGGGCGCGAGGTCGGGGCCCGGGGCAGCGGGTCGCGGGCACGCGCCGCCCGTCACGCGGCAGAGCCCGCGCTGCAGGCCGGCGAGCACCTGCCCGCCGAGCCCGCCCGACGTCAGCCCGGCGGCAAGTGCGAGCGCGACGGCGACGAGCGCGATGAGGGCGACGTACTCGCTCGTCGCCTGCCCGCGGGCGCCGCGGACGCTGTGGAGAAGGTCCATCGCGCCAGCGTCGCGGGCGGCCGCAGCCGTTCGCCGCCGATGGGGGCCGAATGGCACATGCGTGAGGCAGCGCCGTGCGCGTGCGCCGCAGACGCGACGCGGTCAGCGGCTCGCCAGCTCGCGCACCACGCCCTCACGCAGGCCGCCGCCCGCGACGGCGAGCGGCCCGAGCAGCGCGACGGCAGCGTCGAGCACGAGCACGCCGGCGCGCAACAGCGCCACGCGCTCCACGTCGATCCCAGCGCGTGCCGCGACGAGTGCTGCCGGCGCGCCGTTCAATGCGTCGAGCGCCGCGCCCAGACGCGCGCGATCGAGCAACGGTCCGGCCAGCCGGCGCAGCGACGTCGCGCTCCCCCCGACCGCGAGCGCCCGCGCGCAGGCGGGGACCTCGAGCCCGGCAAGCGCCGCCGCCACGCGCGCACGCACCGCGTCGAGCTCCCCCGCGCTCGGCGGGTCCGAGCGCAGGCAGGTGGCGGTCAGGTCGCCGGAGCCGAGCGCGAGCGACGTCGACCATGCGACCCCGGTGCCCGTCGTGCCGACGGCGAGCTGCGTCGAGGCGCCGCCGACGTCGAGCACGCCGACGCGTTCCTCCGGCGCGAGTGCGTGTGCGGCCGTCGCCCCGGCGAAGGCGAGCCGCGCCTCCTCCCCCTCGCTGAGCAGCTCGACCGTGACCGCGGCCGCCGCGCCCAGCGCTCGGCACGTCTCCGCACGATTGGCGGCGCGGCGCAACGCCGCCGTGGCGACGACGCGCAGCGCTCGAGCGCCCTGTGCCTGCGCGACGGCCGCCTGCGCGGCGACGACCTCTGCGACTGCGGCGGTTGCGGCGTCGGGCACCGTGGCGCCGTCCGTGCACGCGCGCCCGAGGCGCGTGAAGGCCCGCTGCTCGACGACCGGCGAGAGCAGGCCGCGCTCGACGTCCGCGACCAGCAGGCGCGTCGTGTTCGAGCCGATGTCGATGCAGGCGCAGCGCACGCCTCGCTGAGCATAAGACCCGTGCGTAAACCTGGCGGATGGCGGCCCCGCCGGATCGGTTTGAGGCATGATGCGGCGGGTGAGCGACGAGCTGGCGATCGAGGTCCGGGGCTTGCGCAAGCGCTACGGCGACTTCGAGGCGGTCCGCGGCATCGACTTCTCGGTTCGGCGCGGCGAGGTGTTCGGCCTGCTCGGGCCCAATGGCGCCGGCAAGACGACGACGGTCGAGGTGCTCGAGGGCTATCGCGAGCGCTCCGACGGCGTCGTCACGGTGCTCGGCCACGACCCGCAGCTGCGTCCGCGCGCGCTGCGCGAACGGGTCGGGATCGTGCTGCAGAGCACGGGGATCTACCGCCATCTGACCGTGCGCGAGGTGCTCACGCACTTCGCGGGCCTCTATCCGCACCCGCGCGAAGTCGGCGAGACGATCGAGGTGGCGGGCCTGCGCGGCAAGGAGGACGCCCGCACGCGCACGCTCTCCGGCGGCCAGCTGCGCCGGCTCGATCTCGCGCTCGCGCTGATCGGCGACCCGGAGCTGATCTTCCTCGACGAGCCCACGACCGGCTTCGACCCCGCCGCCCGCCGCGAGGCATGGGACACGATCCGCTCGCTGAAGGCGCTCGGCAAGACCGTCCTGCTGACGACGCACTACCTCGACGAGGCGCAGGCGCTCGCCGATCGCGTCGCGATCGTCAAGGACGGACGGATCCTGATCGAAGGCGCCCCGGGCGAGCTGGGTGCCAGCGGCGGTCGCTATCGCGTCGCATGGCGCAACGGCAGCGGCATGCTCACGCAGCGGGAGACCGACGATCCCACCACGCTGCTGCACGAGCTGACGTCCGCGGCGCTCGCGCGCGGCGAGCGGCTCGAGGGGCTGAGCGTCACGCGGCCGACGCTCGAGGACGTCTACCTGGAGCTGACCGCAGATGCCTGAGCGCTCGCCCGGCTTCGCGGCGCTCACGTGGCGCCAGTACCGGCTGGAGCGGCGCATGTTCTGGCGCAATCCCAGCGCGGCGTTCTTCAACTTCCTGCTGCCGCTGCTGTTCCTCGTGCTGTTTGCCGCGGTGCTGACGAAGCAGAGCGATCGCGACGTGATCGTGCCGGGGATCGCCGGGATGGCGGTGCTCGCGACGACGTTCAGCGCGCTCGCCTACAACATGGTCTTCCTGCGCGAGCAGGGGATCCTCAAGCGCGTCCGCGGCACGCCGCTGCCGTCGGGCGCCTATCTGCTGGGGATCGCCGGCAACGCGATCACGAACACCGCGGTGCAGATCGTCCTGATCACGGTCGCCGGCAAGCTCTTCTACGGCGTCGCATGGCCGCGCGACGTGGGCGAGCTGGTGTTCTTCGTCGTGCTGGGCGTGCTCTGCTTCGCCTCGCTCGGCGTCGCGCTCGCGCATGCGATCCCGAGCTTCGAGGCCGCGACCGTCTACGTGAACCTGATCTTCCTGCCGGTCGTGTTCATCTCGATCGACGCGGCCCACGACCCGAGCTTCCTGAAGGGCATCGCCGAGGGGCTGCCGCTCAAGCACCTGGTCGACGGGCTCTCGGGGGCGATGGTCACCGGCGCTGGGATCGGCGACAACGTCGCGGCGCTCGGCGTGCTCGTCCTCTGGACTGCGATCGGGTTCGCGCTCGCGATCCGCGGCTTCAGCTGGGAGCAGCGGCGGGCGTAGCGACGACGAAGGCCGGCGGCGGCTCCCCGTGGAGCGCGACGGGGACCGCGGCCAGCGGCGTCGCCTCCCAGTCGGCCCGCAGCAGGCCGAAGACGGCGACGTCGCGCACGTGCTCGCCGTGACGGTGAAAGCCTCGCAGCACGCCCTCGTGGACGAAGCCGATGCGCTGCAGCGCGGCCCGTGAGCGAGCGTTCTCGACGTCGGCGTAGGCGCCGAGACGATCGAGGCCGAGCTGCCGGAAGGCCAGGTGCGCGACGAGCGCCTTCGCCTCGGCGTTCGCACCGGTCCCCCACCACCGCCGCCCGAGCCACGTCCCGACGACGGCGCGACGGTCGCGGCGCGCGAGCTCGGAGAGTCCCACGACGCCGATCGGGCCATCGGCGCGGTGCACGATCAGCAGGTCGAGCTGCTCGCCGCTCGCGCGGCGACCGGCGAGCGTGCCGATGTAGGCGCGCGGTTCCTCGATCCGCTGGTAGGGACCCCACGAGAAGAAGCGCGTCACCCGCGGGTCGCCGCCGAGCGACAGCAGCGCCGCGGCATCCGCGCCGGTCGCATAGCGGAGGGTCAGCGTCGGGCCGTGCAGCTCCAAGAGCGCGATGGTAGGAGAATCCCCGCCGTGAGGTTCGACGCCGCTGCAACGACACTGCACGTTTCGACCGACTCGCCAGCGTTCATACGGGTGAAGACGTGAGCGACGGCCCAGGAACATCCACACGCCCGGACGGGTCGCCCGACGCTGTGCGAACGACGAACATGCCCGAGGTCTCGATGCGTCTGCCCGCGGTGCCGGGCAATGTCGCGCTCGTGCGTCAGGCGCTGTCCGGGCTCGCCGACGAGCTCGGCGTCGACTCGGCGCGCCTCGCCGACATGAAGGTCGCGCTCACCGAGGCGTGCACGAATGCGGTCCTCCACGCCTACGACGAGCCGGGGAGCGGTCCGCTCGACGTGACGATGGTCGTCGCGCAGGAGCGGCTCGTACTCACCGTGCGCGATCGAGGACACGGGCTGCGCCCGCTCCCGTCCACGGGCGAGGGTCCGCCGCTCGGGTTCGGGCTCGCCCTGATCGCCTCGCTGGCCGACGAGTTCGGCATCGCCGCGGGATCGCACGGTACGGTCGTGCGGATCGCGTTCGCGCTGCCTGGAGCCGCCGGGGCCGCGGAACCGCTCGTCGTGGGGACCGCGACGATGGACGAGCCGTCGCCCCCGACGGGCATCGCACTCGCGCTCGGGCCGGGCAGCCACGTCGCCCCCGTGCTCGGCCGCGTCATCTCGCTGCTCGCCGCGCGCGCGGACTTCTCGATCGACCGCGTCTCAGACGCGCAGATCGTCGGCGACGCGCTCGCGGGCGCCGCACCGGCGCATCTGCTCGGCGACGCGCTGTGGATCGACGTCGACGAGGGCGAGGGCGGCTTCGACCTGCGCGTCGGCCCGCTCGCCCCCGGCGGCGGACGGAAGCTCGTGCGCGACACCGAGCTGCCGGGCATCGGATGTCTGCTCGAGCACCTCGTCGATGCGCTCGAGATCGAGCCGGTAACCGACTCCGAGGAAGGGTGCGAGCGATTGCGCGCCCGACTGTCAGCGCGCATCTGACCTTCGTGACGCCCTCGCGCGGGGTACCAGGCTTGCGTTCGCGGACGTTCGCCTGCTGACCAGATCGTGGACAGTGCGTTTGACATTGTGTCGATGACGGTTCGCGCTGGCGCGCTGGTTGATCGGCCAATACGCTGTCGTACATGCCAGCGGGCAATGCCTTCGTACGCGTGCTCGAGGAGGACCCGGAGCTGGCCTCCGGGCTCGATCCGACGAGCATCCAGCTCGCGACGCGTCACGCGATCGCCGCCGTCGAGCTGATCCCCGCCGGCCCGTGGGAGCCGGCCGAGCCCGCCGACGGAGGCGGAGGCCATCTGGGCCTGCTCGTGCTCGACGGGCTGCTGATGCGCGACGTCCGCTTCGCGCACGCGACCTGCACCGAGCTGATCGGGCGCGGCGACCTGCTGCGTCCCTGGGACTGGGAGCGCGACGTGCTGACCATCCGCCCGCACGTCGCGTGGACGGCGCTGCAGCCCGTGCGCCTGGCGGTGCTCGATCGCCGCATCACCGCGATCATGGGGCGCTGGCCCGAGCTCGTGAGCGCCGTCGTCGCGCGCGCGGTGCGCCGCTCGTTCGAGCTGGCGGCCAATCAGGCGACGAGCCATCTGACGCGCGTCGACGCCCGGCTGGAGCTGCTCTTCTGGGGCCTGGCCGACCGCTGGGGACGCGTCGGGCCCGACGGCGTCGTGCTCGAGCTGCCGCTCACCCACCAGGTGCTCGGGCGGCTCGTCGGCGCGCAGCGCCCCTCCGTCACGACGGCGCTCTCGGACCTCGGACGGCGCGGGATCATCGAGCGGCGCGACGACGGCGCCTGGATCCTGCGCGGCGATCCGCCCGGCGAAGCGGTCGCCGAGACCGCCGTCGTGGCCTCGTAGAGCTCTGACGACAGCGCACGTTCTAAGCTGCCGGCCATGACCAGCACCGCCGCAGGCACCGCGCAGCCGCCCGCCGACGACGAGGTCGCGGGCGTCGCGTGGGACCTCGAGCCGCTCGTCGGAGGGGACGGCGAAGCAGGCGTGCGCGCGCTGCTGGAGCAGGCGTCCACGCGTGCGGAGGCGTTCGCGGCCGCCCATGCCGGCAAGGTCGCCGAACTCGACGTCGACGGGCTGCGCGCGGCGATGCAGGAGCTGGCCGCGCTGACCGAGCTCGTCGGGCGCGCGGGCTCCTACGCCTCGCTGCGCTTCGCCGTCGACACCGTCGAGCCGGCGCATGGCGCGCTGCTGCAGCACGTGCAGGAGCGCGCGACCGCGATCCAGACGACGCTGCTGTTCTTCGAGCTCGAATGGGCTGCGCTCGAGGACGAGCATGCCGAGGCGCTGCTGGCCGACGACTCGCTCGCCTTCTGCGCCCACCACCTGCGCAGCGAGCGCCGCTACCGCCCCCACCTGCTGAGCGAGCCGGAGGAGAAGATCCTCAGCGAGAAGGGCATCAGCGGCAGCAGCGCGTGGGCGCGCCTGTTCGCCGAGCTGATGTCCTCGCTCGAGGTCGCGCTGCCGGACGCGGAGGGGCGGCCGGGATCGGTCTCACTGGAGCAGGCGCTCGCACGGCTCTCCGGTCCCGACCGCGAGGAGCGCCGCACGGCGGCCGAGGCGGTGACCGCCGCGCTCGCGCCCGGCCTGCGCACGCGCGCCTACATCTTCAACACGCTGCTGCACGACAAGGCGGTCGACGACCGCCTGCGGGGCTATCCGACCTGGCTCACCTCGCGCAACCTCGCCAACGAGGCCAGCGACGAGTCGGTGCAGGCGCTGATGAGCGCCGTGCGTGCGCGCTACGACCTGCCCCAGCGCTGGTACCGCCTGAAGGCGAAGCTGCTCGGCGTCGAGCGGCTCGCCGACTACGACCGCGCCGCGACCGTCGCCCAGGAGGACGAGCACGTCGCCTGGGCCGATGCGCGCACGCTCGTGCTCGACGCCTACGACGGCTTCGCGCCGCAGCTCGGCGCGCTCGCGCGGCGCTTCTTCGACGAGCGCTGGATCGACGCACCGGTGCGTCCGGGCAAGCGCGGCGGCGCGTTCTGCTCCTACACGGTCCCCTCCGCGCACCCGTATGTGCTGCTCAACTACACCGCCCGTCGCCGTGACGTGCTGACGCTCGCGCACGAGCTCGGCCACGGCGTCCACGCCGCGCTGGCGGCGCCGCAGGGCGTCTTCCATCAGAGCACGCCGCTGACGCTCGCCGAGACCGCGTCGGTGTTCGGCGAGGCGCTCGTGTTCGGCCGCCTGCTCGACGCCGCCGCCACGCCCGACTCGCGTCTCTCGCTGCTGTCCGAGGCCGTCGAGGGCGCGATCGCGACCGTCTTCCGCCAGACCGCGATGTGCAGCTTCGAGGACCTCGTGCACACCGCGCGGCGCGAAGAGGGCGAGCTGTCGGTCGAGCGCATCGCGGAGCTGTGGACACGCACGCAGGAGGACCTCTTCGGCGAGGCGGTCGAGGTGACCGAGGGCTACCGCTCGTGGTGGTCGTACATCCCCCACTTCGTCAACACGCCCGGCTACGTGTACGCGTACGCCTACGGACAGCTGCTCGCGCTCTCCGTCTATCGCCGCTACCAGGACGAGGGCGCGACGTTCGTACCCGCCTACCTGCGCCTGCTCGCAGCCGGCGGCTCGCTGCCGCCTCACGAGCTCGGGCGGATCGTCGGCGTCGACCTCGCCGACCCCGGCTTCTGGGATGCCGGGCTCGCGCTCGTCGAGGAGCAGCTCGTCGCGGCCGAGCAGGCCGCACTCGACGCTGGGCGCGCGTAGCGCGCCCAGCTATCAGCTGGGCGCGCCCTCGGCGCTCTCCACGCGCTCGGCGATCAGCTCCTCGCGCACGCGCCGGTGGAACAGTGCCCGCTGGACGAGCACGTCCGCGAGCCCGTCGACGTCGACCTGGTACTCGCCTGCCGCGACCTGCCGCGCGAGCAGCTGCACGCGCGAGGAGCGCGTGATGCGATCGCTGCGAGCGGTCGAGAGGCGGTTGAGGCGGTGGATTCGGTCGTTTGTGGCGACCACGGTGGTCCTCCTTCGATCTGAGTTCACGGAAAGAGCCGCGGACCCCGGGCGGGGGCGGCTCGCTGCGGTGACTCAGGAGGCGGGAGGAGCGCGCGCCGCGCAGCTGGAGCCCGCCGGCGCAAGCGGTGCGTCCGCAACGGCGGGAGTGACCGGCACGAGGCCGGGAAGGACGACGACGAGGGCGTCCGCCGGCGCGAGCGACGTGTCGGCGCCACCGGAGCTGCCGGCCGTCCCGGCCGCTGCGGCGCCGGCGGCGACGGGGGTGCTCGGGCCATCGAGCGGCGCGGGCGGGCCGCGGACGGTCGGCGGCGCGTCGGTGTGGCGCGTCGTGCGCTCGGGCTCGGTCGCGGCGACGGTCGTCGTGACGACGGCGACGGGTGCGCTCAGGGAGACGGCCGACGGGCAGGCGTAGGTCGTGGCGCCGAGCGGCGCTGCGGCGAGCTGCTCGGCGGTCGGCAGCGGCTGGATCCCGAGCCGCCGCAGCGCGGTGCGGAAGGCGCGCACGGCGTCGGTCGGGCCGTCGACCGTGCCGACGTCGCCGGGCGTGGTCGCGGGCGCCGGCGCCGCGGGCGGTGCCACGAGCGGTGCGGTGGGCGCCACCGGCGCCGGAGGCGTCTGGACCGGCGCGGGCGTCGGATCGACCTTGACGGGGCCGCTGTCCTTCGCGCCGCCGCCGGCGTCCTTGCCGGGCGGGGTCGGATCCGCCGGCGGAGCCGGATCGACCGGCGGAGCCGGGTCGGTGGGCGGCGCAGGGTCGGCCGGCGGTGCAGGGTCGGCCGGCGGCGCCGGATCCGTGGGCGGTGCCGGATCGACCGGCGGAGGCGTCGGATCCGCGGGCGGAGGCGTCGGGTCCGCCGGGGGCGGCGTCGGATCGACCGGCGGCGTCGGGTCCGCCGGGGGCGGCGTCGGGTCGGTCGGCGCAGGTGCCGGTTCGGCCGGCGCCGGATCGACGACGGGGGCCGGGTCAGCGCTCGGATCGATCGGCGGAGCGGGATCGACCGGCAGTGCCGGATCCGCGCCCAGAAGCGCCGATCCGCTCGACTGGACGAGTCCGCCGCGGTCGGCCGAGGCCGCGGCCGGCAGCGCGCTCAGCAGCAGTACGACGGCGATCAGCGCGGGCAGGAGCCCCCAGCGGCGCACTGCGCTGCGAGACCGGCGGGAGGTGGCTGGAAGGCGGATCTCCATGCGAGCTGGCGATGCTGGCTCTATGACCTCGTCGGCAGGCGCGGCCGGAGCTTGAGCATTCCAGCCCCGATCTCGCCGGATGGCGACAGCAGTGGTCCGGTAACTGACCAAGCTGTCAGGGTAGCTGCCAGAGGGGGGTGCTGTCACATCGTGCAAGCGTGCGGCGCACGAATGCAACGTCCCGATCAGACTGTGGCGCCGATGAGCGACGCCTTCGCCACCCCGATCGACCTCGCCCCGCTGCGCGACCGGGTCGCGCTCGTCACGGGCGGCTCGAGCGGCCTCGGACGCGCGACGGCGATCGCGCTCGCGGAGGCCGGCGTCGAGGTCGTGATCGCCGACGTGGACGCCGACGGCGGCACGGCGGTGGCGCAGCAGATCGATGGCCAATTCGTCCAGACCGACGTCGCCGACCTCGACAGCAACCGCGCCGCCGTCGCCTTCGCACGCGAGCGCTGCGGACGCCTCGACTTCGCCCACCTGAACGCCGGCGTCACGAGCGGCTGCGGGCTCGGCGAGGACTTCGACCTCGCGGCCTATCGCCGCGCGATGAGCGTCAACCTCGACGGCGTCGTCTTCGGCACGCACGCGGTGCTGAGCGCGCTGCGCGAGAACGCCGGGCCGGCGCGCGGCGCGATCGTCGCGACCGCCTCGCTCGCCGGCCTGACGGCCGTGCCGATGGAGCCGATCTACTCCGCCAACAAGCATGCCGTCGTCGGGCTCGCCCGCTCGCTCGGCCCGGCGCTCGCGCTCGAGGGGATCCGCTTCAACGCCGTCTGCCCCGGCTTCGCCGTCTCGGCGATGACCGCCGGCTTCGCCGCCGACCTCGAGGCGGCGGGCATCCCGCTGATTCCGGCCGAGGTCGTCGCCGCGACCGTCGTGCGGCTGCTCGCGCTCGACGTCAGCGGCGAGTGCTGGTTCGTCCAGCCGGGCCGCGAGCCGGCGCCGTTCCAGTTTCGCAACGTCCCCGGGCCGCGTGCGGCGGCGGGCGGGGATCCGAATCCATCCGCATAGAGGAGGCCGCCGTCATGGACTTCGAGCTGAGCGACCGCGCCAAGGAGTTCCGCGAGCGCCTGCAGGCGTTCCTCGACGAGCGCGTCTACCCGGCGGAGCCGACCTACGTCGAGCAGGTGCGCGCGGCCGACACCCCGCACGCCCATCCGCCGATCATGGAGGAGCTCAAGGAGGAGGCGCGCAGGCGCGGGCTGTGGAACCTCTTCATGCCCGACCCCGAGCACGGCCCGGGCTTGACGAACCTCGAGTACGCGCCGCTGGCGGAGCTGCTGGGGCGCACGATGATCGGCTCGGAGGCCTGCAACTGCTCGGCGCCGGACACCGGCAACATGGAGGTGCTCGCGCAGTTCGGCAACGACGAGCAGAAGGAGCGCTGGCTGCGCCCGTTGCTCGACGGGGAGATCCGCTCCGCGTTCGCGATGACCGAGCCCGACGTCGCCTCCTCCGATGCGACCAACATCTCGCTGCGGATGGAGCGCGACGGCGACGACCTCGTGCTCAACGGGCGCAAGTGGTGGACGACGAACGTCATGCACCCGAACTGCAGGATCCTCATCGTGATGGGCAAGACGGAGCTCGACGCGCCCGTCTACGCGCAGCAGTCGATGGTGCTCGTGCCGCTCGGAACGCCGGGCCTCGAGATCGTGCGCAGCCTGCCGGTCTTCGGCTACATGGACCCCGAGGGCCACGGCGAGCTGCGCTTCACCGACGTGCGCGTGCCGCAGTCGAGCATCATCGCGGCGCCGGGCGCCGGCTTCCTGATCGCGCAGGCGCGGCTCGGGCCGGGCCGCATCCACCACTGCATGCGCGCCGTCGGCGCGGCCGAGCGGGCGCTCGAGCTGATGTGCAAGCGCGCCGACGCGCGCGAGACGTTCGGCAAGCCCGTCTCGACGCGCTCGAACATCCGCGACTGGATCGCCGAGGCGCGCATCGAGCTGGAGATGCTGCGGCTGCTGGTGCTGAAGACCGCCTGGCTCGTCGACGAGGTCGGCGGCAAGAACGCGCGCATCGAGGTCGCCGCGATCAAGGTCGCGGCGCCGAACATCGCGCTGAAGATCATCGACCGCGCGATCCAGGTGCACGGCGGCGCCGGCGTCTCCGACGACACGCCGCTCGCGTACATGTACGCGCACATGCGCACGCTGCGGCTCGCCGACGGTCCGGACGAGGTGCACAAGCTCTCGATCGCGCGCCGCGAGCTGCGCCGCCAGCGCGGCGAGGCCGAGCCGTTGATGTGAGCGCGCAGCGCGCGGAGGAGCGGCCGGTCCGCGAGGAGGACGCGTTCGACGTCGCCGCGGTCGACGCCTGGCTGCGCGAGCGCGTGGACCTCGCCGACGGCCTGCCGGAGGTGCGCCAGTTCACCGGCGGCGCGTCGAACCTGACGTACCTGCTGCGCTACCCGCAGCGCGAGCTGATCCTGCGCCGGCCGCCCGCCGGGACGAAGGCGCGCTCCGCGCACGACATGGCGCGCGAGCACCGCATCCAGGCGCTGCTGCGTCCGTCGTTCCCGTACGTGCCGGAGATGATCGCCCTGTGCACCGAGCCCGCCGTGCTCGGCAGCGACTTCTACGTGATGGAGCGCGTCGACGGCGTGACGCCGCGCGCCGAGATGCCGCCCGAGGTCGGCGAGGAGCCGGCGCGGATGCGGGCGCTCGGCGAGCGCTTCGTCGACCTGCTCGTCGAGCTGCACGCCGTCGACCCGGCGGCGGCCGGCCTGTCGGAGCTGAGCCGCGGGCCGGGCTACGTCGGACGGCAGGTGACCGGCTGGTCGGAGCGCTACCGCCGCGCGAAGACGTGGAACGTTCCCTCGTTCGCGCGCGTCATGCGCTGGCTCGATGCCGAGCAGCCGGCCGACGTCGGCGCGTGCGTGATCCACAACGACTTCCGCCTCGACAACCTCGTGCTCGATCGCAGCGACCCGCTGCGGGTGCGCGCGGTGCTCGACTGGGAGATGGCGACGATCGGCGACCCGTTGATGGACCTCGGCTGCTCGCTCGCCTACTGGCTGCAGGCGGACGACGGCGTCGCGAGCCACCGCTTCCGCCGCCAGCCGTCGCACCTGCCGGGCATGCCGACGCGCGCCGAGATCGTCGCGCGCTACGGCGAGCGCACCGGCCGGGACGTCTCGCAGTGGCGCTTCTACGAGGTCTTCGGGCTGTTCCGGCTGGCGGTCATCGTCCAGCAGATCTACTACCGCTACCACCACGGGCAGACGCGCAACCCGCGCTTCCGCGCCTACTGGCTCGCGACGCGCGTGCTGGAGCGGCGCTGCCGGCAGGCGATGTCCGGTTAGACCTCGGAGAACGTCTCCTCGAACGACGCCGTCGGCCATTCGAACGTGAAGACGCCGCGCGAGCGCGTCGCCGGCTCTTCGCGCCAGCGCTCGAGCACCTCGGAGCGGAGCTTGTAGGCGCGGTAGAAACGACCGCTCGCGTCACGCTGGTTGATGTGGTGGAGATCCTCCGAGCCGGGTCCGAATCTGACGACGGAGGCGAGCCGCTCGGGAGCGGAGGGCGGTCCGTTGGCGCCGCGGCTCATGACCGCCACGCGCGTGCCGTCGGCCTCCGCCAGCATCGCGGTGAAGCGCTGGGCGTCGGCGACCTCGAAGACGAAGACGTAGTCCTTGTACCAGCGCCCCTCCTCCGGCCGCTGGCGGCGGGTGTGGTAGGCGAGGTGGATCTTGTCGATCACGTCGTCGAGCTCGACCGCCCGGCGGATCGTCAGGCCCCCGGCGGCGAAGACGAACGCGTTGCCGGAGTTGAACTCGATCTCCGCGCGCGCCTTCGCGCGATCCGCTCGCGCGATCAGCGGCGAGACCTCGCCGTTCTTGAACGTCTCGAAGCGCACGTCGCCGTTGGGCGAGCAGCCCGCCCAGACGCGGTCCTCGACCATCCGGCTGATGCGCGCCGGGAAGCAGTTGAAGCGGTGCCGGATCGTCGAGATCGGCTTCCAGACGCCGTCGTTGGCGATCGTGCCGATGTCCCCGATCTCGATCGGGAACTCGAGCGGGATCACCGGTCGCATCCCGTATTGCCTGCGCACTTCCCTTACGAAGCCGTCAACATCTGGCATTGCTGTTCTCCGTCCGCCCGCGATGCGGCTCCCCGCCACCGAATCCGCGGCTCCACCGTCGGAGACTCATTAAACACTATTTCTGGTCAATAGCTACCTCATATCGGTGCGCCGTTGGAACTCAACAGCCCGCGGCGACCGCACAGCAATGCGGCACCTCCGTTGATACTTCAACCGCGTCCGCGGCCGCGCGCGATCGCCGCCCGACGTTGAGAACCAACCGCGGCCCGGAGGCCCCGGCCTAGCGGACGTCGGCGATGCCGCCGCGGCGCGGTGCCGGCGCGAGCGGCCGGCTGCGGTCCGTGCCGGCGTCGCGCTCGGCGCGCCGCAGCCGCCGAGCGGAGTCGAGGCGCCGATAGTCGCCCCGCGAGAGGTGATGCTCGAGGAAGACGTAGAGCACGATGAAGAGGTAGCGGGACCCCATCTCCTTCAGCGGGAGCTTGGAGTCGCCGGCGACGCGGTTGCGCCACGACGTGGGCACGATCGCGTAGGAGAAGCCGCGCACGATCGCCTTCAGCGGCATCTCCACCGTCAGGTTGAAGTGCGGCGAGAGCAACGGGGCGATCTGTTCGACGACCTCGCGCCGGTACGCCTTGAACGCGTTCGTCGTGTCGTTGTACCCGTGCCGGAAGAGCGTGCGAATGCCGAGGTTGACGATGCGGTTGAGGAGCAGCTTCGCGCGCGGATAGTCGACGACGGTGGCGCCGGGCATGAAGCGCGACCCGAACGCGCAGTCGTAGCCGGCCTCGAGGACGCGGAAGTAGAGCACGAGATCCTCAGGGTCGTCGGAGCCGTCGGCCATCATGACCGCGACCGCGTCGCCGCTGTAGATGTCGAGGCCCGCACGGACGGCGTAGCCGAAGCCCTTCGGGTAGGGGCTGCGTATGCAGCGTACGCGCGCGTCCTCGGACGCCAGCCGCGCGACGACGGCGGCCGTGGCGTCCTCGCAGGCGTCGTCGACGACGACGACCTCGTAGTCGATCTCGTGCTGGGCGAGGCTCGCGACGATCTCCCGCAGCGTCGGATCGATCGACTCGGCCTCTTCGTGCGCGGGGATGACGATCGACAGCTTCACGACCGCGACGCCTCCCAGCGCATGACGTTCGACGCGTGGATCTCCCGCAGCACGGCCGGAACGTCGTAGGTCGGCGACCAGTCGGGATAGTCGGCCTCGAACGCGGAAAGGTCGGAGACCCACCAGCGATGGTCGCCCATGCGCGGCCGGGCGTTCAGCGTCCAGCTCAGCTCGCGCCCGGAGATCTGCTCGCAGAGCGCGATCGCCTCGAGCATCGAGCAGTTGCTCGCGCGTCCGCCGCCGAGGTTGTACACCGCCCCCGCGCGGGGGTTGGCGTGAAAGGCGGCGAACGCGCGCACGACGTCGTCGCAGTGGATGTTGTCGCGCACCTGCTTGCCGTCGTAGCCGAAGACGGTGTAGGGCGTGCCGTCGACCGTGCATCTCATGAGGTAGGCGAGGAAGCCGTGCAGCTGCGCGCCGGCGTGGCGCGGACCCGTGAGGCAGCCGCCGCGGAAGCAGACGGTCGGCATGTCGAAGTAGCGGCCGTACTCCTGCACGAGCAGGTCGGCTGCCGCCTTCGAGGCGCCGAACAGCGAATGCAGCGAGCGGTCGATCGACATCGACGTGTCGATCCCGCCGTGCCAGGGGTGCTCCGGCGGCAGCTCCAGCCGTAGCTCGAGCTCGACGAGCGGCAGCCGGTTCGGCAGGTCGCCGTAGACCTTGTTCGTCGAGGTGAAGACGAACGTCGCCTCGGGCGCGTGTTCGCGCGTCGCCTGCAGCAGGTTGAGCGTGCCGTTCGCGTTGACGGTGAAGTCGGTGTGGGGATCGGACGCCGCCCAGTCGTGCGACGGCTGCGCCGCCGTGTGGATCACGAGCGCGAGCCGCCTGGCGTGGCGCGCGAACAGCGCCTCGACGCCCTCGCGGTCGCGGACGTCGAGCTCGACGTGGTGGAACGCGTCGTAGGCGTCGATCAGCTGCCGCGTGTTGTGCGCCGTCGAGGCGTCCGCGCCGAAGAAGCGCGCGCGCATGTCGTTCTCGATCCCGACGACCTCGTAGCCGGCCTCGGCGAAGTGACGCACCGCGGCGGAGCCGATCAATCCCCCCGAGCCCGTGACGATCGCGACCGTCATCCCGGGCTCGGCTCCAATAGCAGCGCCGAGCGCACCTCGACGGCATGGGCGCGGACCCAGGCGGCGATGTCCTCGAGCACCTCGCGCGCCGAGCGCCGCGGGCGCCAGTCGGTCAGCGCGAACAGGCGCGAGCAGTCGGAGATGTAGAGCGGCACGTCGCCGGGGCGATCCTCGCCGGCCGGATGCACGTCGACGGTGCGGCCGCTGATCTCGCGGCACAGCGCCGTCGTCTCGGCGAGCGAGAGCGAGACCTCGCGTCCGCCGCCGACGTTCACCGTGACGCCGTCCCAATGCGCGGGCTCCAGCAGCTGGCACTCGACGAGGTCGATCAGGTCCTCGACATGCAGCAGGTCACGCACCTGCTTTCCGCTGCCGCCGAAGCCGATGTACGCGAGCGGAGCGCCGAGCAGGTGCGCGAGCATCCAGTGCGTGAAGACGCCCTGGTCGACCTTGCCCATCTGCCACGGCCCGGCGATCACCCCGCAGCGGTCGATCGCGGTGCGCAGCCCGAACGCCGCGCGATACTCCTCGATCAGCAGCTCGGCCGCCAACTTGGTCGCGCCGTAGAGCGTGCGCGCCCCCGCCAAGGGGAAGTCCTCCGCGATGCCGGCCGAGGATGCGCCCGACAGCGGTTGCTCAGCCGCAAGCTCGAACCGCGTCGGCGCCTCCTCGAGCGTGAGCCCGCCCAGCGCCGCGACCGGGTACACGCGGCTGGTCGAGAGGAAGACCACCTGCGCGCCGTCGCGGCGCGCCAGCTCCAGGCAGTGCCACGCTCCCACCAGATTCGCCTGCACCGCATAGTCCGTCGCGCCATCGTGGCCGGTCAGCGCGGAGGGCTCGGCGGAGCACTCGACAATCGCCTGGCAGGGATCGAGCGCGTCGAGGTCGGCGGGCTGGCGCACGTCGCCGTGCACGAAGCGCACGCCGGCTGCGCGCAGACGGGGCAGGTTCAGCTCGGAGCCGCGCCGCTTGAGGTTGTCGAGCGCGACGACCTCCCAGTCGGGATGGCGCGCGGCGAGCGCAAGCGCCAGGCTGGCCCCGATGAATCCCGCGCCGCCCGTGACGAGCACACGGCGCTCGAACGACGTGCTCATCTTGAAGTGGCCCCCTCCACCTTGGCAACGAGTATCGTCGATCCGCCCCACCGGTGCGCCGTATCGTTGAGGCATGAATTACAACCGCCTGTATCGCTACCGCTTCCGCGCAACCGATCAGCAGGACCGCACCGCCGTCTGGCGTGAGATCGCCGCCTTCGTCCACACGCAGCTCGGCGCACCCGAGCGTGTGCTCGATCCCGCCGCCGGGCGCGGCGAGTTCATCAACGCGATCCCGGCGCGCGAGCGCTGGGCGGTCGACCGTGTCGCCTACGCGGAGGGGACCTACGACGCGGGGGTGCGGCTGGTGGTCGCCGACGTCTTCGACGCCGAGCTGCCGAGCGAGCACTTCGACGGCGTGTTCGTGTCGAACTTCCTCGAGCACCTGCCGACGCAGGAGGCCGTCGCCGCGTTCCTGGAGCGGATGCATGCGACGCTGCGCGTCGGCGGACGGATCGCGATCATCGGGCCGAACTTCCGCCACTGCGCGAAGGAGTACTTCGACATGGCGGATCACACGGTGATCCTCACGCACAAGGCGATCGCCGAGCATCTCTACGCGGCCGGCTTCGAGCCCGAGCGCGTGGAGTCGCGCTTCCTGCCCTACTCGTTCACCGGGCGTCTGCCGGCGTCCGCGTCGCTGACCCGCGCCTACCTGCGCACACCGGCGGCCTGGCGGCTGCTCGGCAAGCAGTTCCTCGTGATCGCCCGCCGCTCCGACGACGTGCTCAGCGCGCGCTGAACGGCCGGATCGGCACTTCCACGAACGTGTAGCGGAGCTTCCCGCCCGGCTCGCCGCCGTCGCGACCGACGGTGACGGTGCTCGCGTTCGGCGCCATCGCGAAGGCGTCCGGGAAGTCGGCTTCGGAGGGCACCTGCAGCAGCAGACCGTCCGTCGCGGTCGCCGCCACGAGCCGATAGCGCGCTTCGCCGAGCTCGATCCAGCGCGCCTTCGGGCGCAGCAGCAGCGACCGCAGGCTTTCGAGCCCATGCGGCTCCGCGCCGTCGACGCGCACGAGCACCAGCGCGCTGGTGCGCCTGGGCGTCGGGACTTCGACGGTGGCGCCCCAGCCTGCGCTCACCGTGCTCAGCGTCCGCGGCGCCCCGCAGCGATCGCGGGCGCGCGCGAGCACCTGCCAGCCTTCCTGCGCCGCGAGCTGGCGGTAGCGGCAGAGGATCGCGAGCGTCGCGAACGGCGCCTCGAACGTCGCATAGCGTTCGTCGATCGTCGATGCGTTCGAGAGCGCGAGGCGCAGGATCCGGCTGGGCGCGCGCGCGTCGGAGGCGAGCATCTCGGCGTCGAGGCGGTCGAGCGCCGGGGTGTAGCCGGCGTACGGCTCCAGCGTCGGCAGGAACCGCAGGTTGAGGTCGTAAGCGTAGGCGACCTCGGTGAACAGGAACGGCCACATCATCACCGGACGCTTCCCGATCGCCGCGACGAGTTCCGGCGCCACGCCGTAGTTCGTCGCGATCGCCGTGCGCAGGTCCGACTTCATGGCGGCGCGCCGCGCCGGACTCGCCAGCGTCCGTACCTGATCGGCCGCGGACCGGACGTTGGCGACCGGGTTCACCCGGCGCGTGAGGTCGTGCAGCCCGGAGACCGCGCCGAAGGCGACCACGGTCGCCGCGATCGCCCCCAACGCGAGCAGTCGCCAGCTGCGCCGTACAGGCGCGACCGCGAACAGGACGATGACGTCGCCGAAGTAGATCGCGAGGTGGAGGGTGTCCTCACGGACGAAGCCCTCCTTGAACGTGAACAGCGCGTAGACGAGGAACGCCGCGAACAGCCCCCAACGGCGTCGCGGGCTCGCGTCGCGCGCGGCGCCCCAGGCGAGGACCAGCGCCGTCGCGGTGAGCAGCACCGCGGCCGGGTAGGTCCAGCGGTGCGCGTGATCGGCGAGGCCCATCGCCGCCCCATAGCCCGCGACCACCTCGGAGCTGTGACGCAGATAGGGCCAGAAATCCGTCAGCGCCTGCCCGCTCGCCACCCAGCCGACGACAGCGCTCGCGAGCAGCGCCGCCGTGAACGCGAGCGCGTCGCGGCGACGCGGCACTGCGACCAGCGCGACGCAGGCGAGAGCCAACGCCTCGATGCCCGTGTTGAGCTTGCCGAGCAGCAGCACGCCCGTGAGCACGCCGAGCGCGATCGGGATCGCCGCCACGACCCGTTGGGGGGGAGCGTCCTCGTCGCGCGTCAGCACGAGCACGCACCAGGCGAACGCCAGCGCCACAGCGCGGTCGGGAGCCAATGCCAGGACGACCGCGGCCAGCACGGCGGCGACGACGGTCGGGAACGAGCGCCGCAGCGCGATCAGCAGCGTCCCCGCGAGCAGCAGTTGGACGATCGCGGTGAACAGCCATGCCAGCAGCAGGACGTGGTCGTAGAAGAGCACGGGCCCGTGCGCCGTGTTGAGAAAGCCGAGCGGGCCGTAGGTGAAGACGACCTGTTCGCCGAAGCTCAGGCCATGCTCCGCGGCGTACGCGAGCGCGCCGACCCAGTCCCAGTCGAACGCCACCCCCGGCGCGAGCGTCCTGACCGGCCACGCGGCGATGGCGATCGCCGCGATGGCCGCAACCTCCACGGCGAGCCGGCGATCGCCTACGCGCGCGACGGCGCGCCGCCCAGCGAGCCCATCCCCCATCGCCCGATTATCGTCGATCGACGCACCGCAGTGCGCCGTATCGCCGACGCCGGATGATGGACGAGGCAGGACGACGATCGAGTCGCCGTGCGATGCTTGGCCCGCGATTCTCCCCCGAGCTCGGAGGTTGACGTGAGCACCGCGACATTCGATTCGGACGCTTACAAGCGCACGACGACCGACCAGTGGCAAACCGCGGCCGAGCCCTGGCACCGCTGGGGTCCGACGCTCGAGGCCTGGCTGGGAGAGGCAACCGAGGCGATGCTCGACATGGCCGGCGTCGCCCGGGCGGCGCAGGTGCTCGACGTGGCGGCCGGCGCCGGGGGTCAGACGCTCGCCGCGGCCCGGCGCGTCGGGCCCGACGGTCATGTGCTGGCCACCGACATCTCCAGCAACATCCTCGCCTTCGCCGAGCGCAGCGCACGCGAAGCCGGGTTGGGCAACGTCGAGACCCGCGTGCTCGATGGCGAGCGGCTGGACGTGCAGACGGGCGCGTTCGACGCGGTCATCTCGCGCGTCGGCTTCATCTACTTCCCCGACCAGCACGCTGCATTCGTCGGTATGCGGTGTGCGCTCAGGCCGGGCGGCCGCCTGGCCGGGATCGTCTACTCGACGCCCGAAGCCAATCCCTTCTTCTCGATCCCGGTGTCGGTCATCCGCCGCCGGACGCAGCTGCCGGCGCCGGCGCAGGGCCAGCCGGGCCCGTTCAGCCTCGGCGCTCCCGGTGTGATCGAAGCGGCACTCGAGCGAGCGGGCTTCACCGACGTCGAGGTGCGGCGAGTCCCCGCTCCCCTGCGGCTGCAGTCCACCACCGAGTTCGTCCGCTTCGCGCGCGAGTCCTTCGGGGCTCTGCACCAGATGCTTGCTGGGCTGAGCGAAGCCGAGCGCGAGGATGCGTGGAGCGAGGTCGAGCGCGAGCTCTCACGGTACGAGACGGCGGGCGGCTTCGAGGGCCCCTGCGAGCTGCTCGTCGCCGCGGGTACCGCTCCCACGTAGGTACCGCATCAGCCGGTGAACTGCACCCAAAACCGGAAAAATATGGAGACGCCGGGAATCGAACCCGGGTCCGCGGTCGCGTGAAGGGCAGCTTCTACGAGCGTAGCCGGCGCTCTGGTCTCATCCCCTGCTCGCCTCGCCGGCGGGGTTGCGGGGGACCAGCCTCCTGAAGTTTCCCCGGCTCGGCGGAGGCGGACCTTGCCGGGTGAGCCTGCTTTCTGATTCCGGCGATCCCCGCGGCAGGCTGGCGGGGGCCGAAACCTCGCGGCCTTAGCTAGGTGCTAAGCGGCGAGGGCGTACTCGTGAGAGTCCGCACGTATGGTTTTCCCGGTGGTTTTACGAGGCCTACCGGGACCTCGGCTCGCGACTACCCCCACGAAGACAACCACGTCGAAGCCTGTCGTCCCCTTGGGGTACTGCTCCACGTCATTGTAGTCCCCGCTGCCCGCAAAGCGAGCCTGCCACAATCGGTGCATGGAGCAACAGGTCGTCGCGCCGCTGCCGCCCGTCGCGCCCGAGGACGTCGGGCTGCCGCCGATCGAGCCGCGCTCGCGGCTCAAGCGGCTCTTCGGCCCGCTCGCCGCGCTCGGGGCCCTCGCGGCCAAGTTCAAGGGGGTCCTGCTGCTGCTCCCAAAGCTCAAGCTGCTCACGACCTCCGGCACGATGCTCGTCTCCGTGGCGGCCTACAGCCTCTTCTGGGGCTGGACGTTCGCCGCCGGCTTCGTCGTGCTGCTGCTCGTGCACGAGATGGGGCACGTGATCCAGCTGCGGCGCGAGGGCGTGAAGGCGAGCGCGCCGATGTTCATCCCCTTCATGGGCGCGGTCGTCGCGATGAAGGAGCTGCCGAAGGACGCGCTCGCGGAGGCCCGCGTGGGCCTCGCCGGCCCGGTGCTCGGCTCGCTCGGCGCGGCGCTGCTGATCCCCGTCTGGAAGGCGACCGGCAACGAGTTCTGGGCGGCGCTCGCGTTCACCGGCCTGTTCCTGAACCTCTTCAACCTGCTGCCGATGCTGCCGCTCGACGGCGGGCGGGCGATGGCGGCGATGGCTCCGTCGATGTGGCTGCTCGGCTTCGGGGCGATGGTGGGGCTCGCGATCTGGAAGCCGAACCCGATCCTGATCCTGATCCTGCTGCTCGGCGGGATGGAGGCGTGGCGGCGCTGGAAGTCGCGGCGCGCCGGCGGCGAGCAGGACCAGGCGTACTACCAGGTCGCTCCGCGCCAACGGCTCGTGGTCGGCGCCGTCTACGTGGGCCTGATCATCGCGCTCGCGGTGGGCATGGACCTCACGCACATCGCGCGCTCGCTGCCCTAGCCGCGTTCGGCATCGCGTACCGCTCGCTGCATCTCCCGCCCCATTTCGCGCGTCTTGATCGCCTCGCGCTTGTCGAAGCGGTCCTTGCCCTGGGCGAGCGCGAGCTCGACCTTGGCGCGCGCGCCGGCGAAGTAGATGCGCGTCGGCACGAGCGTGAGCCCGCGTTCCTTCGTCTTCCCGACGAGCCGTTCGATCTCCTTGCGCTTCAGCAGCAGCTTGCGGTCGCGCTCGGGCGGGTGGTTGTCGTGGAAGGCCGGCGGATAGGGCGGGATGTGGACGTGGTGGAGCCACACCTCACCGTCGCGCACGGTCGCGTAGGCGTCTTTCAGCGTCGCGCCGCCGGTGCGCAGCGACTTGACCTCGGTGCCGGTCAGCACGATCCCGCACTCGAGCTTGTCGAGCAGGTTGAAGCGGTGGCTCGCCTGACGGTTCGTCGCCACGTCGCCCGGCGCGAACTTCTTCTTGCCCTTGCCCTTGGCCATCGCCGCAGTCTCACACGTCCACGGGCAGCAGGTCCACCCGGCCGCGCGCCGTCTCGACGCGGTCGACCCGCACCCGCACCGGATCTCCGACGCGGATCGCCGAGCCGCTGCGCGTGCCGTGCAGGATCGTGCCGTCCTCGTTGAGCTCCCACCATTCGCCGCGCAGCTTGCGTACCGGCAGCATCCCCTCGAAGCCGTCGCCGAACGCGACGAACGCACCGGCGCCGATCACGCCCGTGACCTCGCCGTCGAACTCCTGCTCCCAACCGACCTCGAACAGCGTGCGCTCGAGCAGGAACGCCTGCACGACGTCGTCCGCGGCGCGCTCGATCGACATCGCGTCGCGCTCGCGCGCCGAGGTCCACTCGCCGGCGCTCGCCATCCGCGAGGGCTCCGGGCGCTCCTCGCCGCCGCCGACCGCGGCGAGCAGCGCGCGGTGGCAGACGAGGTCCGGGTAGCGCCGGATCGGCGAGGTGAAGTGGCAGTAGTGCGTGAGCCCGAGGCCGGCGTGGCCGAGGTTGTGCGGGTCGTAGCGGGCGAGCTTCAACGCCCGCAGCACGAGGTTGTTGAGGCCGATCGTGCCCTGGCCGGTGCGCGCGACGTGCTGGGCGACGAGCTGCGAGCACTGCGCGACGAGCTCGGCCGCCTGCTGCGGAGTCACGAACGACGGCAGCGGCGGCGTGGCCACGCCGAGCGAGGCGAGCTGGGCGACGAGCCGCTCGGCGGCGGCCCCGTCGGGACGCTCGTGGACGCGGAACAGCGCCGGCAGCCGTCCGTCGGCGAGCACGCGCGCGACCTGCTCGTTGGCGAGGATCATCAGGTGCTCGATCAGCCGGTGCGACTCCGTCGCCGCGACGCGGTGGGCGCCGGTGACGTGGCCCTGGCGGTCGAAGGCGAACTCGGGCTCGGCGCTGTCGATCGCCAGCGCGCCGTGCTGCTCGCGCTCCGCCTGCAACGCGGCCGCGGCGGCGCGCGCGGCCTCCAGCGAAGCCGCCCACGGCTCCTGCGCACGCTCGCGCCCGGCGAAGATGCGATCGACGCGGTCGTAGTCGAGCCGCATGTCCGAGCGGATCGTTGAGCGGTAGAAGGCGGTGCGCTCGACGCTGGTGCCGCGCAGGTCGATCTCGACCGTCACCGCGAGGCGGTCCTCGTCGGGGCGCAGCGAGCAGACGCCGTTGGAGAGCGCCTCCGGCAGCATCGGCTCGACCTTCCCGGGCACGTAGACGCTCGTCGCGCGGCGGTAGGCCTCGCGGTCGATCGGCGACCCGGGCCGCACGTAGGCGGAGACGTCGGCGATGTGGACCCAGATGCGCCAACCGTCCTCCCCCCGCCGCTCGGCCGAGATCGCGTCGTCGAAGTCCTTCGCGGTCGCCGGGTCGATCGTGAACGTGACGAGGTCGCGCAGGTCGCGGCGCTCCGCCGCACATGGCTCGGCCTCGGTGGCCGCGCGCTCGACGGCCGGGTCGAAGCGGCGCCGCAGCCCGCGGTCGAGCATCAGCGCCTCCAGCACGTCGCGCGCGACGTCGGGGCGCCCGAGCTTGCGCTCGACCTTCGCGTGCCCGCGTCCCCCGCCTCCGCCGCGCGTGGAGAGCCGCAGCAGCACGAGGTCGCCGGGGGCGGCACGGCTGTCGCGCTCGACGATCAGGCGCAGCCCCCGACCGAAGAACGGCTCGCCGGCGAGGAAGCGGCCGCGCTTCTCGAGCACTGCCACGACCGACGTGCGCGGCGGCGCGTCGCGGCCTTGCGGCTTGTAGGTCGTCACCGCGGCTCGGCGGCCAGCGTACGCAGCGCGGCCTGCAGCGCCTCGTCGCGCCGCGGCGTGTCCGGGTTGTCCGTCGCCTGCACGTCGGGCGCGATGCCCTTGCCCTCCGCGACGCCCTTGCCGCCGAGGTTGCGCCCGCTCGGCAGGAAGTACTGGCCGACCGTCAGGTCGAGCGCGCCGCCGTTGGGCAGCTCGCGGATCTCCTGGAAGACGCCCTTGCCGAACGTGCGCGTGCCGACGACGCGCGCGCGGTGGCGATCCTGCAGCGCGCCGGTGACGATCTCCGCCGAGGAGGCGGTGCCGCGATCGACGAGCACGACGACGGGCACGCTCCCCTTGATCGCCCCGCCGGTCGCCGTGTAGGTGTGCCGCGGGCGCACGCGCCCGCGCGTGGAGACGATCGTGCCGTCGGGCAGGAAGATCGACGCGACGCCGACCGCCTCGTCGAGCAGCCCGCCGCCGTTGCCGCGCAGGTCGAGCACGATCCCCTGCGCACCCTGCTTGAGCATCCGCTGTACGGCGGCGCGCACCTGTTCGCTCGAGCGCTCGGTGAAGCTGGCGTAGACGACCTCGCCGTACTTGGCGCCCCGGTAACGCTCGATGCGCGCGTCGACGACCGGCTGCGTGACGCGCGCCCGCGCGATCCGCTCGGTCATGCGGTGGCCCTTGCGCACGATCGTCAGCGCGACCTCGGTTCCCGGCTTGCCGCGGATCAGCCCGGTCGCGTAGCTCGACGGATGCCCGCCGAGCGAGTGCCCGCCGACCGCGACGATCCGGTCGCCGCCGCGCAGGCCGGCGCGTGCGGCCGGGGTGTCGGCGATCACCGAGACGACCAGCAGGCCCTTGCGGTCAGGCGCCACGTTGACGCCGATGCCGCTGAAGCTCGGGTTCGTCGTGTGCTCGAACTCGCGGTAGGTCTTCGGGTCGAAGTAGTGCGAGAACTAGTCGTGCAGGCTCGCGACGGCGCCCGCGAGCCCCTTGTCCACGAGCGTCGCGCGGTCGACCTTGCGGTAGTAGATCTGGTCGATCGTGTCGAGCCCCTCGCGCATCAACTGGACGTCGTCGCCGCCGACGAGCGTCTTGCGCAGCGGCTGCGGCAGGTTGCCCGGATGGCCGCCGAGCCAGATCCCCAGCAGCAGGGCGACCACGACGGCGAGCCCGCCGACGAGGAGGGAGGGCGTACGCGAGGGACGGCGATACACCGCGTCAGCGTAGCGACCGCGGATGTTGGGCTCGCTGGCGCGCAGCGGGAGGGCGGCGGGTAGGCTCGATGGAACGGATCCCGACCTGCAGGAGGAGGCACGATGGCCGTCGAGCAGCAGTCCCCCACCGCCGTGCGCGACATGCTCTACCTCGACGGCGCCTGGGTCGCCCCGGAGGGCGCCGGGACGCTCGAGGTCGTCGAGGCCGGCAGCGGCGAGCTCATCGGCACCGTGCCGGAGGGCACGCCCGGCGACGCGCGCCGTGCCGTAGCCGCCGCCCGCGCCGCGTTCGAGCGCTGGGCCGCGGAGGCGGTCTCCGAGCGACAGCGCTATCTGAACGCGATCGCCGACGGGCTGGAGGCGCGCGCGGAGGAGATCGCGCGCACCGTGACCTCCGAGGTCGGGATGCCGCTCGGGCTCTCGCGCGTGATCCAGGCCGGGCTGCCGATCAACTCCTTCCGCATCGCCGCCGGCCTGCTCGACGAGGTCGCGCTCGAGGAGGAGCTCGACAGCGTGCTGATCGTGCGCGAGCCGGTCGGCGTCGTCGGCGCGATCACGCCGTGGAACTACCCGCTGCACCAGGTCGCGTGCAAGGTCGCCCCCGCACTCGCGGCCGGCTGCACGATCGTGCTGAAGCCGAGCGAGGTGGCGCCGCTCTCGGCCTTCATCCTCGCCGAGGTCATCGACGCGGTCGGCCTGCCGGCGGGCGTCTTCAACCTCGTGACGGGCACGGGCCCGGTCGTCGGCGAGGCGATCGCTTCCGACCCCGACGTCGACATGGTCTCCTTCACCGGCTCCACGCGCGCGGGCAAGCGTGTGAGCGAGCTGGCCTCCGGCACGGTCAAGCGCGTCGCGCTCGAGCTCGGCGGCAAGTCGCCGAACGTGATCCTCGACGACGCCGATCTGTCGCGGGCCGTCTCCGACGGCGTCGGCAAGGCGTTCCTCAACTCCGGTCAGACGTGCTCCGCGCTCACGCGGATGCTCGTCCCGCGCGACAAGCTCGCCGAGGCCGAGGGGATCGCCGCCGCGACCGCCGAGGCGTTCGCGTGCGCCGACCCGTTCGGCGAGCGCATGGGGCTCGGGCCGCTCGTCTCCGACGTGCAGCGCGAGCGCGTGCGCGGCTACATCCGCAAGGGCGTCGAGGAGGGCGCGCGGCTCGTCACAGGCGGCGCGGAGGCGCCGGAGGACGTCCCGGCGGGCGGGTTCTACGTGCGTCCGACCGTCTTCTCCGACGTGACGCCCGAGATGACGATCGCGCGCGAGGAGATCTTCGGGCCCGTGCTCGTGCTGATCCCGTACGACAGCGAGGAGGACGCGGTGCGGATCGCCAACGACACCGTCTACGGCCTCGCCGCGGGCGTCTGGTCAGGCGATGCGGATCGCGCCCAGCGCGTCGCACGGCGCCTGCGCGCCGGTCAGGTCGAGGTCAACGGCGGCCGCTTCGACCTGCGCGCCCCGTTCGGCGGCTTCAAGCAGTCCGGCAACGGGCGCGAGAACGGCAAGCTCGGGCTCGAGGAGTACCTCGAGGCGAAGGCTCTGCTCCGCTAGACCCGCAGGAACCGTCGCAACGACAACCCCGACCCGATCGCGCTGATCGCGATCCCGGCGGCCATCATCACGGCGATGAGAACGGGGAAGCCGATCGTCTGCGGGGCGGCGATCAGCGCGAAGTCGTTTGCGAGCGGGTCGATGATCGCGATCTTGCCGATCGCGAGCAGCAGCACCGCGAGCAGCGTGCCGAGCGCGCCGACGACGATCCCCTCGATCACGAACGGCCAGCGGATGAACCAGTCGGTCGCGCCGACGAGCTTCATCACCTCGACCTCGCGGCGGCGCGCGTAGAGCGAGAGGCGGATCGTGTTCGCGATCAGGAAGATCGACGCGGCGATCAGCAGCGCCGCGAGCGTCGCCGCCATCAGCTTCACGAAGCGCGTGACCTCGAGGATCTTCGTCGTGTCCTGCTTCTTGTCGCTGACCTCGTCGATCGAGCTGTCGACGGGCACGGGCGCGCCGCCCGCGGCGCCGGTCGGTGCGAGCGTCGACTTGATCTTCAGCACGTCGTCGGGGTTCTGCGGCGTGAGCCGGAACGTGTCCGGCAGCGGGTTGGAGGCGAGCAGCTTGAACGCCGCCGGGTCGCGCTTCTGCTGCTGGGCGAGCGCCTGCGCCTTGGAGACGAACTCGACGTGCTTGACGTTCGGCGTGCCGGTCAGCAGCTCGCGCACCCGGTCGAGGTCGACCTGCGAGGCGTCGGTCTTCATGTAGACGTCGACGAGCACGCGCTTGCGCACGTCGTTGGCGGCGCCGGTCGTCGCCTGCACGATCGGGATGAAGACGCCGACGACGAGCATCGTCAGCAGGATCGTCGCGAGCGCGGCGAAGCTCGGAGCGGCGTTGCGGCGCAGCGAGCGCATCGCCTCGCGCAGGAAGAAGCCGAGTCTCACCAGATCTCCGGCGCCTCGGGGGTGTCGCTGCGCAGCCGGGCTGCGAACTCGCGCGTCGACTCGTCGCGCGTGTAGAGGCCGGTCGCCTCGTCGCGCACGATCCGGCCCTTCGCGAGCTCGATCACGCGGCGGCGCATCTTGTTCACCATCGCGTGGTCGTGCGTCGCGACGAGCACGGTCGTGCCGGTGCGGTTGATGCGGTAGAGCAGCTGCATGATCCCGATGCTCGTGCTCGGGTCGAGGTTGCCGGTCGGCTCGTCCGCGAGCAGCAGCGGCGGATGGTTCACGAACGCGCGCGCGATCGCGACGCGCTGCTGCTCCCCGCCGGAGAGCTGATCGGGGTAGTTGTGCAGCTTCGTCGAGAGGCCGGTGAGGCGCAGGATGTCCGGCACCTTCGCGCGGATGTCCTTGCGGCTGCCGCCGGTGACCTGCAGCGCGTAGGCGACGTTGTCGTAGACGGTCCGGTTGGGCAGCAGCTTGAAGTCCTGGAAGACGACGCCGATGTTGCGGCGGTAGTACGGCACGCGCTTGTGCGTGATCTCGGCCAGCTCGCGGCCGGCGACCTCGATGCTGCCCGCCGTCGGTTCGAGCTCCTTGATCAGCAGGCGCATGACGGTCGACTTGCCCGAGCCGGTCGAGCCGACGAGGAAGACGAACTCGCCGGGCGAGACGGAGAACGTCGCCTGGTCCAGGCCGATCGCCCCCACGTCGTAGCGCTTCTCGACGCCGCGGAACTCGATCACGGCCGAGCCGCCCGCGAAGCGCGGCTCACGCGCTGTCGGCGCATGCGCGGCGGGCGCCGGCGCATGCGCGGACGCGGCACGGCGCGGCTGGCGGGATCTGCCGGTCGTCACGGCCATCGGCTCCGGACAGTAGCGTGTCCTTCGTGCCCTTCACCAGACACGAGCGGTTGGTGCAAGCAGTGTTGCAGGATCCTCCCACCAAGCTGTAGCGCAGGGATCCCGGCTGTGGGGCGAGCAGCGCTCGCCCCACAGGACGATGTCACATGACTATCTGAGAACGACTTCCTGCGTCGGTCTGAGTTCCATCGTCCCCGCAAGGTTGCCCACTGAACAGAATCCTCTTAGCGTTCTAACGAGTTCCCATGCGCCTCTTAGCAACGTCACGCTGGCGGTGTTGTTTCTTCTGACGTCTATTAGCAGTCCGAGCGTCGTCGCATATAGGCATTCGGAGATTGGCCCTTCGACTAGTATCCCGATGCCTCTCAATCCGGCTAGTATTCCGACGAGGACTTCCGCTGTTCTTAGGACCGCCGCGAACACTATCGGTATCGGCGGTGGGACTAGCGTCGTGATTCTCCCGCCTTCGCATCTTTCCGAGGTCGCAGATGAGATCGATCCCATTTCCGCTTCTCTGGTAGTGACGACGCTTCTCTGAAGGGTCCCTATCAACGAGATGGCGCAGGTCGTTCTGGCCCCCAAGCCGTCGGTCCACGTCAAGCTGCCGGCCAACGTAATTCTGCCGGCTGGGCTGAAATTGAGCGTTTCCGCTACGGCGGATCCTCCAGCGCCCATGAATGCGGTGAGCACCAATGTCACCATCAATACCAATTTCACTGTCCTGGTCATAGTCTCCCCTTTTGCATGTTCGCGCCTGATGAGCGATGGGGCCGACACCACGCGCTAGTCCCGGCGCATGCTGCGGCGATGTCTGTTCGGCGCCCCCGGCCGACGATCAACCTCCTCCCCCGGTGCGACACGTCCACGTATGCCGCTGGTGTGAGCTTACAGTCATCTTTCCGATAAGCAAAGCGCCCAGCCCGGGGGTTTCGGGCCGCGCGAAACGGCCGCGTGGCGCTACCGTTCGCGCATGACCGCGATCTCCACCTCCGTCGCCGGCAACGGCCTCCCGATCCACCGCGTCGCCCTGCCCGGGACGCGCGCCGTGACCGCGCTCGTCGCCTTCGACGCCGGGGCGCGCACCGAGCGCCCGGAGGAGAACGGGATGGCGCATTTCCTCGAGCACCTCGTCTTCAAGGGCGGCGAGGCCTATCCCACCTACCGCGACGTGAACGAGACGGCCGAGCGGATCGGCGCGCAGCTCAACGCCTACACGAGCCACGACCTCGTCGCCTTCCACATCACCGTGCGCGCCGAGCGGGCGCTGGAGGCGATCGAGTTGCTGACCGACTTCGTCGGGCGCCCGCGGCTCGACGCCGAGGAGCTCGACCGCGAGCGCGG
>Ga0134121_10000315_pt1 | contig 57253 bp, 38 predicted proteins | sample KB301_FD_96463 | JGI IMG/M metagenome (GOLD analysis project Ga0134121, IMG submission 96463) | Terrestrial soil microbial communities without Nitrogen fertilizer from Kellogg Biological Station, Michigan, USA - KB3-0-1 | ecosystem: Environmental > Terrestrial > Soil > Unclassified ...
CGACTGGCGCAAGAAGCTCGCCCGCGGGAAGGTCCAGACTCTCGACGACGACGTCCTCGAAGCCGTCGCCGGCGCATTCGAGACGTCCGGTGAAGAAGCCTGGGACGACCGCGCCGAGGCCCTCCGGATGTGCGCCGAGAAGCTCTCCGAGAAGGACCGCACCCTCCTGCGTCGCCGGTACGAACAGGCCGTCCCGATCGACCGGCTCGCCGCCGAGCTCTCGATGTCCCGCGGCGCGGTCGACACCTCGCTCTACCGGCTCCGGCGCGCCCTTCATGACTGCGTGGAGATGAGGCTGCAGCAGCCCGGGATGTCATGAGCCACCCCTGGGACTGGGACTTCCTGATCCACCGCCACCTCGCCGGAGAGGAGCTCACCGAAGAGCAGCGGACCGCCCTCAACGAGCGGCTCCGCAAGTTCCCCCGCCTGCGGAAGCGCCTCGCTGAAATGGCGTTCGAGCAGGCCAATCTGCGCGATGCCCTGACGGTCTCCGAGGCGGTGCCGATCCTGATCGTGTCCGAACCGGCGGCCGCCGCGCCGCTCCTGAAGCCTTCCCCCGAGCTGGTCGGGCCGAAGCCCCGCCCTTGGATCCTGCCGGTCGCGGCCGCCGCCGCCTGCCTCGCCATCATCGTCGGCATCGGGGTCTGGTCCGCGAGCGGCCCCGCAGCCCCCTTCAAGGTAGTGGCGGGCGACGTGAAAGTCGACGGATCCCGCGTGGAAGTGGCCGGCGCCGCCCCCGCGCTGTTCAAGATGAGCGATGGCTCGGAGGCGGAACTCGCCCCGTCGTCGGCCGCCGTCTTCCACGGACGCGAAGGCGACGCCCGCCAGGTCGTCGAGCTCTCGCGGGGCACCGGCCGGTTCAAGGTCGCCAAGGCGCCCGACTCGTTCCGCGTCGACACCTCGGTCGGCACCGTCTCGGTGCTGGGCACCGAATTCTCGGTCGAGCTCCGCAAGCAGAAGAAAGGTCCGCCCGCGCTCGCGGTCTCGGTCGTTTCGGGCCGCGTCCGCGTCGAGGCCGCCGGGCAGAAGGGGGAACTCGGACCCGGGGAGAGCCGCGTCTTCGGGGTCGAGCCGCCGCCGGAGAAGAAGGATCCTCCGGCGGAGAAGAAGGAACCGCGGATCGTGTTCAGCGGCACGGTGCGCGGCCGCGTGGTCGGGAAGGGCGACGCCCACATCCTCCTGGCGGTCGACACCGTGGTCTCCAGCCGGAAGGAATCGTCGGCCGAGCTGGCCGAGGGCCTCCCCGGCCGGACGCTCCGGATCACGCCGCTGAAGCGGAAGGACCTCGACCTGGGATTCGACAAGGTCCAGTTCCTGTTCCTCCGGAAGCTCGAGATCGGCCAGGAGCTTTCGGTGGACGTCCGCCAGCTCAAGGGCGACGAGTTCACCGTGGGCGCGCTGACGGAGGAGCAGGTCCAGTGGGCCGCGCCCCGTGAGGATCGACCGGAGAAGAAGAAACCCAAGGATCCGGAAAAGGGTCCGGATCGTGGAGATAAAAAAGAGGACTAATGGAGGACGGCATGAACAAGTGGTGGATGGCGGCCCTGACGTTGCTTCTCGGCGCGTCGCTCTCCTTCGGCGCGGCGGCACAGGACGGCGAGAAGAAGGAGGGCGAAAAGAAGGAAGGCGAGAAGAAGGACAAGAAGAAGGAAACCCGCAAGGAAGGCGAGAAGAAGGACTTCCCGAAGGAGACCGAAGGCGAGCGCAAGGCGCGCGAGAAGAAGGAAGGCGAGGGCGACGGCGCCAAGAAGGAAGGCGCCCGTGACGGCGACGGCGCCAAGAAAGAAGGCCCGCGCGACGGCGACGTGCCCAAGAAGGTCGGCCCGCGCGACGGCGACGGCCCCAAGAAGGTCGGCCCCAAGGACGGCGAAGGCCCGAAGAAAGTGGGTCCGAAGGACGGCGACGCTCCCAAGAAGGAAGGCGCCCGCGACGGCGACGGCCCGAAGAAGGACGGCGAAAAGAAAGACGGCGAGAAGAAGGAAGGCGAAGGCGACAAGAAGTAGCGCGAGGAGGAGAAGGTCGTCCGCGAGGGCCGTCCCCGTGCGCAGAAGCGCAGGAGCCGGTCATGAGATCTTCGGCCTGGATCGTGGCGTTCGCTGTCGGCGTGTCGTCGGCAGCCGGTGCCCAGGAGTTCCGTCCCAAGGGGTCGGGCATTCCCGCGGCGGACGTCGAGCGGGCCATCCAGAAAGGGATGGACTGGCTCAAAGGAATGCCGCCGAAGTCGGGGGTGCCGACCTCTCGGATGGACGACACCAATGAGCTGGTGCTGTACACCCTCCTCCATGGAGGGCTTGCGCCGTCGGATCCCGCCCTCGGGGAGTTTCTGAAACGGACCGTAGATCGGGAGCCCGACCGGGTTTACAACGTCGCGCTCGGAGCGATGGCGCTCGCGAAGCTGGATCGGGCCGGCTATCAGTGGAAGCTGGTCCAGCAGGGTCAGTTCCTGCTCGACAACCAGTGCGAAAACGGCCAGTGGGCCTACGGGACGCCGGTCGACCCCGCCCGGGCGCCGGGCGACTGGGTGAGCTGGAAGGGCGCGCCGTACGGCGCCAAGTATCCTCCGGGATTCCGGCCGGGGGGACCGAAGACCACGAGCGGCCGGAAGATCGGCATCGTCCAGCGGTCGCGGGCGTCCAAGGTCGGCGACAACTCCAACGCCCAGTACGCGGCGCTGGGGCTCCGGGCCTGCGTCGAGGCGGACCTCGTGATCGATCCTCGTTGCATCGCCGACGCGCTCAAGTGGTGGGAAAACGACCAGAACAAAGACGGCGGATGGGGGTATAGCAGAGGAGAGGACGACGGCCCCCGGGCGACGATGACGGCAGGAGGCGTGGGCTCCCTGGTGATCTACCGGTGGATGCTTCATAAACCGTGGGCGGACGAGGCCCACGTGAAGAAGGGCATGGAGTGGCTGGACGCAAATCCGAAGGTTTCGAAGTGGCAGGAGTACTACTTCTACGGCTTGGAGCGGATCGGGATGTTGTACGGCACCGACCGGATCGGGTCGATCGACTGGTTTGACAAGGGCGCGGGTTGGCTGATCGAGCACCAGGCCGCCAACGGGTCGTGGCGGAACGTGCCCGACACTTGCTTCGCGATCCTGTTCCTCCGCCGCGCGACGGCGCCGCTTCCGAGCGTCGCCTCCGTCGCCCGGCCGCCGGTGCCGCAGCAGGAGGCGGACAAATGATGCAGTTCCTGGCCGTGCTGGTGATGGCTCAGGCCGCCGACGCGGAGCTGACCGGCGCGCTCGAGAAGGTCCGGTCGGCGGAGCGGTACGCGTTCAAGGTCGAGTCGGCGATCCAGAACGGCGAAAACGCCAACACGTCGGTCGTGGAAGGGCGGTTCGAGAAGGATCGCCCGGTCTGGATGAAGTCGGGCGAGACGGAAGTCTACCGGCGGGGAGAGCATCTGGCCCTCCTGAGAAACGGCGACTGGAAGCGGCTCGAAACCCGCGGCGCGGAGCCGCGTCGCCGCGGACAGTTCAGCCCCGCCGCCCTGCGGGCCCTCCGCCTGCCTCACGAGGAGATGGCCGGCCTGCTCAAGCAGTTCAAGGAGATCAAGAAGCTCGACGCGAAGGAGGGCGACCAGACGGTCTTTACCGGCGAGATGACCGAGGATGCCGCCAAGGCCCATCTTGACGCCAACGCCAGCTTCGACCGGCGGCCCGACGGACCGATCGCCGGCACCGGCCGTTTCTGGGTCACGGCGTCGGGCGAGCTCGCCATGGTCGAGATCATCGTCCGCATCAAGGCGAAGAAGGGGCGCGAGCACGGCGTGTCGACCTGGGTGACGCTGAGCGAGGTCGGCACTGCGAAAGGAGAGATCCCGGAGAGCGCGCTCAAGGCGCTCGAGGACAAGTAGGGCTACCGGTCCTTCACGCAGCGGAAGCCGATGTGGTCGGCGGCGGATTCCATCTCGCCGCTGTGGCGGGCGCCGACCTGGTATCGGGCGCAGTAGTTCTCGGCGCAGAGGAACGATCCGCCCTTCTGGACCTTGCGCTTGGACTTGGGATCCGACGGATCCATGCTGGATTCGGGGCCCTGCGGATTGTCCTTCGGGCTGGTCTTGAAATAGTCGCGGCTGTACCAGTCGGAACACCATTCCCACACGTTGCCCGCCATGTCGTAGAGTCCGTAGCCGTTCGGGGGGAACGATCCTACCGGCGCAGCCGTGCGGTGGCCGTCCTCCGTCAGGTTCTGGTTCGGGAACGTGCCCTGCCACGTGTTGGCCATCGACTTCCCGCCGGGCTTGAACTCGTCTCCCCAGGCGTACTTCTTTCCCTCGAGGCCGCCCCGCGCGGCGAACTCCCATTCGGCTTCCGTGGGGAGCCGCTTGCGCGCCCACGTCGCATACGCGGCGGCGTCGACCCAGGAAATGTGCACGACGGGGTACTTCTCCTTGCCGGCGATCGAGCTGCCGGGACCATCCGGATGTTTCCAGTCGGCGCCGTAGACCGGCTTCCACCAGTCGTCCATCCGGCGGGTCGGCGTGTCGGTCGTCGGGGGAGTGAAGACGGCCGAGAACGGCTTCAGCTTCTCCTTCGGCACGTCGGGGAACTGCTGCGGGTCGGGCTCCTTCTCGGCCACCGTGACGTGGCCCGTCGCCTTGACGAACTCCGCGAACTGCTCGTTGGTGACTTCGGTCGTGTCCATCCAGAAGCCGTGGACCGTGACGGTGTGGATCGGTTCCGCCTCGCCTCGGAATTCCGACGCATTCGACCCCATCTGGAACGTGCCGCCGGGGATCCAGACCATGCCCGGAGGCGGAGTGTCCGGCTTCCGGGTCACGGCGAGGTACGACGTGACGCCGATGTAGATCAACCCCGCGACCAGGAGGCCGGCGGCGGGGATGAGGACGGGCCCTAACGACGACGGGGAACGGTCGGCCATGGCGGGATTGTAGCAACTATTTGCGGCGATTCAGCTCGTCCCACGGAACCACGCCCGCCCGCGCCGCCCACGCGTCGTGCTTCGCGGTGAGCTCCTTGACGAGATCGGGATGGTCCCCGGCGAGGTTCTTCAGTTCCGTCCGATCGGCGTCGAGGTCGTAGAGCTCCCAGGGTCCCTTGTGACGGGCGACCAGCTTCCACTTGCCCTGCCGCACGGCGCGGTTGCCCTCGTGCTCCCAGTAGATCGCGTCGTGGCTCTTCCGCTTGCCGTCGCGGAAGATCGGTGCGAGGCTCAGGCCTTCGACGGGCGTCTTGTCCTTCGGGTACTCCGCGCCCGAGAGCTCGAGGCACGTGGCCATGATGTCGATGAGGTGGCCCGGCTCGTGGATCAGCGCGCCTTTCTTGATGACGGCCGGCCACGAGGCGATGAGCGGCGTCGAGATCCCGCCTTCGTGCACCCAATGCTTGTAGAGGCGGAACGGCGTGTTGGAGGCGTTCGCCCAGGGGAGGCCGTAGCTTTCGAACGACTCCTTGGTGCCGACCGCCGCGCCGGGCTTGCCGCGATGGATCACCTCGGCGCAGCCCCCGTTGTCCGAGAGGAACAGGACGAGCGTGTTCTCCTCCGCGCCGATCTCCCGGAGCTTGGCCAGGATCCGGCCGATGTTCTGGTCCATGCGGTCGATCTGCGCCGCGTACACCGCCATGCGGAGGTCGAGGTCGTCCTTGTCCTTCTCCGACTCCCACGCCGGTGAGGAGGGATCGCGCGGCGTCAGCGGCCACTTCGCGTCCACGATCCCCAGCTCGATCATCCGGGCGTGGCGCTTCGTGCGCAGGGCGTCCCAACCCTCGAGGTACTTGCCGCGGTACTTCGCGATGTCGTCGGGCCGCGCGTGGAGCGGCCAGTGGGGCGACGTGAACGCCGCGTAGAGCAGGAACGGCTTCTTCTTCTCCTTCGCCTCGTCGAGGAACTTCAGCGAGTAGTCGGTGAAGGCGTCGGTGATGTAGAAGTCGTCGCCGGTGCGGGCGACCTTCTCGCCGTCGAGCGCCAGCGTCCGGCCCTCATCGATCTTGAAGTAATTGCTGCCGCCGTTGACCAGGCCGTAGTAGCGGTCGAACCCGCGGTCGACCGGCCAGTGGGGGCGCTTTTCGCCGACGTGCCACTTGCCCGTCATCGCGGTGAAGTAGCCCGCGGGGCGGAGCGCTTCCGCGACCGTGACGCACTTGTCGTTGAGGAATCCCTGATAGCCCGGCGCGGGCTTGCCTTCGACCATGTGGCCCACGCCGGCCTGGTGGGAGTAGAGCCCCGTCAGGAGGGCCGCCCGCGTCGGGCAGCAGCGGGCCGTGTTGTAGAACTGCGTGAACCGCAACCCGCCCGCCGCGAGGCGGTCGAGGTTCGGCGTCGCGATCTCGCCGCCGTAGCAGCCGATGTCCGAGTACCCCATGTCGTCGGCCAGGATGATGACGATGTTGGGGCGGGCGGGGCTTTGCGGAGTGACGGCCAGGAGGAAGATCGCGAGGAGCGTCGTTCTCATGGTGGATTGAACAGCGGCCGGGCGTCCAGGTTCCGGTCTATTTGACGGGCTTGAAGGTCGCCTTGTGCTTCGCCCACCAGGCGCCCCACGTCTCGGAAGAGCCGTTGGACTCACGCGTGATCTCGTTGAGCGCCTTGTTGATCGCGGGGATCAGTTCCTGGGCCCGCTTGGGGCCGTTCTCGTCGCTTCGGACCGTGACCGACCCGCCGGTGCCGCCCGGCACGGGCGCGGTGACGTCGACGCCGCCGCCCGCCGCCTTCTGGATCTTCTCGAGCCGCGCCAGGAACGCGATCAGCGGCTCGATCGATGCGGGATTGCCCATGGCGCCCGCCGCCTGGAGCGCCGCTTTCACGAGCACGATTTCCTTTTCCTCGAAGCCGCGATGGATCGTGGCAACCGCGGAGGGATCGTCGAGTTTTCCGAGCCCTTCGTAGAGGGCGACCAGGACGGTCGTTTCCTTGGCGTTGGGGCCCATGGCGGCGATCAGGACCTGGGACGCCTTGGTCTTGAGCGCGGAGAAGCTTGAGAGGCCGCGGGCCGCAGCGATCCGGACGGTCGGGCCTTCGGAGTTGAGCAGGGGGGCGAGCCGGGCCAGCGTCTTGGCGTGGGGGACCTTGGCCAGCTCGTTGACGGCCGTGACCCGGTCGGCCTCGGAGGTCGACTTCATGGCGGTTTTGAAGGCGTCCAAGGCGTCGTCGACAGCCTTGTCGTCCTGCCCGCCCCAGGCGAGGACGGCCAGCAGCACCGCGGTCATCATATCTACTAGTACCTTCGGCTCCTGCATTAGGTACACGAAACCGCGATTTTCCTGCCGGGATTTCGTATCCTTCCACGGAAGAAGAGGTGACGGATGAGATTCCACGTGGCGATGGCGGCGCTGATCCTGGCGGGGTGCGGCGGCGGGGCGGAGCCCAAGCCGGAGCCGAAGCCGGCGGCGAAAGTCGAGCCGAAGGCCGAGGTCCGGCCGGAGCTGATGCCCGCGAAGCTCGCCGACCCGGAGCCCGAGCACATCCTCGTCGGCCACGTCCTCCTGTCGTTCTCGGGGACCCGGACGAAGGCCACGCGCTCCCAGGCGGCCGCCGAGAAGCTCGCGTACGAGGTGCTCGCCCGCGCCCGCAAGGGGGACGACTTCAACAAGCTGATCAAGGACTTCTCCGACGATGAGGGCGAGGGCGTCTACGGCCTGGCCAATCATCGCGTCAATCCCGTCGGCAATGAATACGAGCGCCGCCGGATGGTGCCCGCGTTCGGCGACGTCGGCTTCAAGCTCGAGGTCGGCGCGATCGGCATGTCGACGTTCGACCCCCAGAAGAGCCCCTACGGCTGGCACGTCATCAAGCGCCTGAAATAGCCCGGAACAGGAACAAAAAAGACCGTCTTTTTTGTTCCCATCGACGGAGACGCCATGGAAATCATGCCCGAGCCCCAGCACATCCAGGTCGCCCACGTCCTGATCTCGTTCGCCGGCGCGGGCACGGAGGCCACGCGTTCGAAGGCGGACGCGGAGAAGCTGGCGAACGACGTCCTCGCCCGCGCGAACAAGGGGGAGGACTTCCACAAGCTCATCAAGGAGCTGTCGGACGATCCCGGCGAGGGGATCTACGGCATGTCCAACTTCAAGGTCCGGCCCGAGCGGGGCGAGTACGAGCGCCAGGGCATGGTCCCCGCGTTCGGCGACGTGGGCTTCAAGCTCGCGGTCAACGGCGTCGGGATGTCCGCCTTCGACCCCCGCACCAGCCCCTTCGGCTGGCACGTCATCAAGCGCCTCAAATAGCCCGCGCGGCTACTTCAGGCTGCGCAGGTAGGAGTAGAGGTCGGCGAGGTCGACGGGCTTGAGGCCTTCCAGCAGGCCGTTGGGCATGAGCGAGAGCGTGCCCGGACGGCGGCCCGCGACGTCCTTCACGTCGATCCGCACCGTCGTCGTCGCGCCGGTCTGGAGGATCCACCCGTCGGCCGACTCGAACGCGACGATCCCGGTGTAGATGTTCCCGTCCTTCATCTGGAACAGCGTCGTGCGGTAGAGCGGCGCCACGTCGCGGCTCGGATTGGCGATCGCTTCAAACAGGTCCTCCCGCGAGAACCGCGTCGCGGCGCCCGCCAGGTTCGGGCCGAGCGCGCCCTGGACGGCGTGGCAGGTCTGACAGCCGCGCGCCCGGAAAATCTCCTGGCCGCGGACGGCATCGCCCTGGTCCCACGGCACCGGCTTGAGCAGGGCGGACACGTCGACCGCGCCGCCCGCCTCGAGCTCGCCTTTCAAGGAGGTGAACGCCTCGAAGATCGGCTGGTACGACTTCTTGAGCGCCGAGGGATCGGTCGCCCCTTCCTCCACGTCGAACGGCTTGCCGCTCTGGCGGGCGATCAGCACCGCCACCTGCTTCCGCTGGGGCGCCTGCTTCGGCTCCAGCGTCAGCCGCCGGAGCAGCCGGAGAAGGGGGACGAGATGCTTTTCCGTCTCATCGCGCGGCAGCTTCTCGAGCGCTTCGAGCGAGATCTTCGCCGCCGGGGCATTCGCCGACTCGACGCCGGCCAGGAACTTGTCCCGGTCCTGCGGATCCGGAACGGCGCCCAGGTGGATCAGGATCGAGTCGCGCATCCCGAAGTTGGACCACTGCGCGCGGAGCGCCGGATGGAACTCCTCCCGGGGAAGCTGCGAAAGCAGGCCGATCAGCGGCTCCGACCACGCGAACCCCGCGTCCTTTCGGACCGCCTCGAGGAACCGCCGCGCCAGCTCCTCGCGCATCGGCCCCTCGATGGCCGCGGCGATCGGGACATGCCCGGGGTGAACGAGCTGCGGGTGGCGGAGCAGCGCCTCGACGAATCTCGGGTCGCGCTTGGCGATCAGCGCCGCGACTTCCGCCACGCGCGTGCCCCAGGTCTGCTTGGCCCGCTGGTCGTTCCAGCCCAGCTTGGCGCCGAGCGACAGCATCGCGTGGGCCGCCCTGGCGAGCTGGTCCTCCGACCATGTCGCGCGGAGCCGCGACAGCACGACGAGATAGTGGATGTCCGACGTGGGGGAGCTCTTCTCCGTCAGGAACGCGACCGCACGGGCGAGCGTTTCCGGCGCGCCGTCCTGCAGGATCGCCAGCAGCCGCGACGCTTCGTGGTCGAGCTTCTCGTCGCCGCCGGGGAAGTGGGGCCGGACCGCGGAGAGGATCTGTGCGCGTTCGCTTTCGTCGACCTTGTCGACGGCGTAGTTGGACAGGACCTCGACTTCCGGCCCGTTGATCTTCGTGTCGCCCAGCCGCAGCACCATCAGGCGGATCGCCTGGAGCCGCTGATCCGGCGACGTCGCCGCCTTCAACGCGGACAGCAGCGGGGCCAGCTCGGGCTGCTTCCCGGCGAGGACGGTCGTCAGCACCGACTGCGGGTCCCGGGCATCGAACTTCGCGGGCACCATCGCATAGAGCCGCGCGGCCGCCATCCGCACGCGCTTGTCGCCGTGGCCGAGATTGGCCTGGATCGCCCAGTCGAGCCGGTCGGGCTTGATCATCGACAGGCGATAGGCGATCGCGTCCAGCGCCGCGAGCCGCACCCTTGCGTCCGGGTCCTGCGCGAGCGCGATGAGGATTCCTTCGAAGCTTTCGCAGGGCTTCCGGCCCAGCGACCAGGCGACCCGCGCCCGCGCCTCCGGCTTCGGATGGGAGACGGCCTCGAGGGCGATCCGGGGTTTCAGCCCGCCGAAGAGCTCGGTCAGGATTTCGATCGCACGCACGGCGTCGTCGCCGAGGATCTCGGCCTCAAACGCGGTCGGCCCCAGCTTGCGCGCGGCCGGCTCCCACTGGGCGCGGGACCAGGCGTCGAACGGCTGGGGCTGTGCCAAGACTCCGTTCTTCGGACGGTCCCCCCAGATCGGTTGGATCCGGAACACCGCGCCGCGGGTCCGGCGGCCCCCGATCGAGATGTACATCGACCCGTCGGGCGCGACGACGGCGTCGGTGGGCGCGAACCCTTCCGTGCCGGTGGGCTCGAGGAACACTTCCGCTTTCGTCGAGTAGGACGCTCCGGCCGGCGTCAGCGGGAGGAACCAGACTTTCCCGAACGTCCAGTCGAGAGCGAAGATGCCGCCGCGGTAGCGGGCGGGGAACGCCGTGTGGCGGTAGCAGACCACGCCCGTGGGCGACCCGCGGCCGATCGGCCAGAGCATGTCGACCACGTCGGGGAAGTAGTCGCGCTTCGCGAAGCTCCGCAGGTGGCTCGGCTGGCGCCAGCCGTGATCCTGCGCGTAGCCGACGTGATAGATCCGCGTCGGCGTGTACCAGGGAAGGAAGTAGTCGCGTTCGCAGTCGCTGTCGTACGTGAAGAGGTCGCCCGCGGGATTGAAGTCGAAGTCGTAGGGATTGCGGAACCCGTGGGCGATCACCTCGACCTGCTTGAAGTCGGGACTGTACCGGACGATCGAGCCCCACGTGGGCGACTTCACGGGCGACTGGGCGGGGTCGGTCAGCTTCACCGCTCCGATCCCCATCTCGTTCCCGCCGATGAGGTACCAGAAGCCGTCCGGCCCCTTTCGCATCGCATGGTGGCCGTGCTCGCCGAAGACGTACTTCGTGATCAGCTCGGGCGGCCCGTCCGCCTTGCCGTCGCCGTCGGCGTCGCGAAACCTCCACAGGCCGTTGTCTCCGGAGAACAGAAGGTCGTTCCCGTCGAAGCACATCCCCATCCCGCCGGTGCGGGTGGTCGCGAACAGCGTCGCCTCGTCGGCCTTTCCGTCGCCGTTGCGGTCCTCGAGGATCTTGATCCAGCCCTGGCTCGTGACGACGACGCGGCCCTTGGAGTCCAGGGTCATCGCGTAGATGTCGTTCGCGAGGGTGTGGTCGGCGAAGAGGGTGATGTGGAACCCGGGCGCGATCCGGAGGCCGAGCTCCTCGACGGTCTCGAGCTTCTCGGGATCCTGGGTCAGCGCGAGGAGGAGGGCGAGGGTGGTGAGCGAGGTCATAGTGATAGTAGGGTGTCGTGGAACGTGAAGTTTGCGACATTTGTAGTAGGATGGGGCTTCGATTGAAAGGAATAAACCGATGAAGCGGATCATTCTGGGAACGTCGCTGGTGATCGGCCTGGTGGGCGTCGGATATGCCGCGGGAGCCAAGATGGAGCGTGCGGACCGGTTCTTCGAGATGAGGACGTACTACGCGAACCCGGGCAAGATCCAGGCGCTGCACGCGCGGTTCCGCGACCACACCTGCAAGCTGTTCGAGAAGCACGGCATGACGAACATCGGCTACTGGCAGCAGGCCAGCGGCGACAACGCCGAGAACACGCTCGTCTACATCCTCGCCTATCCCAGCGAGGAGGCGCGCAAGAAGTCGTGGGACGACTTCGGGAACGATCCCGAGTGGAAGAAGGCGAAGGCCGACAGCGAGAAGGACGGCGTCCTCGTCGCCAAGGTCGAGTCCAAGTTCATGAAGCCGACGGACTATTCGACGATCAAGTAGTCCGGTTAAGGATCTCAAAGTCGCGGTCATAGATCTCAGCCCGGTTCGCCGCATATCTTCCCGGAAGGGGGTGTTATATCTTTCGGGAGGAGCCATGCGGAGCCTGTGGGTTTGGGCATTTCTGGCGATCGGCGCCGGGCCGGTTGCCGCGGCCGGAGACGATCCGGTCGTCGCCGTCCTGGAAGGCCGATGCCTCGAGTGCCACCATAAGGCCTCGGCGAAGGGCGGCCTCGATCTCTCCACCCGCGCGGCCCTCCTCAAGGGAGGCGAAACCGGCCTCGCGATCGTCGGCACCGATCCCGCCAAGAGCCCCCTCTGGCTGCTCGCGGCGCGGAAGCAGAAACCCTGGATGCCCCACAAGCGGGACAAGCTGTCCGACGCCGAGCTTCAGGCCATCGCCGACTGGATCCGCGGGGGCGCCCCGTACTCCCGCGAGCTCAAGCCCCCCGCGCTCCTCAAGCCCGCGGGATTCACGATCACCGACGCCGACCGCAACCACTGGGCGTTCCGCCCGCTGCCGCGCGTCGAGGGGAAGAAGAGCGTCGACGAGTTCCTCGACGCGAAGCTGAAGGCCGCGGGGATCGCGCCGGCGCCTGCGGCGTCGCGCGAAACCCTGATCCGGCGCGCCACGCTCGATCTCACCGGGCTGCCGCCGACGCCCGCCGAAGTCGACGCGTTCGTGAACGACGCCGCTCCCGGCGCATGGGAGAAGGTCCTCGACCGGCTGCTCGCGTCGCCCCGGTACGGCGAGCGGTGGGGGCGCCACTGGCTCGACCTCGCCCGCTTTGCGGAGACCGACGGCTTCGAGCACGACGCGGTCCGGCCCCATTCGTGGCGCTACCGCGACTACGTGATCCGCTCGCTCAACGCCGACAAGCCGTACGACCGGTTCATCCGCGAGCAGGTGGCCGGCGACGAGCTCTGGCCCGGCGATCCCGACGCGCTCATCGCGACGGGCTTCAACCTGCTGGGCCCGGACATGGTCGACAGCTCCGACCAGGTCCAGCGCCGCCACCTGACGCTGGGCGACATGACCGACACCACGGCGCTCGTGTTCCTCGGCCTGACGCTCGGCTGCGCTCGGTGCCACGATCACAAGTTCGAGCCGCTCGCCCAGAAGGACTACTACCGGCTGCTCGCGTTCTTCACCCCGGCCGCGTTCCGGCGCGAGACGCCGGTGCCGACCGCGGCCGAGAAGGTCGCCTGCGAGGAAGAGCTGAAGGTCTATCAGACCCGTCCGCAGGTGAAGGAGTTGACGGCGATCGAAACAGGGGCGCGCGAGAAGGTGCGCCAGAAGAAGCTCGCCAAGGTGACGCCTGAGGCCCGCATGGCGGTGCTCACGCCGCCCGACCAGCGGGACACCGAGCAGGCGAACCTCGCCCTCGAGACCGAGCCGCTGCTCGAGGTCTCCGAGAAGGAGATCGTCGACGCGCTCACGGCCGACGAGAAGACGCGCCGCAAGGTCCTGCTGGAGGAAGCCAGGAAGCTGCCGAAGCCCGCGGCGCTGCCGCACGCGATGACGCTCGGTCCGGGCAAGCCTGCCAAGACGTTCGTCCTGTTCCGCGGCGAGTATTCGATGCCTGGAGATGAAGTGACTCCGGGCTTTCCGCAGGTGCTGGGCGGCGCGTCCGCGCCGGCGACGCGCGCCGCGCTGGCCGACTGGCTGGCGAGCCATCCCCTGACCGCTCGCGTCATGGTGAACCGCATCTGGCAGCATCATTTCGGCCGCGGCCTCGTGCCGACGCCCAGCGAGTTCGGCCCCCACGGCCAGCCGCCGTCCCATCCGGAGCTGCTCGACTGGCTCGCCTCGGAGTTCGGGGCGCTCGGCTTCAGCTTGAAGGCGATGCACCGGCTCCTCATGACGTCCGCCGCCTATCAGCGCCCGCTTGGTCCCGTCTCTCCGAAGGATCCGGAGAACCTGCTGCTCGGCCGGATGAACCGCCGACGCCTGGAAGGCGAAGTGATCCGCGACAGCCTGCTGTTCGTCAGCGGCCGGCTGAACCTGGAGATGGGCGGCCCCGGCGTCTTCCCGCCGATTCCCTCCGACATCCTCAAGGGGTCGCGGGGCTGGACCGCGAGCGCCGATCCGAAGGAGCACAACCGCCGGAGCGTCTACATCTTCTCGCGGCGGAACCTGCGGTTCCCGTTCCTCGAGGTGTTCGACGCCCCCGACAGCAACCTGAGCTGCCCCGAGCGGGGCCGCAGCACGACGGCGCCGCAGTCGCTGACGCTCCTCAACGCGGCCGAGGTCATGGTCGCGGCGAAGGCGACCACGGAACGGATCGAAGCGGACGCGAAGTCGCCCGCGGAAAAAGTCGAAAAGCTCTATCGCATCGCGCTCGGCCGGCGTCCTACGGACCGGGAGCGGGACCTCGCGGTGGAGTTCCTGGCCCGGTCGCCGATGGTCGAGCTCTGCCGGGCGGTCTTCAACCTGAACTCCTTCGTCTATCTGGAGTGACGCCCATGGATTGCGGATGCGGATCGTCGCGGCGCGAGTTCCTCTCGCGCGCGGGCACCGGCTTCGGCATGCTGGCGCTGGCGTCGATCCTGAAGCAGGAGAAGCTCCTCGCGCAGGACGCCGCCCGTCCGCTCGCGCCCCGCACGGTCCACTTCGCCCCGAAGGCGAAAAGCGTCATCTTCCTGTTCATGTCGGGCGGCCCGAGCCATGTCGACCTGTTCGACTTCAAGCCCGAGCTGATCCGCCTCGCCGGCCAGCCGATCCCCGAGTCGTTCGGGATGTTCAAGACGCGCCGCGCGGTGGCGAAGAACAAGCTCATGCCGCCGCGCTGGACGTTCCGCAAGCACGGCGAGTGCGGGATGGAGATCTCGGACGCGCTCCCGCACATCGCGTCGATGGCCGACGATCTCTGCCTCTTCCGGGGCTGCCACGGGGACAGCGTGACCCATCCGGAGTCGGTCTACCTGATGAACACCGGCTCGATCCTGATGGGTCGGCCGAGCCTGGGCGCGTGGTCGGCGTACGGCCTGGGGACCGAGAACCAGGACATGCCCGCGTTCGTCGTCCTGCCCGATCCCGCGGGATGGGTGAAGGGCGGCGCGCCGGCGTGGGGGAACGGGTATCTCCCCGCGACCTACCAGGGGACGATCCTGCGCGGCGGCGAGACGCCCATCCTCCATCTCAACAATCCGCCGGGGGTCGCGCCCGCGCAGCAGCGCGACACGCTCGACCTCATCAACCGCCTCAACCGCGAGGAGATCCGCGCCGGAGAGGAGGACTCCGAGCTTTCGGCGCGGATCGCGGCGTACGAGCTGGCGTTCCGCATGCAGAGCTCCGCCCAGGAGGTGGTCGATCTGCGACGGGAGTCGGCGGCGACCCGGAACCTGTACGGCCTCGACGACAAGGTGACGGCCGAGTTCGGCCTGCGCTGCCTGCTCGCGCGCCGGATGGTGGAGCGCGGCGTCCGGTTCGTGCAGCTCTACTGCGGCGACACGAACGGGTGGGACGGCCACTCGGACGTCGAGGGCAACCACGGCAAGCTCTGCGCCGCGAGCGACAAGCCCGTCGCGGGGCTGCTGCGCGATCTCAAGTCGCGCGGTCTGCTCGACGAGACGCTGGTCGTCTGGGGCGGCGAGTTCGGCCGCACGCCGATGACGGAAGGCTCGAACGGCCGCGACCACAATCCGCACGGCTTCTCGATGTGGATGGCGGGCGGCGGCGTGAAGGGCGGCCAGACGATCGGCGCCACCGATCCGGTGGGACTCCGCGCCGCCGAGGAGAAGACCCACGTCCACGACCTCCACGCGACGATCCTCCACCTGCTGGGGATCGATCACACGAAGCTGACGTATCGCCATCAGGGCCGCGCCCAGCGGCTCACCGACGTGGCGGGCAACGTCATCCAGAAGGCGCTCGCGTGAGGGTCGCGGTCCTCCTCCTTCTCGCCGGTTGCGCCCAGGCCGGGGTGCAGTCGCCGAGGATGGAGAGGCTCAAGATCTCGCCGGGCGGGAAGGGCTTCCAGGTCGCCGAGTCCGGCCATCCCTTCACGCCGTGGGGCTTCAACTACGACCACGACGAATCGATGCGCCTGATCGAGGACTACTGGGACGCGGAGTGGGCGAAGGTCGAGGAGGATTTCCGCGAGATGCAGGAGATGGGGGCGACGGCAGTCCGCATCCATCTTCAGATCAACCGATACATGAAGACGTCGGAGCAGCCGAACGAGGCGACGCTGGCCCGGTTGGCGAAGCTGCTCGCGCTCGCGGAGACCTGTGGGATCTATCTCGATCTCACCGGCTCCTGCTGCTACCGGAAGTCCGACACGCCTGCCTGGTACGAGAACGCGCAGGAGAAGGAGCGGTGGGCGGTTCAGGCGCGCTTCTGGGACGCGGTCTCGGCGGTCTGCGCGAAGAGTCCCGCGGTGCTCTGCTACAACCTGATGAACGAGCCGTTGAGCCCGGCCGGGCCGGGAAAGGTCTGGCACGGCGGCACGCCGCTGGGCGGATACTACTACGTGGAAAGCCTGACGCTCGATCCCGGCAAGCGGACGCGCGAGCAGGTCACGAAGGAGTGGATCGCGACGGTGTCGGCCGGGATCCGGAAGAACGATCCGGGCCGCTGCGTGACCGCGGGGATGTTCTTCCTGTTCGAGGTTCCCGGCGGCCTGACGCTGGGGCCCGACCTGAAGGCCTACGCGGACGGGCTCGACTATCTGAGCGTCCACATGTATCCGAAGGACGCGACGGTCGACTCGAATCTCAAGCTGCTCGAGACGATCCGGATCGGGAAGCCGGTGATCATCGAGGAGACGTTCCCGCTGAGCTGCACGGTGGAGTCGCACCGGAAGTTCCTGGAGGGCTCGCGCGCGACGGCGTCCGGCTGGATCGGCTTCTACTGGGGCCGCTCGCTCGCGGAGTGCCGCGGGTCGAAAGACATGAAGGACGCCTTCATGCTCCGCTGGCTCGAGTACTTCACGGCCGAAGGCCCGAAGTTCAAGGTTCAGGCTCGCTAGTCAGTCCCCTCGAGGTCCGTGAGCCGGCGGACCTTCTCCCGGACGTCGGCCTCCTGCTCGTGGACGAATTTTCCGAACACGTCTTCCCACGTCTTCAGGAGATTGAGGATCTGGCGGAAGCATGCGGTGGCCGTGACCCGCTGAAGCTCTCCCACGGTCCGGGCCAGCTCCTGGGCATCGGGCTTCTTCTTCGATCGCGTCGACCGCCGGTAGAAGCCGACGAGGATCATCTCGAGGATGTCCGGGGGAAGGAAGCCGGAGAGCTCACGGCCCAGCCGCCGGAGCCGGGCGACTTCCTCGGGCTTCAGCTCGCGGCCGAAATCGGACGCCTGGCCGACGAAGCACTTGGAACAGAACCAGCTCCCCCAGAGTTCGACCCCCTCATGGGAGTCGAGGGCCGCGCTGCAGGCGCTGCAGGTCCGAGTCTCTTGTTTCAAGGCGGGGAGTATACGGATTCGGACTGGGCGACGCTAGTGATGCAGTAGGGCGAAGCGCGGGGGCCGCCGGGAGCGTTCTGTAACCAAGAGGCCCGGGAAGGCCTGGAGGAGCGGGACGGCCTTCCGCGGACCAAACCACGCATGCAGACCCGCGCCTGCCTCGTCGTCGCCCTCGCGCTGCTGGCTCCTGCCCTGGGTCAGGACGCCGCCAAGGATTCCGTCGACTTCGCCGCCCAGATCGAGCCCCTCCTCTCGCAGAACTGCCACAAGTGCCACGGCGCCGAACATCAGAAGGGCGGGCTTCGGCTCGACCGGCGCGACGCCGCGCTTCACGGCGGCGATTCCACCGACCACGTCCTCGTTCCGGGCAAGAGCTCCAGGAGCGACCTGATCGCGCGCCTCCGCTCCACCGACCCGGACGTCATGATGCCTCCGAAGGGGAAGCGCCTGCCGCGCGAACAGGTCGACCTCCTCGCGCGATGGATCGATGCGGGCGCCCCGTGGCCGGAAACGGCGGCGACCTCGCCGCTCGTCCCCGGTCGCGCCATCACCGCGGAACAGCGTTCGTACTGGGCGTTCCAGCCGATCCGCACTCCCGCGATTCCCGCCGTCCGTCACGCCGACCGCGTGCGGACGCCCATCGACGCCTTTATCCTGGCCCGGCTCGAACGCGAAGGCCTCGAGCCCGCCCCCGAAGCGTCGAAGCTCGACCTGATCCGCCGCGTGACCTTCGACCTTACGGGCCTGCCGCCCACGACGCAGGAGATCGAGGCGTTCGTCGCCGACGGCGCGCCCGACGCGTACGAGCGCCTGGTCGACCGTCTGCTCGACAGCCCCCGCTACGGCGAGCGCTGGGGTCAGCACTGGCTCGACGTCGTCCGCTTCGGAGAGAGCGAGGGCTTCGAGTACGACACGCCCGTCGGCAACCTCTGGCGCTATCGGGACTACGTCGTCGCCTCGCTCAACGCCGACAAGCCCTACGACCAGTTCGTGCGCGAGCAGGTCGCGGGCGACGAGATCGATCCGCGCAGCAACGAGATGCTGATCGCGGCGGGCTTCCATCGGCTCGGGCCGGTGCGGCGGAATGCCGGCAACCAGGAAGTCGCCGGCAGCCGCAACGAGGTCCTGACCGACCGCACCGACATCCTGGGCGCCGCCTTCCTCGGCGTCACGCTGGGCTGCGCCCGCTGCCACGACCACAAGTTCGATCCGCTCCTGCAGAAGGACTACTACCGCCTCCAGGCGTTCCTAGCGGCGACCGACGAGAGGAATATCTCGCTCGCCACGCCCGAGGAAGAGGCAGCCTATAAGGCGAAGGCCGACGTGCTCCAGGCCCAGATCGTCCCCTTGAAGAAGCGGCTGAAGACCGCGATGGGCGAGGAGCGGCTTCTGCTGGAGCAGCAGATCGAGCACCTCGAGGACCAGAAGCCGCCGGCGCCGCCCGCGATCAACACCGTCCAGGACCTTTCGGAACCCACGAAGATCCACGTGCTGCGCCGCGGCGAGTGGGACAAGAAGGGCGACGCGGTCGGCATGCGCTTCCCGACGGTGCTGATCGCCGAGAGCGTCCAGGAGCTGCCGCTCACGACCCCGAACCCGCGCATGGAACTGGCGCGCTGGCTCACCGATCCGAGCCATCCGCTCACGCCGCGGGTGCTGGTGAACCGCGTCTGGCTCCATCACTTCGGCACCGGCCTCGTGAAGACGCCCAACGACTTCGGCCTGAACGGCCAGAAGCCGACCAACCCGGAGCTGCTCGATTATCTCGCGTCGGCCTTCCTCGCGCAGGGCTGGCGGCTCAAGCCGCTCCACCGGCTCATCGTCCGGAGCGGCACGTACCGGCAGGCGTACGCGACGGCGGAGGCCGCGAAGGCGTCGGCCAAGGATCCCGACAACCGGTGGCTGTGGCGATTCGACCGGCGTCGCCTTTCCGCCGAGGAGCTGCGGGACACCATGCTGTCGGTCTCGGGCCGCCTCAATCTCCAGGTCGGCGGTCCCAGCATCTTCGTCCCGGTGGATGCCGAGCTCGTGTCCGGACTTTACAAACCCGCGCAGTGGGCGGTGACGTCCGACAGGAAGCAGCACGACCGCCGGTCGATCTACCTCGTCGCCAAGCGGAATCTCCGCCTGCCGTCGATGGAGGTGTTCGACCAGCCCACGCTGAATTCCAGCTGCGGCCGCCGCGAGTGCAGCACCCACGCGCCGCAGGCGCTGGAGCTGCTCAACGGATTGCTTTCGAATGCGCTGGCGGATGCCTTCGCCGCGCGTCTCGCCCGGGAGGCGGGAACGGACAAGGCCGCTCAGGTGTCGCTGGCGTTCCGGCTGGCCGCGGGACGGCCGCCGTCGGCCGAAGAGCGTCGACTCGCCGCTGCGTTCCTCGAGCGGCGGTCGCTGAAGGAATTCGCGCTGGCCGTCTTCAACCTGAATGCGTTCCTCTATGTTCAATAACGACAACCACTGCCGTCCGACGCGCACGCGCCGGGAGTTCATCCAGGACGCGTTCTGCGGGTTCGGCTCGATCGCGCTCGCGTCGATCCTCCACCAGCAGCGGCTGCGGGCCGACGACGGCGTGATCAACCCGCTCGCGCCGAAGCCGGGGCCCCTGACGGCGAAGGCGAAGTCCGTCATCTTCCTGTTCATGTCGGGCGGCCCCAGCCACTTGGAAACGTTCGATCCCAAGCCGCTCCTGAACCAGCTGCACGGCCAGTCGCGGCCGAAGGAGTTCGGCGAGGCGAAGTACCAGTTCATCTCTCCCACGGCGAAGCTCTTCGGCACGAAGCGGACGTTCCGGAAGTACGGGGAGAGCGGCATCGAGGTGTCCGACCTGTTCCCCCACACGGCGCAGTGCGTCGACGACCTGGCGATCCTCCGCTCGTGCCACGGGGACATGGTGGTCCACTCCGCCGCGCAGTACGAGCTGTTCACGGGCCGCATCGTGCCGGGCTTCCCGAGCATGGGCGCGTGGGCGACCTACGGGCTGGGCAGCGAGTCGGAATCGATGCCGGCCTACGTCGTCATGCCCGATCCTCACGGCGCGCAGGAAGCGGGGCAGCCGATGTATTCGAACGGCTTCCTCCCCGCGGTCTACCAGCCCACGATGTTCCGACCGGGCAGGCGTCCCGTCCTGAACCTGGAGCTGCCCGCGGGCGTCGGCCGCGAGGAGCGGAAGGACACGGTGGACCTCATCCGCGACCTGAACCGCGCGAACCTGGAGTCCGGGGACGCGGAGTTCTCGGCGCGCATCAGCGCCTACGACCTCGCGTTCAAGATGCAGACGGAGGCGCCGGAGGTCTTCGACCTGTCGAGCGAACCGAAAGAGACGCTCGACCTCTACGGCGTCGGTGCCGGGCCGACGAACGACTACGCCCGGCGCTGCCTGATGGCCCGCCGCCTGGTGGAGAAGGGCACTCGCTTCATCTGCGTCGTGTCGGGCGGCGGCTCCGGCAACCTGCAGTGGGACGCCCACAGCGATATCGAGGAGAACCACCTGCGCATGGCGTCGCAGACGGACAAGCCGATCGCGGGGCTGCTGAAGGACCTGAAGCGCCGCGGCCTGCTGGAGAGCACGCTGGTCGTCTGGGGCGGCGAGTTCGGACGTTCACCGGAGGCCGAGGGCGGGAAGGGCCGCGACCACCACAACCTGGGATTCACGATGTGGATGGCGGGCGGCGGCATCAAAGGCGGCCGGGTCGTGGGCGCGACGGACGCGATCGGCCTGAAGGCGGTCGAGCGGCCCTATCACTTCCGGGACATCCACACGACGATCCTGAACCAGATCGGTTTGGATCAGGAGCAGCTGACCTACCTGCACCTCGGCCGACACGAGCGGCTGACCCTGCTCAAGGGCCGGGTCATCAAGGAGATCGTTTAGTTCAGCGGTAGCAGACCCGACGTCCCCCCGAGCTGCAGAACCCGCCTCCCGTCCGCACGTAGGAAGATCCCCAGCTGGTCCCCCAGCGGACGCATCCGTTCCAGCGAACGTCGTAGCATCCGTTGACGACCGTCGAGCCGATGGCGGCGGAGGAATACCCCGAGTAGCCCGAGCTGAAGTAGGACCGCGGATAGAACGCGCGGCCGTCGTAGACGATGTCCGGATCGGCCAGGAGCTTGGCCATCGCCGCGGCGGTCGACGCGGGCCTCGGGGTCGGACTCGTCTCCGCCGCCGGCTCCTGATAGGGGAGCAGCTTCACGAGGAGTTCGTCGCCCAGGCCGCTCTTCTTGAGCTCGATGACGTCGTCCGCGGAGAGCCGGGTGAGCGGGGCCTTGTACCGGACGTAGTTGACGATCAGGTCGTCCGACAGGCCGGCGTGGACGAGTTTCTTGAGCTCTTCCTTCCCCACGTCCGCGAACGCCGCCGTCGCCAGGCACGACAGGAGCGCGAGGGTCCGAACGATGTGCCCCATGATGACCTCCCCCGACCTAAATCCCGTTCCGACCGGTACCGTCGCGGAAACGGGCCCATTCATTTCAAGAATACGCGACAACGCGATGCTACGATGGACGCCGATGCGCGCGCTCCTGTTCGTGCCCGGCCTGCTGGGGACCGCCCTCATCGTCGGGGGATTCATCTCGGAAACCTACGGGATGGTCGGTGCCGGATTCGGGGTGGCCGGAGTCGCGGCCGTGGGGATGCTCGTCCTGAAGGCCCGCGAGTGGGCCGCCGAGGCGGCGGAGCGGAAGCGGATCTGGGCGAGCGGAACGGCGGCGACGGCACGGGTGGTCGCGATCGCCGAAGCGCCCGGCAGCGGAGACGATAACCCCGAAGTGGACCTGCAGCTCGACATCGCCGGTGACAACGTCAAGGTGAGATCGCTGATCTCGAGGCTCGCCATCCCGCGCATCCAGCCGGGGTGCGAGATCCAGATCCGACGGGATCCGGCGGACGGGAAGAAGATCGTGATCGATCCCGGATTGACCCCCAACCGGATCGACTAGCGTGAAGAAGTACGGCTGCGCGTCGGTGATCCTGCTCCTCTGGTGCGGAGGCACGGGCGTCGGCGTGTACTTCACGGCCAGGACGATCGTCCGGCATCTCGACGTGCAGTCCCGGTTCGTGCCGGTCGACGCGACCATCGAGCGCACCGAAATCGTCCCTTCGCGCCGCTCTACCCGCAAGGTGAGGGTCACCTTTACCTATGAGGCGGGGGGCTCGCGTCGGACGGCGATCGGGCCGACGTTCGACGGCGCCGACTCGGGCTTTGCGGAGCACGATCCGTCGAGATACACCGCCGGACTGAAGACGACGGCCTGGGTCGATCCCCGGCGGGCCGACTGCGCGGTCCTGGACCGACGGATCCCCCAGGACACCTGGTGGTCGATGGTCGTGCTCCAGCCGTTCATTGCCGTCTCCGTGGGAATGCTCGTCGCCATGATGGGGGCGCCGGCCGAGGCGCGCCGCGAACGGGAGTTTCTTCAGAAGTCGGCCGCGTATCCGTGGCACGTGCCGGAGTGGGGCGTCCTGGAGGAACGGGGAAGCGTGCTCGCGATCCACCGTCCGCCGGGCGTCGCCCGGGCGGCGGCCATCGCGTGGGGACTGTCGACGTTTCTCGGAGCCTTCGGCAGCGGCATGATCACGGCCGGGTTCGAGCTCGACTACCGCATCATGGTCGCTCCGACCCTCGGTCTCTGCCTGCTCCTCTCGGCGGGGGCCGGCGCGTGGTCCCGCCGTCGGGGAGGGCAGACGGTGACGATCGACCGCGCGTCCCGCACCGTGACGATCGTCGATTTCCGCGGCGAACGCCGGATCCGGTGGGCGGACATCCGCGCCGTCCGGGAGTGGTTTGCGGGACGGTCCCGGCGGTCCGGCCCGTACGGAAGCCGGGTGGCGATCCGGCGGAGGGAGGGACCCGAGGAGGTCCTGAACGATTTCGACGGCTGCGACGAGCCGCGCGCCGTCTCGAAGAAGGTCGGCGAGCACCTCGCGGAGGTGCTTCAGAGCAAACTCGTGTCCGAAGAGGGCTAGGCGAGCAGGTCCCGCACCACGCGGCCGTGGACGTCGGTCAACCGGAAGTCGCGCCCCGCATACCGGTACGTGAACTTCTCGTGGTCGAAGCCCATGAGGTGCAGGATCGTCGCGTGCAGGTCGTGGACGTGCACCTTGTCGTTGCCGATCGCGTGGACGCCGAATTCGTCGGTCGCGCCGTGGACGCGGCCGCCCTTCACGCCGCCGCCGGCCATCCACATCGAGAAGCCGCTCGACTGGTGGTCGCGGCCAGCCACCTTGCCCGGACGGCCTTCGACCGTCGGCGTGCGGCCGAACTCGCCGCCCCAGATCACGAGCGTGTCGTCCAGCATCCCGCGCTGCTTCAGGTCCCGGATCAGCGCGCCCAGCGCCTGATCGGAATCCTTCGCGAGCTTGGAGATCGAGTCCTGGATGTTCTGGTGGTTGTCCCACGGCTGCTCGCGGCCCGTCCAGACCTGGACGAACCGGACGCCTCGCTCGAGGAGCCGGCGGGCGATCATCAGCTGCCGCGCCTGCGTGCCGGGGCCGTACATGTCGCGGACGTGCTGCGGCTCCTTCATCACGTCGAACGCGTCCGTCGCGTCGAGCTGCATCCGGTAGGCGAGCTCGAACGACTGGATCCGCGCTTCGATCTGCGGATCGTCGGCGCGGGCGTCGCGGTGCTCGCGGTTGAGCTCGCGGAGAAGCGCCAGCTGCTCCTGCTGCTCCTTGTTCGTGATCCGCCCGTTGCGCACGTTCTCGACCAGCTTGTCGACTTCCGTATGCTGCGTGTCGATGTACGTGCCCTGGAAGATGCCGGGGAGGAAGCCCGACTGCCAGTTCTGCGACTGGTAGATGGGGTAGCCGCCGGGGCACATCGCGATGAATCCCGGCAGGTTCTGGTTCTCGGTGCCCAGGCCGTACGTGAGCCAGGAGCCCATGCTCGGACGCGACTGGCGCGGGTCGCCGCAGTTCATCAGGAGCAGCGACGGCTCGTGGTTCGGATCGTCGGCATGCATCCCGCGGATGACGCAGAGGTCGTCGACCGACTGGGCCAGGTTCGGGAAGAGCTCGCTGACTTCGATGCCGCTCTGGCCGTACTTCCGGAACTTGAAGGTCGAGGGGAACGCGACGTTGCCCTTCGTATTGCCGCCTTTCTGGAACTCGGATGGCAGCGGCTTGCCCGACTGACGCTCCAGCGCGGGCTTGGGATCGAACGTGTCGACGTGCGAGGGGCCGCCGTTGGCGAAGATGTGGATGACCCGCTTCGCCCGGCCGGGGAAGTGGCCCTTCTTGGGCGCCAGAGGATTGAGCGTCGGAGCGTCATCGGCAAACGCCTGGCCCATCAGATCGGCCAGCATCAGCGCGCCCATGCCCATGCCGCCCCGGCAGAGCAGCTCGCGACGGCTCATCAAGGGATCCATCCGTCTCTCCTCAGTCGACAAAGACAAACTCGTTGGATTCGAGCAGCACGTGCACGTACTTCTCCCACGCCGTCATCGCGGGCGGCGGCTTCGGCGCGGGACCGGCGAAGCCCGCCTGGGCTTGGAACTCCTCCTCGCCCAGCTTGACCGAAGGCGCCCAGATGAAGCTGTCGCTGTTGTTGTCCGCGCGGCAATCGACGACGAAGTCGAGCACCTCGCCCGCTTCCACCGCCAGGCCGCTGATCTTCGTCTCCGCGTCCATCCGGGCCACCTGCCACGACGCGATCTCGCCCTTCCTGCTCGAGACGATCCGGCCCCGCACGCCGTCGCCGGCGGCCGAATGGTGGCCCAGCGTGCCCGAGATCACGACCGTGCCGGCCTGGGGCGCGGTCCAGCGCCGGACCACCCCGTGGGCGACGTCGTTGCCGGCATGCCCGCCCGAGGCGGTGAGCTGGCACCAGCCGAGCGCGGCGTCCGGCAGCTTCGCGCCGCCCTGCCACGCCTGGCTTGCAAAGGTGGGCAGCGCGTGGAAGTCGGCGCCGCCGGTGCCGAAGCCGTACTGCCAGATCGGCGCGCGCGTCTCCGCGACGGACGCGGTCGCGGTCCGGACGTACGCCGCGCCGAGCGCGATCTCCTTCTCCGTGGCGTCACGCCCGAAGACGCGGCGGTAGATCGCGCGGATGCGGGCCTCGGGGTTCTCCTCGCGCTGGACGTCGGACTGACCGACCAGACGGCCCGCCTGCTCCATCATGAACGGGCTGTTCATCATGAACAGCGCCTGCTGCGGGATCGTGGTCACGAACCGCTGCGGGCTGTGCATGTCCGGGACCGCGAAGTCGAACGTCTTGTAGAGGTTGGCGAGGTTGAGGCGGTCGACGTAGCCGTACACCGTCCGGCGCGTGGAGAAGGGGGCCGTGGTGATCTCCACCGCGCGGCCGCCCATCGCGGGATCGAGCGTGCCCGAAACCGACAGGATCGAGTCGCGCATCGATTCGAGGTCGAGCCGGCGGCGGTTCTGCCGCCACAGGAGGAGATTGAGGGGGTCGGTCTTCCGGTACTCGGCGTGGTCGCGCGCGGACTGCCGGTAGACGCTCGACAGAACGATCAGCCGGTGGAGCTTCTTGATCGACCAGTCGCCGGCGACGAACGCGCGGGCCAGCCAGTCGAGAAGCTCTGGATGGGTGGGCGCGTCGCCCCGGACGCCGAAGTTGCTCGGAGTCCGGACCAGCCCCGCACCGAAATGCTGGGCCCAGACTCGGTTGACGAACACGCGGGCCGTGAGCGGATTCTCGGCGCAGGCGATCGCCTTCGCCAGCTCCAGTCGGCCGCCGTCCTTGTAGGCGGCGCGATCGTCGGAGCTCAGGATCGCGAGGAACTGCCGGGGCACTTCGTCGCCCGGCGTGCCGGGATTGCCGCGGATGAAGACGCGTGGATTGTGGGGCGTCGCGGATTCCTCGAGCGTCATCGCGCGAGGCGGGGCGCCGGGGTGGTGGTGGAGCTCTTCGACCTTGCGGCGGAACTGCTTCAGCTTTCCCCGGTCGTCTCCCGTGAGGAACCCGTCGATTTCCGCGATGGGGATGGAGGACGGGAATTCCGTCGACGTGACCAGCGATCGGAACGCGTCCTCCTGGAAGATGCGGCCGATGCGCTCCGCCGCCTCGCGGATCGAGCCCGGCGCCTCGGCGAATGCGTGCGCCATCGCGGGGGCGGCGCCGATGAGGCCTTCCGAGAGCTGCTCGACGCGTCCCGACGCGACCGCGCGCCACGGGGCGAGCTCCGCGGGGTTCGTCTTGAGCCACGCGATCCAGCGCTTCAGGATCGCGACGTTGAGGCCGACCGCGCGGGCCTCCTCCTCCGGTTTGCCCTGGGACTCCTGGGCCGCCTGGAGATAGATCGTGATCTTGTCGGCGGTGCGGAACGTGGCGCTCAACTCGACGCGGCGGGTCTCCTTGAACTTGGTGATCTCCGCGTCGCGCGCGCCCAGCTCCTTCAGGTACGCGGCGTACTCCGGCGACATCTTCGGCGCGCCCAGGAGCGGCATCTCCTTCGGCGCCGCCGAGCTGGCGAAGATGCCGTAGAGCGAGTAGTAATCCTTCGTCGGGATCGGATCGTACTTGTGGTCGTGGCACCGCGCGCAGGTCACCGTGAGTCCGAGCAGGCCGCGCGTCACCACGTCGATGCGGTCGTCGATGATCTCCGCCTGGCGGTTCAGGAACGAGCGGCCGACCGTCAGGAAGCCCAGCGCGGCGAGGTCGGACTTGTCGTCGCCGGCGACGACCCGGTCCGCGGCGATCTGGAGCGTGAGGAACCGGTCGTACGGCATGTCGTCGTTCAGCGCCTTGATCACCCAGTCGCGGTAGGTGAACGGGTAGGGGAGCCGGCGCTCCTCGTCGACGACCCACTCCTTGGTGTCCGCGTAGCGGGCGATGTCGAGCCAGTGGCGGCCCCACCGCTCGCCGTAGCGCGGCGACGCGAGCAGCCGCTCCACGACCTTCTCGAACGCGTCGGACGACTCGTCCTTCAGGAACGCCTCGACCTCTTCGGGCGCCGGCGGCAGGCCGGTCAGGTCGATGGACACGCGGCGCAGCAGCGTCCGCCGGTCGGCCTCCGGCGCGGGCGCCATCTTCATCTCCTCGAGCTTCGCGAGGATGAAGTTGTCGATCGGCGTCCGGCCCCACGCGGTCCGGACGATCGGCGGCATCGTCTCGCGCGCCGGCTGGAAGGCCCAGAACTTGCGCGCCTCGGCGAGGCTGGGGACCGCGGGACGGACGGAGGCGGGCGCGCTCGCCGCGATGCGCGGGTCGGGCGCGCCCATCTTAACCCAGGAAACGAAGTCGGCGATCTGCTCGTCCGGCAGCTTCTCCTTGACCGGCATCCGCAGCTCGTCGGTCTGGCGGAGGGCGCGGATGAGGATGGACTTTTCGGGATCGCCGGGAACGATGGCGGGGCCGGACTCGCCGCCCTTGAGCAGCCCCTCGCGGCTGTCGAGGAGGAGGCCGCCCTTGACCTTCTCCGCCTGCGCGCTGTGGCACTTGTAGCAGCGCTCGACGAAGATGGGACGGATCTTCTTCTCGAAGAACTCGACCTGCTCGGGCGTCAGCTGGGGGGCCCGCTGCTGTTGCTGCTGGCCCAGCACGACCGAACAGAGTAAGACCGTCGCGATGGCGGCCAACGTGAAGCGCATCGTCCCGCAGCCTCGGAAGGCTGATCCCGCTCTACTTATAAATTACGCCGCCCACGACCCCGGAACTTCACGGAAAGCACCCGCGGGACGGAGCGAAACGTGACGGGGAATCCTTGCCGGGGAAGAGGAATCAGGGAGCTCCGTCGGAAGGCGCGGCCGGTTCGAGGAGTCCCAGGTCGATCTCGGAGATGCCGTACGCATTGCACTGCTGGGCCCACGCCTCCGGAGAAAGTCTGGCTTCGTGGAGGTCGGCCAGGATCGCGTCGGCTTCCAGCACGTGGTCGCCTTTGGCGACGCAGAGGGAGCGGCCGGGTTGTTTCCGAAGGGCCCATCCGCGGGAATGAAGTGCCAGGATCAGCGCCGTTCCCACCGCGCCGGAAGCCAGGCTCGCGTAGTGATGCGAGAACAGCTTCTGCGGGGTCAATCGCCGCCCCAGGGCCTCCGGGGACTTCGCGAGGTCCGGCAACTGGTCGGGCCTGATCCCGCGCAATCCCTTCGCGTACGCCCGGTAGTATTCCTTACGATCGGCGAGAAACACCCGGCGGCAGACCTCGTCCGTGTCCAGTTCCTCCCACGAGAGGGCGGTGCTGCGCCGGGCGTCCGTCTGGTTGGTCATCTGCGCCACGATGTCCTTTTCCAGCGAGGCGTCCCAGGCGACGAGATCGCAGGCGGGCGCCGTCTCCGCGGGTTTCGGTTCCCCTCCGAGCGCGTGCAGGTTCCTGATTCGCTCCTCGAGCGGCGGATGGGTGTCCTCGGCGGTCCTTCCCGCGGGCGCTTCGGTCTTCTTCAGCAGTTCGGCCTGGTCCTTCTCGGAAAGTCGGCTGAAGAATCGCCGGAATCCCTGCATGAGCGGAGCGCGGTATCCGCGGGCCAGGAGAGGTCCGAAGTCCTTTTCGAGGAACCGCTGGTAGGCCGGCCCCGCGACGTGGATGGTCTCAAGGGCGGAAACCGCGGCCGGAACCCCGGCGATTCTTCCCGAGAGTTCGTCGGCCCTCAATTCCTGGCGCCGGGATACCGCCGTCGTGATCCCGATGAACAGGCGACCATACAGGAGGAAGGGAAACTTGAGCAGGCTGAGCACGTGCCCTTCCAGTGAGCCGAATTCACCGGTGGCCCGAAGGAGGCTGAGCCGGGTCCGATAAATCCAGCCGCCGAGCCGGGTATCGCCTCCCAGCTCGTGGCCGAATTCGTGCGCCAGGACCGCCGTCAGCTGGGAGGTGTTCAGCACCGAAAGCAGGGGAAGGCCCAGCCCCAGGATGGGCTCGCCTCCGGAGAAGAGGAATCCGCCCCGCCGGCTCACCCACGCATTCGGCTCCGGGACCAGGTAGACGGCGCGAGGCATCGGCGAGTTCGTGGCCGTCGCGCAGGCGCGGATCTTCTCGAAGAGGCGGGGATGCTTGTCCTCGTCCAGGCGAGGCCCGGGCGGAAGAAACACGTCCCGCTGCGGCCAGATCGTGCCGAGGATGACGAGCGCGCCGAAGAAGCAGAGAGCTGTCCCCTTGCCGTAGAGCACGCCGGCGGCGAGCCACCCATAGATCGGGATCCAGATCAGCAGGGCGGCGAGCCCGAGGGCCAGCAGGAAGAATCCGGCGATCAGGGCGACGGCGAGAATCGATCGGAAGGCCAGCATCGATGGCTTACGGGGCCGACTCGGGGTTCACTCGGAAGGGGATGATCTCGTGGGTCCGGCTGTCGGCGTCGTAGACGAGGTTGGCCAGCACGACCGTCTGGCACATCGCGCAGCGCGTGTGCTTGTCGAACATTTCAGAAGTCGCGATCAGCTCCGCGCCGCAGGGACAGGTGAACTTGATCCGGCCGGGCGGGACCGGGGCGTCGACGGTCATCGCCTCGGCGGTCTCGTCATTCGGATTGGCGTCGGGCATGGCCTTCAGCTCGACCGTCGAGTCCTGCTGGCTCGATCGGGGGGCCGACTGCGCCTGGACCGCTTCGACGGCGAACTCGGTGGAGGCGTCCGTGCTGCTCGAATCGAGGTCCAGAGGGATGGGCGCCAGGGGCTCGGACTTCACGGGACGGTTGAATCTCCGGGTGGTTCGGACGCGGCGACGATTCAAGCGAGCCATATCGATCCCTCCCAGGTGCCCGGTCGGCTCGCCCCGGTAATTGAATCCCGAAAAATGGGGAAATGGGGGAAAATCGGAAAAATTTCATGCACGCTCAGGGAAACCCTGAGCCTCAACGGCCGGGGACGCGGAGCAGCACGGGCGCGGACGTGGGATTCGGCGTCTCGCGGATCCGCGCAAAGCAGGGGCGGAGCGCCTCGGGCGTCCAGGCCGCGGACGTGAGGAAGATCCGGCGTTCGGTCGCACCCTCGGGGATGAGGATGCCGTTCAGCCCGATGTCGTCGACGATCACGCCGAACGGGAGATTGTCCACGTCGAACGTCACCCGTTCGTTGTGGCCGAACCGCTGGATCTTCAGGAGCGCCGACACCCGGCCGCCCGGCTTCACCGTGATCCGCCGGCCGTCGCCGCGGTCGGACCCTTCGGCCTTCGCCTTCCGCGGATCGGCCGAGGCGCCGTCGCCGAGCGTCTCCAGGTCGGGTTCGAGCCAGACGACGGTGCGGGGCCGCGGCGCCACGGCGAGCGCGCCGAAGCCGTTGACGTCCTTGCGGACCTCCGGGCCCTGGGGCGCGGCGGTCGCGGTGATCTTCACCTTCGCGACGTCCGCCGCCGAGGGCGGCGTGCAGTCCATCGCGGCGAAGAGCGCCCCCTTTGCCTCCAGCTGGCCGGCTTCGATGACGATCGGCGTCGAGGCGGTGAACCCGTCGGGGAGACCGGAGATGTCGACCCGGACCGGTCCTTCGTAGCCGTCGATGCGGTCGACCCGCACCGTGAAGCTCGTCCCGCTGCCGATCGGAACGGTGGGGTTCGCGCCTTCGACCGTGACGCGGAAGTCGGGCTTCGATTCCCGGACCACCAGGCGGTAGACGTAGCGGTCGCCGCCGGCGCCGCGGGTATCGCGGACCCGCACGAGGTACGAGCCGTCGGCAGGCGCGATGAAGATCAGCTTCGAGTCGGTGCCCAGCTTCCGGTCGGACTCGTCGTCGTTCGCATAGTACACGGGGAAGACGGGCAGCCCGTTGGGCGGCAGCTTCGAGCCCGGCGGATGGGGCTCGACGATGTAGGCCGGCTCGTCGAGCGGATGGGCCGTCGCGCTCGTGTCGAAGTAGCCGCGCCGCTTGCCGCCCTGGGTGAAGAACTTCCACTCCGAGTCGGGGCCCTGCGGGGCGAGGAAGAGCTTCACCACCTCGCCCGCAAGGTACAGGTACTGTCCGAGATCCATCTCCTGCCACTGCCAGAAGCGGCCGCCGCCCTGGACGGCGTCGATCGGCCGGAACGTGAGATAGGAGTCGCGCACCGCGCGGAGCAGGACCCGTTCCACCGGTCGGCCGTCGACGTGCAGAATGTCGATCCGCGTGTCGGTCGGCGATCCGCGCTGCGCCGCCTGGGTCTCGACGACCCAGGTCTGGCCGGCCTTCGTCTCGAACCGGTAGAGATCGACGTCGCCGGGGCTGTTGATGCGGCCGTTCGCCGCGCCCGGGGCCGACATCCGGACCGCGTTCTGAGGTTTGTCGTTGTCCTCCGCTTCGATCGTCTCGGCCATCGCGGTGACGAGCACCTTGAGGTCGCGCCGGACGCGGTACGGCTCGCCGACCGGGACCGCCGTCTCGCCGGGCCCGCCGGGCCGGACCATCACCTTGGCGTCCGCCGGAAGATTCGCGCCGACCAGCCGCAGCTCGGCGGGACCCGCCGCCGGCACGGCGAGCGGGAAGACGCCGGTGACGACCGGCAGGTCGCCCACGGACAGCCGGTAGAAATGGTCGGCCGACGCCCCGAGCATGAGATCGGTGACCGTGAGCACGTACTTCCCGTCGGCGGGCAGCGTGGTAAAGATGAGCGGGTCGCTCTCGCCCTCGAAGTCGATGTTGCTGGCGATGAGCCGGCCCGAGGCGTCGGTGAGCGTCATCGTCAGCTCCGCCTTCGAGCCGATCCTCTTCGCGGCGGCGTCCACGACGAGCCGCTGGCCCTTCGAGCCGTCGATCGTGTACGTGTCGGCGTCGCCTCGGACGAGCAGCGTGCCCCAGAAGCTGACGGGGAGCGGCGCCGTCGTCATGCCCCCCTCGGTCTCGAGGACCTGCGGAATCGTGTCGACGTAGACCTTGATCCGGCCGCTGTCGCCGCCGGGGCCCGCGAGCCAGACCTCGATCTCGCCGGGCGGACGGCCGGCGTCGACCGTGATTTCCGCGCGGGCGCCGTCGAGCCGCCGGACCTTCACGGCCGGATCGCCGACCTTGAGGTCGCCGGTGAGGCTCTTTCCCGAGAGCTTGACGACCGAGGTCGTCCCGCGCTGGACCCCGCGCGGCTCGACGCCGTTGAGCTCCGGCTTGGGCGCCATTGCGACCTTGCCCGTCGCCGCATCGTAGATCTCGAACGTGCCGTCGAGCCGGCCCACGACGACGGCCTTGCCGCCGAGCGCGAACGCGAGCGCGGTGGGCCAGTCGCTCTGCGCCTCGAGCACGATCTTCGGCGTCATCTCGGGCGCGTTCCAGAGCTTCGCCGTCCGGTCGTCCGCGGAGGAAACGATCGTCTTTCCGTCCGCCGACCACGCGAGCCGGAGGATCGCCCCCTCGTGGGCGAACGACGAGCTGCGGATCGGATTGGTGCCTTCCTTCGCGTCGGAGCTGACGTTCCAGAGCCGGATGCGGTTGTCGACGCCGCCCGCGGCGACGAGCTTGCCGTCGGGGCTGAAGGCGACGGTGTTCAGCGCCTTCGTGGGCTCGCCCAGCGTGTCGCGCCGCTCGCCGGTGGCGACGTCCCACAGCTTCACCGTCCGGTCGGCGCTCGCGCTCGCGAGGATCCTGCCGTCGCCGCGGAACGCGAGGCCCATCACCGCCTCGTTGTGGCCGTGGAAGGAGCGGATCGGCTGGTCCTTCTCCTGGTCCCACAGCAGGATCTCGTGGTCGTAGCTGCCCGTGGCGAACGTCCTGCCGTCCGGCGCGAGCGCGAGCGAGTAGATCGCGTCCGCGTGCCCCCGGAACGTCCGGCCCGGCTTGCCGTCGGCGACGTTCCAGAACTTCACCTCGCCCGAGACGCCCGGCTCGCCGCCCGCGGCGACGAGCGTCCGGCCGTCGGCGGAGAAGGCGACCGCGTTCACGGGTCCCGCATGGCCCGTCAGGGTCCGGACCACCGCGCGGGTCTCGGCCGACCGGAGCTCGACGTCGCCGAGGCGCGCGAGCGCCAGGAGCTTCGACTTGGGCTCATCGGCGATGGACTGGATGGCCTTCCGGGGCGCGACCTTGGGGGCGATCTTCGGGACGGCGACGACGCGGGGAAGGGTCTCGCCGGGCGGCAGCCCCTTCGCGCCCGCCTCGATCCACGCGCGGACGAGGGCGATCTCGGCGTCGGCCAGCTTTTTGCCCTTCTTCGGCGGCGGCATGAAGGGCTTGGTCTTGTGCTCGATCACCTGCATCAGCAGGCTCTCCGCGGGCTTCCCGGCCAGGACGGAGGGGCCGGTCTCGCCGCCCTTCATCAGGCCTTCATAGGTCTCGAGGGTGAGCTCGCCCTTCAGCTCCTTGGGGTTGTGGCAGCTGGTGCAGTTCTTCGCGAAGATCTTGTAGACGTTCCCGAACGACGGCGCCTCCGCCTTCTCCTGGGCGGAAGTGTTCACCGCAGAGACGCAGAGGCCACTGAGAAGAAGCAGGATGCTTCGGACCCTTCGCCGGCCGCGTTCCGCCATAGTCAACTCTGTGCTCTCCGTGTCTCTGTGGTGACTCTTCTAGTGGTTGAAAAGGAACTCCTTGCTGCTGAGGATGCCCCAGAAGAGGTCCTCGACCGCCTCGCGCCGGCCGGCGTCCTTCGCCTCGGCGAGCAGCGCGAGGAGCTTCTCCTTCTCGCCCGCCGCCGGATAGCGCGCCAGCGCCGACAGGTAGATCTCGTCGACGATCTGATCGTCGGGCGTCTTCGCGGCGAGGAGCTGCTCGATCCGGTTGTTCTTCGCCTTGAGCTTCTGGTTGAGCGTGTCGCCGTTGGCGATGTGGAGCGCCTGCGACATGCTGGGGGCGGCCGTCCGCTCGCACTCGCAAGTGATGATCCGGTCGGGCCGGCCGAACGACTTCAGGAAGTACGAATCGATGTTGGTGTCGGGGAGCTGGAGCGAGCGCCAGCCGACGGGGTAGGCGAAGTTGCCGGCGCCGCGCTCCGCCGCCTGCTTGAACTCGGTCGGCGCGCCGGTGACCTGGCTGAGGGCGTCGAGCGCGACCTCGGCCATCACCCGGCGCGGATAGTAGTGCGAGTAGAACCGCTTCTCGGCGGCGTTGCCGGGCAGCGAGTGGCTGGTCCGCTGGTAGGTCTGCGACTGGAGGATCGTCCGCATCAGGGCCTTGAGGTCGAACTTCTCCTTCGCGAGGTGGTCGGCCAGCGCGGTGAGCAGCCGGTCGTTCGACGCGGGGTTGGTCTTGCGCATGTCGTCGACCGCCTCGACGAGGCCGCGGCCCAGGAAGTTGGCCCACACGCGGTTGACGATGGCTCGGGAGAAGTACGGATTCTCGGGGCTGGTCAGCCAGTCGGCGAGCGGCTCGCGGCGGTCCCGCGCGTCGTCGAAGGAGACCGCGGTTCCGTCGAGGGGCTGGGGCGCGCGCGGCCGGTTGGTGAGCGGCTGGATCAGCTCGCCTTCGGGCGCGGTGAAGATGATCGTGTTGCCGGCGCGGCCGCCGCTCTTGGCGCGCACGCGGGAGAACAGGTTGGCGAACGCGTAGTACTGGTCGTTCGTCCATTTCTCCATCGGGTGGTTGTGGCACTTCGCGCACTGGATCGACATCCCGAGGAACGCCTGGCTGACGGTCTCCGCCATCTCCGTCGGGTCGTCCTGGAGGACGAAGAAGCCGCCGGCGCCGTTCTCGAGCGTGCCGCCGCGCGCGGTGACGATCTGGCGGGCGAAGCGGTCCCACGGCGTGTTCGCCGCGACCCGGTTCCGGATCCAGGCGTGATAGGCCCACATCAGCGGCGCGGGCAGCCGCTTGCTCGAGACGAGCAGGAGGTCGCCCCAGCGGTGGGTCCAGTAGTCCACGAACTCCGGGCGCGCGAGCAGGGCGTCGATCAGACGGTCGCGCTTGTCCGGCGCCGGATCGGCGAGGAACGCGCGCGTGTGCTCGGCCGTCGGGAGCATGCCGATCGTGTCGAGGCAGGCGCGGCGGAGGAACTCGGCGTCGCCCGACGGCGGCGACGGCGGCAGGTTCAGCTCCTTCAGCTTCTCGAGCGTGAGCTCATCGATGAAGTTGCGCCGCGGCGCCTTCGTGAACGTGTCGGGCGGAAGCGCGTTCGCGTAGGGAACCGTGACGGTCGCGACCGCGATCTTGCTCAGGAACCACGCGGTGATCGAGCCTTCGCCGTTGCCCGTGACCTTGACCCGGCCCTCGTCGTCGGGCACGGCCACCGAGCTGTCGGAGGCCGTGTACTTCGCCCACGGCGTGGCATCGCGCACGGAGCCGTCGGAAAAGTGGGCCCGGACGAGGATCTGCTGCTCGGCGCCGGGCTGGAGCACGACGTGGGACGGCACGATCTCGATGTGGTCGATGCGCGGGTCTTCCTTTTTCGGGCCCGGCGCGCCCGCGGCGATCCACTCCGAGAGGACCGCGTACTCCCGCGAGTCGGTCCCGAACCGGACGCCGCCCTTGTGGGCGACCGCGCCGGTCGGCTTGAGCAGGAGCAGGCTGCGGCCCGGGTCCTCCAGGTTGATCCGGCGGCCCAGCGCGTGGCGCGTCATCGTGGCGTAGTCGCCGTCGTCGTCGTAGCCGCGGAGGGACAGCTTGAAGCCGCTCTTGCCCGCGGCCGCGCCGTGACAGGCGCCGCTCGAGCAGCCGAACCGGGCGAGGATCGGCTGGACGTGGTTGCGGAAGCTGTGGTCGAAGGGCTTGTCCATCTCGACCACCGTCACCTTCGCGGCGGAGCTGCGGCCGCCGTGGGTCGCCGTGATGACGGCCTTTCCGTTGCCGACCGGGACGGCGATGGATCCTTCGATCCTGACGACGGCCGGATCGCTCGATGCGTAGGCGGTGCCTTCCTTGAGGGCGCCGGTGTGCCGGCCGCCGCGGGTCGATTCGAGCAGCAGCGTCTGGCGCGACGCCGGACCGTTCAGCGTGAAGTCGGAGGGGAAGAGGGTCGCTCCTTCCTGAAGCGCGCACAGCGCAGCGATCAGCGCGACCATCTAGAACAGCTCCTTGATCGGCTGGACGCCGAAGTCGACCACCGGGTACGGCCGCGCGGCCGGCCCGGGCAGGTGGGTCTCGATGTCGACGCCGAGCGACTTGTAGATCGTCGCCACGACTTCCGACGGATTGACGGGGCGCTCGGCGGGATAGGCGCCGATGTCGTCGCTGCGGCCGATCACCCGTCCGCCCTTCACGCCGCCGCCGGCGAAGTAGATCGACCAGCACTGCGGCCAATGGTCGCGGCCGCCCGCGGGATTGATCCGCGGCGTGCGGCCGAACTCGGCCAGGTTGCAGACCATCGTGTTGTCGAGCAGCCCGCGCTGCGACAGGTCCTCGATGAGCGCGCTGTAGCCCTGGTCGTACATCGGGGCGACGATCTCCTTCATGCCCTGGATCGACGTGAAGGGCTTCGATCCGTGGATGTCCCAGGTGATTTCGTCGAAGACCGTGATGAACGTGTTGACGGTCACGAAGCGGACGCCCGCTTCGATGAGGCGCCGCGCGAGGAGGCAGCACTGCCCGAAGCGGCTCAGGCCGTACCGCTCGCGGACCTTCTGGGGCTCGCGGGTCAGGTCGAACGCCTCGCGCGCGCGGGTCGAGGTCATCAGGGTGAATGCGGTCTTGAAGTTCTGGTCCATCAGGGCCGCGTTCTCGCTCGACTCGAAGTCCTTCACGGTCTGGTCGACCGCGTCGCGCATCTTCCGGCGCCGGTCGAGGCGCGCCTCGCCGATCTCCTTCGGGGGCAGGAGATCGGGGACCTTGAAGTCCTTCTTGGAGGGGTCGGCGTTCAGCTCGAACGGATCGAACGCCTTGCCGAGGAAGCCGGCGTCCTGCCCGTGGGGCATGTTTCCGCCGGTGGGACCCATGGGCTCGGGCAGGATCACGTGGCCCGGCAGCTCGTTGCGCGAGCCGCGGAGGAACTGGAGCGCGCTGCCCACGTGGGGCGTGTTGACGCCGCCCGTGAAGAGGCGGCCCGTCTGCATCATCTGGTGGCCGGTGTCGTGGACCGCCGCCGCCGTGTGGTACACGCTGCGGACGAGCGAGAACTTGTCCGCGATCTTCGCGTGGAGCGGCAGCAGCTCGGTGAGCTGGATGTCTTTCGACGCCGTCTTGATCGTCTGGAACGGTCCGCGGATCTCGGCGGGCGCGTCGGGCTTGGGGTCGAAGAGGTCGAGCTGGCTCGGCGCGCCGAGGTTGAAGATCAGGATGCAGTTCTTGTCGTCCTTCGGCTTGGCGTGTTCCTGGGCGCGGAGAAGGCCCGGAAGCGTCAGGCCCAGCGCGCCGAGCGCGCCGACCTGGAGGAAATCGCGCCGCGACACGCCGTCGTCGCAGAGGTGACAGGCGCCCTTGGAGGAGAGGCTCAGCATGGTTCGTTCCTGCCCCCAGCAAACCGGAAGGATGACCCCAGGACCTACTTATATGTATTACCCCGGGGGAATTGCGCGGGTAGGAGATTTTGGACGCCGACGGGAGACGGCCTAGGATTTCTTCGGGGTCGCCATCGGCATGGGGCCGGTCTTGGACCCGGCGGCCTTCCAGAGGGAGGCGCGGCCCTTGCCCGACTGCTTCGCCTGGTAGAGCGCCTCATCGGCGCGCAGGATGAGCTCGGACGTGTCGGGTGCGTCCAGAGGATAGACCGCGACGCCGATCGACACCGACAGCTTGAGGCGCTTCGGGCCGCACATGAACTTCTGACCCTTGAAGAGCGTCGCCAGGCGTTTCGCCGTCGCGAGCGCGCCTTCGCGCGTCGCGCCCGGGAGGATGATCTCGAACTCGTCGCCGCCGTACCGGGCGACCACCGGGGAGCTGGGACGGTCCTGCAGACGGCCGATGATGTCCGCGCCGCGCACGGTCGTCGACAGCGTGTAGGCGACGTTCCGAAGCACGTCGTTGCCCACCTCGTGGCCGTGGACGTCGTTGATCAGCTTGAAATCGTCGACGTCGATCATGAGCAGGCCCAGCGGATAGTTCCCGCGGCGGGCGAGGTCCATTTCGTCGTCGAGGAACTGCTCGAAGGCGGAGTGGTTGTAGACGTTCGTCACGCGGTCCTGCGTGGACTTCCGGTAGAGCAGGGCGTTCTCGATCGCGATCGACGCGTGCTCCGCCAGGATCTCGGCGAACTCTCGCTCGCGTCCGCCGAACGCGGAGGCGGCATCGGTGTTGTCCAGGTAGAGGGCCCCCATGACGCGCGACTTCACGCGGAGCGGGAGGCAGATCAGCGAAAGCGCGTCCCGGCCGGCCTCGACCGTCTCCGGACGAAGCCCTTCGTCCTCGCGAATGTCCTCCACGTCGACCCCCTTGCCGGTCTTGTGGACCCGCTTGAGCGCCGGCGCGAGCGACGGGATGTCGGAGTGCTTGATCTCGCCGCCGCTCCTCGTGCGCGAGAGCTCGGCGTTGAAGCTCTGCTCCTTGAAGATCGCGATCGTGCCGCGCGTGGCGTTCGAGAATTCGATGGCGGTGTCGAGGATCATCGTGACGAGGCGCCGGAGGTTGCGCTCCGAGCTGATCTTCTTGACGACCTCGAGGATCGGGCGGAGATTGAGAGTGCCGGGGCGTTCACCCGCCGGATTTCGCTTGGGCGCCGTTTGCATGGTCACGGGATGGTACCTCTAAAACAGCCTCCCGGGGGCGGTAATTCACAAAAAATGTGAGTCCCCCGGATTCCGAGGGTCAGGGAATCCCTGAGATCCCCGGTCGCCCCTCCCCGTCCTTCCGGGGACATCGCACCCCCGGAACCGTTCTTTCGCCCGTTCTCCCTAATTTCCCGGACGGAGCGAGGGCCGAAATCCGGCGCCGGGACACGAATTCGGGCTCGAGTGCGCCGGGATACTTTACGAGAGCGGGAAGCTCGGCGACCGGGAGGGGTATCCCGAAGAGGCGAAAGGTCTGAAGACTTATTGGACGGTGATCCGGAACGTCCGCGAGGCCTCGCCGGCGGACTCCTTCGCGATCTCGCGGGTCTTCTCCTTGCCCCAGCCGAGGTTCCACGGCTTGGCGCCGCCGTCGTGCAGGCGACGGATCGTCCGCTCGAGGGTCGCCGTCACGGTCACCTCGACGACGCCCGTCTCGCCGGGCACGCCGTCGAGCTCGCCGGTCCGCTCGTCGATCCTGAGCCAGGCCGGACCCTGCCGCAGCGCGAACCGCGGCGTTTCGACGTCCCAGAAGCTCGCCGTCTCCTGATCGTCGACCCACTGGAGCCGGAGGTCGCCGAGCGAGCGGATCACCGACACCTGTCCCCGGTAGCGCTCTCCGCGCTTGGCCGTGGCGCACGGGCTGCCGATGAAATACGGGCGCGGGGCGGAGATCAGGTCGGACGGCCCGCTCCGGATCCCCTGTTCGTCCACGGCCACGACCCGATAGAACGCCTTGTTGGCCGCGCCCGGACCCAGCACGACGAGCTCCGCGCGATCCGTCTCCGCGATGAAGTTGGCGGGCCGGCGCGGAGACACGTCTTTCGAGCGCCCCACGGCGATGACGGTCGTCTCGTCGCTCACCGAGAATCCCTGCTCGTCGCTGCCGTAGACGCGATAGCGGGCGGCCTTCGCGGTCCACCGGAGCGTCTCCTGGTCCAGCCGCACGCCGACGGGGGTCACCGGTCCGCCGGGCGTGAAGGTCCACGAGGCGCTCCACGGCCCCCACAGGCCGTCGCTGTTTTTCGCCCGGACGTGCCAGAGGTAGGCGCGGCCGGGCGTGAGCAGGCCCGGCGACGAAACGCGAACTCGCGCGTGGCCGCGGTCGGCGGTGTTGCTCACGAGCTTCTCGAAATTGGACGAGAGCGGCCAGGCGAAGTCGGCGCGATCGGAGAGCTCGAAGTGGTAATCCACCGCGCCGTCGACCGGCCGCCATTCGAACACCGGAGCGGTTCCGTCCGTCACCCCGGCGTCCGCCGGCGCGGCGGGAGGCCGCGAGCTCGACCGCTCGACCCATTCATGGGTGAGGCGCGCGCGCCGCGGACCGGACGTCCGGTCGCTGTAGACGAATCGATTCTCGCCCACGACCATTCCGGGCATCGCGAGCGGCGCCATCTGGACGTCGTTCACGATCGCGAGCCGCTCCAGCCGCCCGCCGGGGGCGAGCTCGCACTTCAGTCGGTACTCATAGCGCGCCGGGCCGCGCGACGGGAACATCGAGTCGAGGTTCTCTCCGACCGGATGCCAGGTCGCGCCGTCCCAGGAGATCGAGAACGTGGCCCCGGAACCGCCGACGTCGAGGCGGCCGCCCACGAAGGGGTACGGACTCTTCATGCGCCAGACGATCGCGCCGTCCGTCACCGACTCCGCGCCGCGGCGCCAGCCGTTATTGCGGAAGTCCGGCCGGTATTCCCACAGGCCGTTGCAGACCCGCTCCGACGCCGCCGCGCCCCAGACGCAGCCGTCGGCCTTTCGGGGTCCGAAGATGCCGAGGTCGTCGAAGCCGTGGTACTTCGCCCCGCGGCCCCAGCGCCAGACGATCGACTCGCCCGGACGGAGCACCATGCTCATCGTCGAGGTGCGGGCGATGTCGGCGATGGCGCGGTCCGCCGCCGCTTCGCGGTCGACGGTGAACAGGGCGGCGTGCTCTTCGTTGTCGGCCCTGCGGTCGGGATCGAGGATCCCGTGCGGGTGGCTCCGCTTGATCAGATCGTGGTCGCGGACGAGATCCTGCTCGGAGGCGATCGTCGCGTTGTCGCGCAGCAGGTAGACCGGTCCCAGGTCGCCGTCCATGAGATGCCACCGGCCGTCGTAGAAGACCTGCGACGTGCGGTGGCCGAGCAGGTTTCCGGGGCTGACTTGGAATCCCGCCGCGTGCCAGAGGCCCGCGAGGCAGATGGAGTCGTCGCCGCAGGTGTCGTAGCCGTAGACGTTGAGGACCTTGACGGGATCATGCATTTCGGCGGCGTCGGCGGCGCCGGCGTGGAAGCGGTGGGTGGTCTGCCGGCGCCAGATCGCCGTCGCCCGCTCGCGGTCGGTCATGCCCGGCTTCAGCGCGCCCGCGACGATCTCCTTCACGGTGCGGAAATCGTTCCGGCCGTTGGAAAGCCACGGGTCGATCAGGTCGGTGTCGCCGACGTTCTCCAGCCGCACGGAGCGGTTGGATTCCCAGGTCTGTGTCCAGATGCCGAAGCCCCCGCCGAGCGGGGAGCGGCAGTTCACGCCGTCCATCGTGCCGCCGTGCGTGACGCGGTACTCCGCGGTCGGGGAGGTGATCTCCTCGACGTGCCGGCGGGGCGCGTCCTCGGCGGACTGCGGCAGAAGGAGGACGAGCGCCGCCAGCCCGCGGATCACGCCGGCTGCAGGCCCGTGAGCGTGCCCGTGCTGGAGGAGAACTTGTCGATCGGCAGCCCGAGCCGCTGGAGCATCGAGACGAACAGGTTGGCGAGCGGCGGCGGATTCTGCGCGTCGAACGCCAGGTGCTGTCCGTGCTTGAAGCCGCCTCCCGCGAGCAGGACCGGAAGATTCTTCACGGAGTGGCTGCTGCCGTCTCCCAGGTTGCTGCCCAGGAAGATCGTGGTGCGGTCGAGCAGGGGGACGCCCTCTTCCTTCGCCCCCTTGAGCTTGGCCAGCAGATCGCGCAGCTGCTTCATCGTCTCGATCTCGACGAGCTTGAGCTGATCGAGCTTGGTCGGCTCCTTGCCGTGGTGGGAGAGGTCGTGGTGGCCGAGCGAGACGCCCTGGATCGGCGGGGCGAACGTGGAACCGCCGAGCATGATCGTGATGAGCCGGGTCGAGTCCGTCTGGATCGCCAGGTGGGTGAGGTCGAAGAGCAGCTTCATGCGGCCGATCAGGTCGGCCGCCTGCGAGACGTCGGTCGGCGGCTTGGCGTCGACCTTCGGCTTCGGCTTCTTGAACCACATCTCGTTCTGGGCCAGACGCTTCTCCAGGTCGCGGACGCTGGTCGCGTACTCCTCGAGCTTTCCGCGGTCATCCGCGCCGAGGCCCGACTGCAGCCTCTTCGCCTCCGCGGCGACGTCGTCGAGGATCGAGCGGCCGTCCGCCAGCCGGCGGCTCTGGGCCTTGGCCTCCTCGGGGGTATCCGGGAGGAAGTACTTCGCGAAGACCTTGGAGGGGGAGGTCGCCGCCGGGATCGGCGCCCCGGTCCGGGTCCAGGACAGCCCCTCGCCCTCACCCGACAGGGCGAGGCTGGGATAGCACGTCTCGCTGCCGATGTGCTCGGCCGCGAGCTGGTCGATCGAGATCTCGTTCTTGAAGCCCGGCCGTCCGGCGCCCGGTGCGCCCGTGAGGAAGCTCGCCGTCGCCTGGTGGGCGAAGCCGGGATTGTTCCCCGCGTGGCAGAGGCCCGAGATGACCGTGAAGTCCTCGCGGAAATCCTTGATCACGTCGAGGTAGGGCGTGAAGGCGTAGTCCTTGCCCGCCTTCTCGGGGAAGAAGAAGGCGGGATGAAGCCCGAGCGGCGCGCAGAGGCAGACCATCCGCTGCTTCGGTTTCGGCTTCGAGCCGACGGCGAATGCGTCGAGCCAGGGCAGCACCAGCGATCCGGTCGCGGCCCGCAGGAAATGGCGTCGGTTCATCGTCATGGCCCTCTATTTCGACTGGAAGAGCTTGCTCTGCACGACCTCGTGCACCAGGGTGCGGAAGCCGTACTCCTTGGCGCGGACGGCGCGGACGATCGACTCGATCTCGGGCTTGTCGACCCCGCCGGTCGCGCCGCCCGTCGCGTACGTCATCAGCTTCTCGGCGAGCGCGCGGGCGAGCTGGTCCTTGTCCTTCAGGAGCAGCTCCTTGTATTCGTCGATGTCCTTGAACCGGCGGCCGTCGGGCGTGACGTCGCCCGCATCCACCGCCGGGCCCTTCTTGTATCGCCGGCCGCTGACGGCTTCGCCCTTGCCGACGCTGCGGTAGTTCTCCCGCCAGCCGCCGATGACGTCGAAGTTCTCGAGGGCGAATCCCGGCGGATCGATCTTGACGTGGCAGCTCGCGCATTCGGGACGCTGCCGGTGCTTGGCCAGCTGCTCGCGGATCGTGGTGGCGCCGCGGATGTCCGGCTCCACCGCTTCGACGTCGACGGTGGGCTTCGGCGGCGGCGTCCCGAGGATGCGGTCGAGCACCCAGGCGCCCCGGAGCACCGGAGACGTCGTCGTGCCGTTCGCCGTGACCTTGAGGATCGCGCCCATCGTCAGCACGCCGCCGCGGTGGCTGCCGGCGGGCAGCGCGACCTTGCGGATCGTCCGGCCCTCGATCGTGGGCAGGTTGTAGAGCCGCGCGAGCGGCGCGTTGAGCATCGAGAAGTCGGAGGAGACGAACTGCGTCAGGCTCAGGTTGTCCTTCAGGATCTCGTCGAAGAAGGCGTAGGGCTCCTGGAGCATCGCCTCCTTGAGGCCGTCGTCGAACTCCGGATAGAGCGACGGATCGGGGAGCGTGGCGTCGATGTTGCGCAGGCTGAGCCACTGGCCCGCGAAGTTCTTCGTGAAGCGGGACGCCCGCGGATCCTGGAGCAGGCGTTCGACCTGCGCGCGGAGCGTCTCGGGGGCGGAGAGCTTCTTCTGGTCGGCGAGCGAGAGCAGCTCGTCGTCGGGCATGCTGCTCCAGAGGAAGTAGGAGAGCCGGCTGGCCAGGGCGTAGTCGTCGAGCTTCCCGGGCTTCTCGCGGAGGAAGAGGAACTCGGGGGAGATGAGGACCGACTTGAGCCCGACCCGCAGCGCCTGCTCGAACGAGTAGCCCTCGCCGAGCTTCTTCTTCACGCGCGCCAGGAACGGCGCGAGGTCGGCGTCCGTCACCGCGCGGCGGAACGCGCGGCGGGCGAAGTCGCGGAGGATGTGGGCGGCGTCGGCCGCGGGATCCTTGGCGACCACCTCGAACCGATTCTTGTTCTCGGCCGTCGGCGCCGAGGCCAGGGTTCCGAACAGCCGCTGGTGGCTGACCGGCGGCCAGGCGTCCGCCACGGGGCCTTCGATCTCCACCCACTGCACCGCCAGCCCGGGCCCCTTGTAGTTCTGCGCGCCGACCTTCTGGACCGTGGGCGGCGTGACCGGCAGGCCCTCGGCGACGATGCGGAAGGTCTGGTTCGGCTCCAGCGTGTCGGTGAACTCGATGACCGTCGGCACGTCGTTGGGGACGTCGTAGTACCCGACCAGGTGCTGCGACGTGACGCCCTGCATCGTGCCGGCGAGGACGTAGAACGTCGCCGGTTTGCCGGGGTTCTGGATGCCGGAGGCGGACATCTTGACGCGGTACTTGCCGGGGAACTTCGACGTGAACTGCCAGAGCGTGACGCAGATGTTGGCCGAGATCCACGAGCTGAAGATCGCCAGGCCGCCGTCGTCGAGCTTCTTGTAGACGTCGCCGCTCGGCCGCTCGTTCTGCAGGCTGAACCGCTTGTTGTAGACCCAGGGCTTCGAGCCGTTGGCGATCGCCGCGTTCAGCGCGCGGTCGGCCGCTTCGAGGTACCGCTCCATGAGGAAGGACGACGAGTGGAGCGCGTCGCCCACGTTGTCGAAGCCGTGGTCCGACGAGTCCGCGGGAAGCAGGTCCTGCAGGGGGATGTCGATGGAGAGCAGGTCGCGGACGGTGTTCTCGTACTCGACGCGGTTGAGGCGCCGGAGGACGACGCGCCCCTGGCTGGCGCGCCGCGCGGTTTCGACGGAATCGACCTTCGCGTCGATCCACGCGACCAGTGCGTCAACGTCGCCCTTGGGAAGCCGGGGCTTGGCCTTCGGGGGCATCGCGCCCGTCGTCAGCTGCTCCCGCACCGTGCCCCAGCGGTCTCCCGCCGCCTTGCTCGAAAAGGCAGGATCCAGCTGGTCGACGCGGAACTTTCCCTTGGCCTTCTCCGGGCCGTGGCACTCCAGGCAATGGGTCGTCAGGATCGGGCGGATCCTGGCGTCGAAGTCGGGGTTGCGGCCGGCCGGCGCGTCCTGCCCGTGGAGGACCATCGGCAGGAGGCTCGCGACGATCGCCAGGATCGCTCTCATGGCATTCTCCTCGCCCCGATTAGGGTACCCCCTGTTCCTCGTCGCGGGGCGAGTTACCCGGGAAATCGGAAAAGACTTCCTGTTATTTGGGGGGCTCGAGGGCCCGGAGCCGCGTCTTCGCCTCCTGGGCGTCGGCCCGGAAGAGGGAGTCGAGCGAGGGGTTGCGCTCGACGGCAAAGGTGAAATCCGCAAGGGCGTCTCGGGTGGCGGCGATCGCCTTGGGAAGGTCCCCGGCCTTTTCGCGAAGCCGTCCCGTCAGGAGCCTCGCCTGGCCGCGCTCCCCGGTCGGACGCTCGGCGGCGGGGCTGAGCCGGACGGCTTCCGAATAGTCCTCGTCGGCGTGGGCGAGGTCGTCGAACGGCTCCTGGCCCTTGCCCGCGCGATACGCGGCCCGCTGGTAGTAGCAGTTCGCCCGCTTCGTCCAGGCATCCGGCTGATGGCGCTCGGTCTCGAGGACCTTGCTGAAGTCGGCCAGGGCCTCGGCATACGCGGGCAGGGGATCGGTCCCCGTGCGGGACAGGTATTCCGCGCGCCACAACCTGGCGTATCCCATGCCGCTCCACGCATGGGTCAGGAGGGGGTCGATCTCGACGGCCCGTCGGAAGGCGTCGATGGCGCTCGTGTAGTCCGCCACGGGATTCTCGGCCCGGCGCTTCCGCGCCCTCGCCCACTCGTTGTGGAGGGAGCCGAGCAGGCCCCAGGGGGCGGCGCGGCCGCCCGACCGGGCGATCGCGTCGGACGCGTCCTTCGCGGCGGCCTCCAGTTCCTTGGTCGGATCGAGGCCCCGGTCCATCATCGCGACGCTCTTTCCGGTGCGCACGGTGACGCGCAGAAGCCACGCGTCGGGGAACTCGCGGTCGAGTTCGATGGCGCGGGTCAGGTCCTGCTCGGCCTCCGTGAACGCGGGGACCGCATCGCGACCGTGGCGCAGCAGGAGGAAGGCGCGGTGGCGCCGCGCGTCGGCGAGGCCGATCCAATGGGGCACGTAGCCCTGGTCGTGGGAGATGGCCTCGAGATAGAGTTTTTCGCTTTCCTCGCACCGGCGCAGGAGCGCCTCGAGGTCGGACGACCGGCGCGTCTCCGCGTTGGTCTGCCGGTAGACGGTTTCGCACAGCACGCCCCACGCTTCCTCGAGCGACGGATCCTTGCGGACCGCCTCGGCCAGGAGGCCGCGCGCCTCGACCCACTTGCCCCGGTAGAACGCGAGGATCCCTTTCACCGTGAGCAGATGGGCCTGGCCGATGTGCGTGTTCGGCGTGTGCAGCCCTTCGATCACCGTGCAGTCGGCCAGGATCCGGTCGCGCACGGCCGCCAGGTCCTGCTGGTTCCGCTCGACGCCTTCGGGATCGGGAAGCGGCGCTTCCCGGGATTCGCGCGCGGTGACGGCGCCCGAGGGAAGCCGCCGCGCCTCGGCCACCGCCTTCGTCAGCGCGGAGCCGTACCGGTTCGCCAGAAGGACGGCCCGTTCGTAGAGCGCGGGCGCGTAGGCCGGGTCCTTCTTCAGGGCCCGCTCCTGGAAGTCGAGCGCCCGGGTGTCGTCGAGGAGCGCGCGGTGCATCCGGCCGACCAGGTAGTCGACCTCGGCGACCTCGGGCGCCGTCTCCAGGGCCTGGCGGTAGGCGGCCTCGAGCGCCGGGACGAATCCCTTCATCGACTCGTTCGCCCCCGCGCGGCGCAGCTTGAGCACCGCGTCGAGCGACGTGCGGGCGTGATCGCGCAGCAGCGTGACCGCGCGCTGCCGGCTCGCGTTCGCCTGCTCGGCGACGACGAACCCGACGGCGATCGCCAGGAGGGCGGCCGCGGCGACGGCGACCGCCGCGCCTCTCCGACGGAGCCGGCGGAGCAGCCGATAGGAGAGGCTGGCCGGCCGCGCCTGGATCGGCTCGCCCGCCAGATGCTGCCGCAGGTCGTCGGCGAATTCGCGCGCCGACGGATATCTCCGCGCGGGGTCCTTTTCCAGCGCCTTGAGCGCGATCGTCTGGAGGTCGTGGGGAAGCGTCGGGTTCGCCGCCCTCGGCGGGAGCGGATCCTCCCGGACGATGCGGCCGTAGATCTCCATCAGCGTCTCGCCGAGATGGGGCGGCCGGCCTGCGAGGATCTCGTAGAGGATCGTGCCGAGGGCGTAGACGTCGGTCCGCGGCGAGATCCGCCCCGATGTTCCTTCGACCTGCTCGGGCGACATGTAGAGCGGCGTCCCGAGGCTGCTTCCGGTGCGGGTGAGCTCCGACGTCGAGTCGACCAGGTGGGCGAGACCGAAATCCGCGACCTTCGGTTCGCCGGTCGACGTGACGAGGATGTTGGACGGCTTCAGGTCGCGGTGGACGATGCCTTTCTCGTGGGCGGCGGCGACGCCGCGCGCGGCCTTTTCGAGGATGACGACCAGCGCCTTCAGGTCGTGCTTGCCCTGGCGGAGCACCTCGCTGAACGGGCGGCCGTCGACCAGTTCCATCACGAGGAACGGCTGCGCGCCGGCCTCGCCCGCATCGTGGATCGTCACGACGTGGGGATGGACGAGGCCCGCGATCGCCTGGGCCTCGCGGCGGAACCGCTCCCGTCCGACGTCGTTCTTCGCCAGCCCGGGGCGCTGGAGTTTCAGCGCCACCGGCCGCCGGAGCTCGCGGTCCATGGCCCGGAAGATGACGGCGCTGCTTCCCTCGCCGATCCGCTCGAGGATTTCGTAGCGGGGAATGTCGGGGATCTCGATGAGCTTGGACGAGGAGCCGGCGTCGGAGCGGGAGGGGGGATCCTTCAGGTAGCCCAGCGATTCCCGCTCGCGCTCGTGACCCTTGAGGTCTTCGTAGAGCCGATCCCAGCTCTCATGTCCCGAAGAAGGCATGCCACTCTTCCTGGAAATCGTCCGGTTGCGACAGCGTCTGGGCCAGCTGCGCGCGGATCTCGTTGCGGACGTCCTCGCGGACGTCGGTGAGGTAGTGCTTGAGCTCGCCTTCCTTCACGCCCAGCCGAGAGGCGACGGAGGTGTAGGTCGGCCGATCCTCCAAGGCGCCGTTCAGATAGTAGGCCTCGAAGACGCGGAACTTGACGCCCGCGCCCTCGGCGGTGAGGCGCCGGCGGACGCGCTCGACGGCGGCGGACATCAGGGTGTTCCGCCACTCCTTCTCGAACGCGTCGTCGGGGCTCAGCGCCTTCGGATCGGCCACGATGCCCGCGAGCGACGCGTCGTCCGCGTCGAGGGGCAGGAACACGCGGCCGCCGCCGCGCTTGATGCGGTCGAGGGCCTGGTCGTGGTGCTGGACGAAATGGCGCAGGAGCGCCTTGAGGAACGTGCGGAAGCTGCCGCGCTCGGGGGCGTAGCGCGCGAGCGCCTGCCGGTCGGTGAGCCAGAGGAAGAACGCCTGGGTGAGGTCCTTGGCGTCCTCGTTCGACTTGGCCCAGGCGACCCGGAGGTAATGATAGACGGGCTTCCAGTAGCTGCGGGCGAGCTCGTCGAGCCCGGCCTGCCGCACCTGCGGCGAATCGTCGCGGGCCCGCTCGATCATGCCCCAGACGGTGTCCGCGAACTTGACGCCCGCCCCGCCCAGGCTCGTATCCCGGGTCCCCATACGTCGATTTTACCCCGGATCCCGCATCCCGGATCCCGGATCCGGCTTCTACGCCAGGACTTCTTTGATCACCTTGCCGTGGACGTCCGTCAGACGGAAATCGCGGCCGGCGTACCGGTACGTGAACTTCTCGTGGTTGAAGCCGAGGAGATGGAGCATCGTCGCGTGGAGGTCGTGGACGTGGACCGGCTTCTCCTGGGCCTTGAACCCGAACTCGTCGGTCGCGCCGTAGGAGGTCCCGCCCTTCACGCCGCCGCCCGCCAGCCAGACGCTGAACCCGTAGGGGTTGTGGTCGCGGCCGGTCGCCGCGGGAAGCTCCGCGGTCGGCGTGCGGCCGAACTCGCCGGCCCACAGGATGAGCGTGTCCTCGAGCATGCCCCGCTGCTTCAGGTCCGACAGCAGCGCGGCGATGGGCTGGTCGCTCGCGCCGGCGAGCTTCTTGACGTTCTCGGTGATCTTGTCGTGATTGTCCCACGGCTGGCCCGATCCCGCCCAGAGCTGGACGAAGCGGACGCCGCGCTCGAGGAGCCGGCGGGCCATCAGGAACTGGCGGGCCTGCGTGCCCGGGCCGTAGAGGTCGAGGATGTGCTTGGGCTCCTTGGACAGGTCGAACGCGTCGGCCGCTTCCATCTGCATCCGGTAGGCGAGCTCGAACGACTGGATGCGCGCCTCGAGGCCCGACTCGTCCTGCCGCTTCTGCTGGTGGCGCCGGTTGAGCTCCATCAGCAGGTCGAGCTGCTCGCGCTGGTCCTTCGGGGATTCCACGTCGCTCCGGATGTGCTCGATCAGCCGCGGCAGCTCCGTGTGCTGGCTGTCGATGAACGTCCCCTGGTAGGCGCCGGGCAGGAACGACGACTGCCAGTTCTGCGACTCCTGGATCGGATATCCGCCGGGGCAGAGGACGACGAAGCCCGGCAGGTTCTGGTTCTCCGAGCCGAGGCCGTAGGTGAGCCACGCGCCCATGCTGGGCCGGGAGAAGCGGATGTCGCCGCAGTTCATCATGAGGAGCGAGGGCTCGTGGTTGGGCACCTCGGTCCACATGGAGCGGATGACGCAGAGCTCGTCCGCGTGGTCCCGCAGCTTCGGGAACGCGTCGCTGATCTCGAGCCCGCTCTCGCCGCAGTTCGCGAACTTGAACGTCGACGGATAGGCCGCGCCGGTCTTCCGCTCGGTCCGGAGATTCCCCGTGGGCAGCGGCTTGCCCGCATACTTGTGGAGCGCGGGCTTGGGATCGAACGTGTCGACGTGCGACGCGCCGCCGTTCGGGAAGATGTGGATCACCCGCTTGGCCTTGCCAGCGAAGTGGGACCTCCGGGGAGCGAGCGGGTTGAGCGCGGCGCCGTCGTCCGCCCACGCCTGCCCCATCAGGTCGGCCAGCGCGAACGCCCCGATCCCGAGAGTCGACCGGCAGAGCATCTCGCGGCGCGTCAGTTCCATCGCATCAATCCTTTTGATTGGCCACAGAGTGCACGGAGCCCACAGAGCAGATTCCGCTCTGTGCTCTCGGTGTCCTCTGCGGCCAATCCATCTTCTAGTCCAGAAAGAAGAACTCGTTCGTCAGGAGCAGGGTCTGGGCGTACTTCTCGAGCGGCGCGAGCGGCGCCGGCGGCGGGCCGGCGAACTGGGTCGCCGCGTTCCATTCGATCATCTGGCCGGCGTTGGCGGCCGAGGTGCTCTTCATCTGGATGAGCGGGGCCCAGACGAACTCGTCGTCGGTGATCTCGCCGCGGAAGTCGACGACGAAGTCGATCGTGTCGTCCCTCTTCACTTCGAGGCTCTTGATCTTCATCTCGGCCTCGAGCTGTTTCAGGCTCCACGTCGCCAGCTCGCCGTGACGGCTGGACAGCAGGCGCGCGCGGATGCCGTTGCCGGTCTTGGTCTTGTGGGCGATCGTGCCCGAGACGGTGACCGTGCCGTCCTGGGGCGACACCCAGCGGCGGACCGTCGCGTGCTTCAGGTCGTTCCCCGCGTGGCCGCCCTGCGCGGTGAGGAAGGCCCAGCCGGCCGTCGGGTCGGGGAGCGCGGCCCCGCCCTGCCAGGCGCGGCCGGTGAAGTGGGGGAAGGGCGTGAAGGCCGCGACCTTCTGCGTCTTCTCGTCCACCTCGCCGTACCCGTAGTGCCAGGGCCCCGGCTTCCAGACCACCGGCGCAGGCAGCGGCTGCTCGAGGAGTCGCCGCCCGAGCGCGATCTCTTCCGCGACGGGCTCGCGGCCGTAGAGCAGACGGTACAGCTGGCGGATCCGCTCGGCAGGATCGGCCGCGGCCTCGACCCGCTTCGCCAGCCCGCGCGCCTGGTCGACCATGAACGGGCTGTTGAGGAGGAAGAGGGCCTGCTGGGGGACCGTCGTCTGGTGGCGCTGCGGGCTGTGGGCGTCCACGCTCGCGAAGTCGAACGCGCGGAGCATGCCGGGAATGTTGAGCCGGTCGATGTAGCCGTAGACCGTGCGGCGCGGCGCCGCAAACGGGACGGCGCGCCCGCCGATCGTCGGATCGAGCCGGCCCGAGACGGCGAGGAACGAGTCGCGCATCGCCTCCCAGTCGAGCCGGCGGCGGTTCGCGCGCCAGAGCAGCCGGTTTTCCGGATCGACCGCGTGGGCGGCGGGGACGTCGTCGCTCGACTGCTGATACGCGGCGGAGAGCAGGATCATCTTGTGGAGCTTCTTCGTCGACCATCCGCCGGCGATGAGCGAGCGGGCGAGGAAGTCGAGGAGCTCGGGATGGCTCGGCGGATCGCTCCGGAGTCCGAAGTCGCTCGGCGTGGCGACGAGGCCGCGGCCGAAGTGGTTGAGCCAGACGCGGTTCGCCCACACGCGCGCGGTGAGCGGGTTCTTCGGGCTCGCGACGGCCTTCGCCAGCTCGAGGCGGCCGCTGCCGTCGGCGAACGGCGCGCGGTCGGGCCCGGCGAGGAACCCGATGAACTGGCGCGGCACCTCCTCTCCCTTGTTCGCGGGATTGCCGCGGCGGAAGACGCGCGGGTTGTAGAGCTGCGGCTTGTCCTCGAGGATGTCCGCATAGGGCGGCGAGGATTTGTTGTCGACGATCCACTGCTCGATGGCGCGGAAGCCCTTGGCCACCTCGACGCGGCTGCCTTCCTCGAAGAACCATTCGAGCTCGGAGATCGACCCCTTGGGCAGCGCGATCGGGGAGTCGGCGCCGGTGAGGACGTCGCGGAGCGCCTTCTCGGCGTCGTCCGCGGCCGGCTCCTTGGCGCGGCCGTAGGCGTCCTTGAGGAGCTTGCCGTAGCGCGCCGCGAGGTCCTTCATCGTCGCCATCGGCGACTCGCCGAGCGCGGCGGCGACGCGCGGGTTGAGCTTTCCCCGGTGGGCGTCGAGCCACGGCGCCCATTTCTCCGCCCGCTCCTTCTCGGTCATGGCCTGGAACGCGGTCCACGCCGCCCAGATGGGATGGAACTCCTTGCGGGTCTCGAGGAGGTAGAGGTGCCAGCGTCGGGCGATGACGGGATTGACGTCGTCCCCCGAGATGAACGAGTAGAACTCCTCCGTGTGGAGCTTCTCGATCTCCGTGACCGCGGCCAGGTACATCGGCGTCTGGCCGCGGAGGCGGTCGAGCAGCTGGTCGCGCTTCTTCGCGAAGAGCGTCTCGAGCGCGTCCTGCCGCTTCTTCAGCTCGGCGGCGAACGCGTCGCCCGCCGGGCTCTTCTCGACCTCGACGCACGGCACGAGCTTTTCCGAGGAGCTCGCGAAGACGCCGTAGAGCGAGTAGTAGTCCTTCGTCGGGATCGGATCGAACTTGTGGTCGTGGCACCGGGCGCAGCTGATCGTCAGGGCCATCATGCCGCGGCCCAGCGTGTCGAGACGGTCGTCGATGATGTCGTGGATGTTCTGGAGGAAGCGCGGGCCGAGCGTGAGATAGCCCATCGCCGCGAGGTCGCGCTGGTCCTCGCCCGTGACGAGCTTGTCCGCGGCGATCTGCAGCATGAGGAACCGGTCGAAGGGGAGGTCCTCGTTGAACGCGCGAATGACCCAGTCGCGGTAGGCCCACGAGTGGGCGAACCGGCTCTCATCGCGGTCCGAGTAGACGTAGCCTTTCGTATCGGCGTAGCGGGCGACGTCGAGCCAGTGGCGTCCCCACCGCTCGCCGTACCGGGGCGAGGCGAGAAGCCGGCCGACGACCTTCTCCCAGGCGTCCGTCGACGCGTCGGCCGCGAACGCGTCGATCTCCTCCGCGGTCGGCGGCAGTCCGGTCAGGTCGAACGTGGCGCGGCGGATCAGGGTCCGCCGGTCGGCCGCGGGAGAGAAGCCAAGCCCTTTCTCCTTCAGCTTCGCCAGCAGGAACTGGTCGATGGACGTCGTCGCCGACTCCCGGAGCGGCTGGAACGCCCAGTGGGCCTTCACCTTGGCGGGATCGACGCGCGACTTCGCGGCGCCGGCGCCGCGCGGATCGGGGGCGCCGCGCTTCACCCACGCCTCGAAGTCGGCGACCACGTCGGCGGGGAGCCGCTTCTTCGGCGGCATCTGGAGGTCTTCGTCGGTGAACCGGATCGCCTTGATCAGCAGGCTGCGGTCGGGGTCGCCGGGCACGACGGAAGGTCCGAGATCGCCGCCCTTCAGGGTCCCTTCGCGGGTGTCCAGGTAGAGGTTGCCCTTGAGCTTCTCGGCCGTCGCGCTGTGGCAGGAGTAGCACTTCTCGACGAGGACCGGGCGGATCTTGTTCTCGAAGAATTCGAGGCCCGCCGCATCGGGAGGAGGCGCCTCCTGGAGGGCAGCCGCCCCCGGAGCGAGCGCGAGAAGCAGAAGGAGGGCGCCGGTTCTCATCACCGTTCGTTCCCCGGAACGTCCGTCCATGACCCGCTCCCGGCCGACGACTACTTGAGGAGGCCGACCTGCTTGAGTTCCTTCCGGAACATCTCCATCATGCGCGACATCGCCTGCCGCGCGCCGTCGGCGTTGCCGCGCTTGATGGCGGCGAACACCTTGACGTGCTGGTCGTAGGACGTGTCCATGTCCGGCACGCCCGGCCAGGCGGCGATCATGACCTCCGTGATCCCCTCGCGCAGGCAGTTCATGAGCCGCTCGAGGAGGCGGTTGTGCGACGCGTGGGCGATCGCCTGGTGGAACCGGACGTCGGGATCGGTCACGTCGATCGGCCGCCCGAGCTTCGACTTCATGTCCTTGAGCGCCGATTCGAGCGCGGCCACGTCCTTGTCGGTGCGGCGCTCGGCGGCGCGACCGGCGAGGTGGACCTCGAGCAGGGTGCGCGTCTCGACCAGGTCCTCGATGGACGGCCGGTCGAGCATGAACAGGAACTCGAGGGGGGTCTTGAGGACGTCGGTGCCCGATTCGGCGACCTGCGTGCCGGAACCGTGGCGCGTATCGACGACGCCCATGAGCTCGAGGGTCCGCAGCGCCTCCCGCAGGGAGGGGCGGCTGACCCGGAGCTTGCGCGAGAGTTCGCGCTCGCTCGGCAGGCGCGTGCCCGCGGTGAGGATCGGCTTGAGGCGACCGAGGACGCCGCTGACGACGGAGGCTTTTCTCTTCATAAGTGGTCTGACCACTTTATAGTACGGACGCGGGGGCGTCAAGGGTGGGAGAAAATGAACCGGCTCACGCGGTCCGGGGCTTCAGCCGGACTTCGTCGAGGTAGACCTCCGCCGGCTCGGAGCCGACGGACTGGATCGAGAACCGCGTGACCGCGCGCCAGTCGGGCTGGCCGACGGCCGTGAAGCGGTCGAACGAGAGCCGCACGGGGTTCCAGTAGGGGTCGATCAGCTTCACGTCGATCGACCACGCGTTCCGGAGGTCGCCGACGAGGACCTGGAGGGTGGTGCGGTAGCTCGACGCGAGCCGGATCGTGAAGCCGAGCTCCTTGTTGTCCGACCAGTCGTACGGCGCGTCCATGAAGTCGATGCGGGAGCCCTTGCACGGGAAGGTGACGGAGGCGAAGCCGCCGCCGAGCGGATGGCCTTCGTTGAACATCGGCTCGACCCGCGCGCCGCCGTGGGACCGGACGAACTGGTTGGTCTCGATCGCCGAGTCGAATCCGTAGAGGAGGCGGCCGAGCGGGTGGGGCAGGCCGCGCAGCAGCAGCCGGAGCCGGGCCACGAGGCGGGCGTCGGAGCAGTCGCGCATCGCCTGGAGGACGACCTCGCGCGACTGGGCGAACTGGTTCTGGGCGGCGAGCTCCGCGGCGGCCTGGACGATGCCGTGGACCTGGCGCTCGTTGTCGCGGCATTTCCGGATCGCGTCGACGAGCGTGCGGCACTCGGCCTTTTCGCTCGCGGTGAGGAAGCGGTCGTGATCCTGGACCGCGTCGACGATCCCCTCGGCGACGGACCAGCGTCCCACGGCGAACTCGCGGGCGGCGACGAGCTTCATCCGGCCGAGCGCGGTGTGGATCCGCTGGTTGATCTCGGGATCGACGCCGGCGACCTTGCCCAGCTCGTCGAGGGCGCGGATGTAGTCGCCCTCGGCGAAGTAGTGGTCCGCCTGCCGGAGGAGGTGGTCGCTCATTCCGGAAGGGAGTATATCGCCCCTTGAGGCCTCCGCGGGGTCCGGGTGAAATATTTCATCGACGAAGCGGCCTGCCCTTGCCCGTCACTTCGAGGATCGACAGTTGCCGGAATTCGGTCGGACTTTCGTAGGTGCCCAGCCCGAGCCGCGCCGCATCGGGGAGCCCCCAGTTCTCATCCGAGGAGAGGTCCGTGGAGTCGGTCTTCCAGCTCGACTTGAGCTTGCCGTTCACGTAGGCCCACAGACCGGTCGACCGCACCTGGACGACCACCGTGTAGACTTGGCCCTCGACAATGCAGTTCGCCTCGTGGCGCGTCGTCGCGTTGGCGTCCGCCCACTGCCCGTTGATCGTGGCAAACCCGAAGACGGAATTTCCGATCGCTCCCATCGCCCAGAGAAACTGGTGTCCCCGATTGCTCAGCAGGAGGTTCACGTCGCCATAACCGCTCTTCCGGACGAAGACCGCCTGCAGGTCGTACTCGGCCGGGGGCGCGTAGGGGATCTGAATCTTCGTGAACGCCTTGCTCCCGCAGGTGATCCGCCCGTCCCGCTCCGCCCAGTCTCCGTTGACCCGGTCGACCATGGGACTTACCAGGGGAAGAAGCGGGATCGCCCGGACCCATTCCCGCTTGTAGGCTTCATCCAGCTCGGGCTTCCCCGGCAGCAGGGGCGAGTCGACGGGCGTCGAGACCGGCGGCGAAACGATCGCCGGCGGAACGGCCGGCGGCCGGCGGAGGCTCGCGATCGTCCATGCGCCCCCGAGGGCTCCGAGGAGCGAGGCGCCGGCGGCCACGACGAGCAGACGGTGGCGCGCCGCCCGGCGCCAGAGCCGGACGGTCACGGAAATCGGCCGGGCCTCGATCGGCTCCCCGTTCAGGTGGCGCCGCAGGTCGTCGGCCAGCGCCACCACGGAGACGTATCGACGATCCGGGGACTTGTCGAGGGCCTTCATCAGGATCGTCTCGAGATCTTCCGAGACCGTGGGTTTCACCGTTCTCGGCGCGGCCGGTTCCTCGCGCACCACCCGGTCGTAGATCGCCTGGACGGAATCGCCGAAGTGGGGAGGCCGGCCCAGCACGGCCTCGTACAGGATCGCGCCCAGCGCGTAGATGTCCGTCCGGGGCGTGATCGCCTTCGCGTCGCCGCGGACCTGCTCGGGCGACATGTAGAGCGGCGTGCCCAGCGCGGTGCCGGTCCGGGTCAGCTCAGCCTCGGAATCGAGCAGATGGGCGAGGCCGAAGTCGCCGACCTTCGGTTCTCCCGACGGAGTCACGATGATGTTCGCCGGCTTCAGGTCCCGATGGACGATGCCCTTGGCGTGGGCGCTGTCCAGGGCCCGCGCGACTTTTTCCAGGATCTCCAGCGCGCGGCGCTCGTCCAGGGAGCCGTCCCGCAGGAGATCGTTCAACCCGCGCCCTTCAACGAGCTCCATGACGAGGTAGAGACGGCCGTCCGCTTCGCCGGCGTCGTGGACGGTGACGATGTTCGGGTGGGAGAGTCCCGCCGCCGCCTGCGCTTCGCGGCGGAAGCGCTGCCGCGCGAGCTCGCTCATGCCCAGCGTCTCCCGCAGGACCTTCAGCGCGACGGGACGCTGAAGCTCCCGGTCCCAGGCGCGGTAGACGACCGCGGTCGCCCCTTCTCCGATCCTCTCGCGGATCTCGTAGCGAGCGAGGTCCGGAACGAGGGAGGCTCGGCGGCGATGGTCGGAGACGATCTGCAGAAGCTGGTCGACCCGGACAAGATTGCGCTGGACCAGGATTTGCCCCAGAGCCGGGCGCGCGGAGCCCTCGGCGCGGCGTTGTTCGTCGAGGCAGTCTTGAAGCAGCTCCGGCGTCAGCAGCCCCCGCTCGACCACGATGCGTCCGAGAAGCGTCTCGTCGACCCCCCTGGGGTCCGGGTCCTTGGACGTTTCGAGGCCCGCCGCACGCGGCTTCTCACCCCGGTCGGAGTGCATATGGTATGCATTATAGCACGGCGCGATTCCGGGGAAGTTCCGGATTTATTTCAGCGACGTCAGGAAGGCCATCAGGTCGCGCAGCTCGTCGCGACCCAGGGCCGCGTCGAGCCCCTGCGGCATGATCGACGTCTTCCCCATCTGGAGCACGTCGATCGCCGACCGCGACACCCGCTTCTCGGTGCGGTCCGCCGTGAAGAGGTAGATCGCGTCCGCCGTCTCGCGCGCGATCAGCCCGTCCAGGATCGACCCGTCCTTCGTCCGGAGCAGGAACGGCTCGTAGCCGCGGGCGAAGCTGGCGCTCGGGAAGACGACCGCCTCGAGCAG
>Ga0134121_10000316_pt1 | contig 56946 bp, 60 predicted proteins | sample KB301_FD_96463 | JGI IMG/M metagenome (GOLD analysis project Ga0134121, IMG submission 96463) | Terrestrial soil microbial communities without Nitrogen fertilizer from Kellogg Biological Station, Michigan, USA - KB3-0-1 | ecosystem: Environmental > Terrestrial > Soil > Unclassified ...
ATCCTGCAGGCCGCCGATCGGCTCAACGTCCGGCGCGTCAGTCCTTGATGGGAATGGGCTGACCTTGTTCGTTGACCGCGACGAAGGTGATCTCCGCCTCGGTGACGACGACCCTCTCGTTGGGATTCTGCCACCGCTGGGCTTCGACCTCGACCTGGATGGTGACCGACGTCGTGCCGAGCTTCGTGGTCTTCGTGAAGAACGAGACCGTGTCGCCGACGTACACCGGCTTCTTGAACACGACCTCCTTCATCGCCACGGTGACGAACCGCTTGGCGGCGTGCTTGCGCGCCTCGGTGACGCCCGCCAGGTCGATGTGGGAGAGGATCACGCCGCCGAAGATGGAGCCCTGCGCATTCGTGTCGCGGGGGAGAAGGATCACGCGGATGGCGGGATCGCGCATCTCCGGAGCCTACCAAATGGGAGTCCGCCGCACATAGTCCTTTCCTCACGGCGGACTCCCCCTGACCTGTCCCGAGCTTGTCGAGGGAGCGGAAGCCCTTCGACTGGGTCCTTCGGCCTGAGCGAGCGGAGCGAGTCGAAGGCCTGGAGCCCAAGGGGTTAAGGAAGCCCTTGTGCGGGCGACTCCAATGGAATTCCTTGTTGTCGAGAGGCGGGGGGAGTAGAATCGGCGCGGGGCGCATGGGATATGCCCTTCGAGGAAAGGGAATGTCGGGTAAAGGCACGTCGCGCATACTCGAAAGCGTCGATTCCCGCACCCGCTCCGTCGTTCAGAGGCTTCAGAAACTCCAGGAGATCGGCACCCTCCTCTCCGCCGAGCAGGACCTCACCCGCCTCCTCGGCCTGATCCTCCGCGAAAGCCGCCATCTCACCAACGCCGACGCCGGAACCGTGTTCGTCCGTATGGACGAAGTCGAAACCCTCGAGCACGCCACCGGCAAGGACAACATCCACAAGATCACCCCGTTCCTCGTCATCAAGGTCGCCCAGAACGACTCGATCAAGTTCGAGTTCAAGGAAATCAAGCTGCCCTTCGACCGGAAGACCATCTCCGGCCACGTGGCGGACTCCGGCCGGCTGTTGAACCTGGAGGACGTCTATCAACTGCCCAAGGACGCCCCCTACGCCTACTCGAAGTCGTTCGACGAGAAATCCGGCTACCGGTGCAAGTCCATGCTCGTGATCCCGATGAAGAACCGGGAAGGCGAGATCATCGGCGTCATCCAGCTGATCAACAAGAAGCGCGATCCCGAGAGCATCCTCTCGTCGCCCGGCGCGGTCGAGAAGGGGGTCACGACGTTCGACGCGTTCGACGAGGAGTTCGTCGAGTCGCTCGCCTCGCAGGCGGGCATCTGCATCGAGAAGGCGAAGCTCTACGACGACATCGAGAAGATGTTCGAAGGACTGGTGAACTCCTTCACGCTCGCCCTGGAGCGGCGCAACCGGACGACCTACGGCCACTGCATGCGCGTGGCGCGCTACGCGGTCGCGATCGCCGAGGCGATGAACGACTGTCCTCCCGACCGGTTCGGCGGCGTCAAGTTCACGCCGAAGCAGCTCAAGGAGCTGCGGTACGCGGCGCTGCTCCACGACATCGGCAAGATCGCCGTCCCCGAGGCGGTGCTCGACAAGCAGAACAAGCTGCTCGACAGCGAGATCGCCACGATCCAGTACCGCCTCGCCTACGCCAGGACCCAGGGCCGCGGGGCGGGGAAGATCGACAAGTGGATCGAGGCGGTGAAGCGGATCAACATCCCGCGCGGGCTGGCGCCCGAGGACAAGGCGCTCCTGGCGGAGATCGCCGCCGAGAAGTTCGTCGACGTCGACGGCGCCGAGAAGCCGCTGCTCACCCCGCGCGAGGTGGAGAACCTGGGGATCGAACGGGGCAACCTCACGGGCGGCGAGCGCAAGCAGATCGAGCAGCACATCGTCGACACGTGGGAGATCCTGAAGCGGATCCCCTGGCCGCGCGACTTCCGCGCGGTGGCGAATATCGCCGCGTGCCACCACGAGAAGATCAACGGCTCGGGCTATCCGTGGAAGCTGAAGGGCGACGAGGTTCCGCTGGGCGGCCAGATCCTGGCGATCGTCGACATCTTCGAGGCGCTGACGGCGAAGGACCGCCCTTACAAGCCGGCCATCCCGGTGGACAAGGCGATCGCCATCGTGCAGGACGAGGTGAACAAGGGCGCGCTCAACGCGAAGCTCTGGCAGCTCTTCCTGGACCGGAAGATGTACAACATTTTCGTGGACGAGACGGGCTTCGTCCATCGTCCCCCTACTCCCACCTTGCCGAAGTAAATGGAAACCCGGCCGCTCGGAAAGAACGGATCGCGCGTCGGCGTCATCGGCATCTGCCCCGGGACGCCGGCGATCGCCGACCAGGCGCGAAAGCTCGGGTGCACGCTGGTCTGGAACGGCGATCCGCCGCCCGACACCTCGCTGGTCCGCTACAACCTCCTCGACCAGAAGAAGGCGAACGAGGAGATCTCGCGGGTGAAGCGGGCGGGGCAGGGGGTCGTCGCGGTCCACGTCCTGGCGGGCGGCGCGCTGGCCGGCCGGAAGGACCACCCGTACGGCCACCGCATCGAGGCGCTCAAGTGCCTGGTCAAGCCCGGCCGCACCCTCGCCCAGGCGGCGGTCCAGTTCGTGCTGGCCAACGAGTCGGTGAGCGCCGCGATGATCCGGGTCTCGTCGGCCGCCCACCTCGAGGAGATCGTCTCCTCGTCCGACGCCGCCCCCCTCACCGGCCAGGACCTCGAGCAGATCTTCGAGCTGTGGGCCAACCGCTTCGAGTAGGACCCATGCCGATCGCAGACGTCGTCAAAACCGACGAAGGCCGCGGCAACCTCCCCAGGATTTCGATCGCGAGCGACCTGGCGACCGCGGAAATCTATCTTCACGGCGCCCATCTCACTCACTTCCAGCCGAACGGGGCCAAGCCGGTCCTCTTCATGAGCTCGGAAAGCCAGTTCGACGCGACCAAGCCCATCCGCGGCGGCGTCCCCGTGATTTTTCCGTGGTTCGGCCCCAGGGCCGGCGCTCCCGAGTCGCCCATGCACGGGTTCGCCCGGATCCGATCCTGGCAGCTCGAATCCTGCGAGGTTCAATCGGACGGCCGGGTTCGCGTCGTTCTCGGTCTCGCGAGCGATCCGTCGACCCTGAGCCTCTGGCCGCAGGCCTTCGGACTGCGCATGTCGTACTGGATCGGCCGGTCGCTCGAGATGGAGCTGGAGGTCACGAACCGCGCGGACGCGTCCTGGACCTTCGAGGAAGCGCTGCACACGTATCTCCGGGTGGGCGACGTGCGGGAGGCCCGCATCGACGGCCTGGACGAGGTCGAGTACATCGACAAGACGGACTCCCTGAAGCGGAAGCGACAGCCCGCCGGTGGCATCCGCATCACCGGCGAGACGGACCGTATCTATGTGGAGACGCGCGGCACGTGCACGGTCCACGACCCGATTCTCGGAAGAACCCTTACCGTCGAGAAGGAAAACTCCGGGTCGACCGTCGTCTGGAACCCCTGGATCGCCAAGGCGCGCGCGATGGCCGACTTCGGCGACGAGGAGTGGCCCGGGATGGTCTGCATCGAGACGGTGAATGTCGGCGCTGGCGCGATCCGGCTCGACCCCGGACAGTCGCACCGCATGCGGGCGCACCTCAAGATCTCGAACCGCTAGCCCGCCGCGTCGTCGAAGAACCGGAACAGCCGTTCGCTCAACCAGCCGAGATTCCCCGGGAACGGACCGGTCGAGAAACCCACGTGGCCGCCGTGGGGCGGCTGCTCCAGCGTGACCGCGGCTCCGACCTCGCCGGGCTTCGGCAGAGAATCGCCGGGGACGAAGGGGTCGTTGAGCGCATTGAGGACCAGGGTCGGGAGCTCGATCGTCCGGAGCCACGGCTTCGAGCTGGCGCGCGACCAGTAATCGTCGACGCCGGCGAAGCCGTGCAGGGGCGCGGTGACGAGATCGTCGAATTCGCGCATCGTCCGGATCCGCCCCCGGCACTGCCCCTTGGCGGCCGCTTTGGGGACGAGGGTCTTGAGGAAGTTGCGGGCGTAAATGCGGTTCCACCCGCGGTCGAGGGCCGCGCCGGCGGCCGGCAGGTCGATCGGTGCCGACACCGCGGCGGCGCGGGTCAGCTCCTTCCCGCCGCCGCGTCCCAGAAAGTTCAACAGCGCGCTGCCGCCGAGCGAGACGCCGATCGCGAAGGCGGCTGAGGTTCCGATCCGCGCCCGGACGGCCTGCAGGATCCATCCGGTTTCGGCGTGGTCGCCCGAATGGTAGGCGCGCGGGAGCCGGTTGGGCTCGCCCGAGCAGCCGCGCCAGTGCGGGACGACGCCGCGCCATCCGCGGCGGGCCGCCGCCGAGAGGAGGTCCGTCGCGTAATGCGACCGCGAGCTGCCCTCCAGCCCGTGGAGCAGGATCACGGTGGGGGCGTCGGAGGCGCCGTCGGGCAGCCAGTCGAAGTCGACGAAATCCCCGTCGGGCGTTTCCACCCGTTCCCGCCGGTACGTCAGGGGCGCGCGGCGCAGCGCGAGATAGGGGTAGATGGTCTGCGCGTGGCTTCCCGGCAGCCACCACGGCGCGCGGTAGGGCGTCACGCCCCTAGTGATAACAAAACAAACCGTACATTTCGTTATCAATCCTGGGGCTTGCTTTCCTTCGCCTGAGTCGCTAAAACGCAGTCTCCCATGCATCGCATCTTCGCGGGAATGGCCATCTGGGCCGTCGTCTTCATGGCGGGCGAGGGCGTCCTGGGCGTCCTCACGAAGCGGGTCAACCCCGCCTTCGTCGGCTGGCACATGATGTTCGGCGTGTTCGTCGGCGTCTACATCTCGATCCTCCAGGTGATGGTGATGTTCCACTTCATCGGGAGCGGCAAGGAGATCAAGCAGGCGATGGAGGTCGTCGGCCAGGACGCCGAGATCGTCAAGCGCATCCGGAAGATGAAGATGCAGGTGATGCCCGCGGCGACGTTCGCGCCGCTGCTCGTCGGCGCGGGCGTGATCCTCGGGGGCGAGGCCCACATGAAGGTCTGGGGCCTGGGGGGCTGGCCGCACCTCGTGCTCTCCGGCGCCGGACTCCTGCTCAACCTCTGGGCCTTCCCGATCGAATACCGCTGCCTCGTCGCCAACCTCGAGCTCCTGCGCGAGGTCGACGAGCGGATGAAGCGCGAGCTCTCGCCGGGCCTCTATCATGAATGAGACGGCGGAAGAATATTTCCGCCGTGCGTACGAGGCCCAGATGGCGGGGGACCTCGACCGGGCGGTCGCCCTCTATCAGAAGTCGATCGAGCTCGGGCCGACCGCCGAGGCCTACACCTTCCTCGGCTGGACCTACAGCTTCCAGCGCAAGTACCGCGAGGCGATCGCGGAGTGCCACAAGGCGATCGGGGTCGACCCCGAGTTCGGCAACCCCTACAACGACATCGGCGCGTACTTGATCGAGCTCGGCCGCTGGGAGGAGGCGATCCCCTGGTTCGAGAAGGCGATCGACGCCCCCCGGTACGACCCGCGCCATTTCCCCCATTTCAATCTCGCGCGGGTCTACATCCAGCGGTATGAATATGAGCCGGCGATCGAGCACCTGAGAAAGGCGCTGGACCTGGAGCCGCGGTACGGGTCGGCGCAGCGGGAGCTCCAGCGGATCCTGACGAGGATGAACTGAGGCCTGCCGTGGATTGCACCACAAAGGCACAAAGGACACGAAGCGGAGGTGTCTTCTTTGTGTCCTTTGTGGCTTTGTGGTGAAAGAGGATCGGGGAGCATGAAGACGGCGAGCGTGATCTACGCGGCGAGCGAAACCGACGCGAACCTGTTCTACGCGACGAAGTTCCTGGTCGGCGATCCCGTCGCCTATGTCGAGGCCGGCAGGAAGAAGATGCTCGTCCTGAACGACCTCGAGATCGGCCGCGGCCGGGACGAGGCCGAGGTGGACGAAGTGCTGTCGCTGTCGGAGATCACCCGCTCGATCGGCAAGGGCTGCACGATGGCCCACGTCATCGAGAAGGTGCTGCGCGACCGCGGCTTCACCGGCTGCACGGTGCCGGCCAACTTTCCCCTCGAGCTGGCGGACCAGATCCGCGCCCGGAGGATCAAGGTCGAGTCGAAGGTCGGCTCCTTCTATCCCGAGCGGCTGATCAAGACGCCCGGCGAGATCAAGGCCATCGAGGCCGCCCAGCGGGCCACCGAGGACGCGGTCCACGCGGCCCACGACCTCCTGCGCCGCTCGAAGATCCGCGGCCACAAGGTCTACCACCAGGGCGAGGTCGTGACGAGCGAGCTCCTCAAGCGCGTCATCAACGTCTCGCTCATGGAGCGGAACTGCATCGCGAAGAACACGATCGTCGCGTGCGGCGACCAGGGCTGCGACCCCCACAACCGCGGCACCGGCCCGATCCGCCCCGACCAGACGATCATCTTCGACGTCTTCCCGAGGTCCGGAGACTCCCACTACTTCGCCGACCAGACCCGCACCGTCGTGAAGGGGAAGGCGACCCCGGCGGTGAAGCGGCTCTACGCGGCGGTCCTCGAGGCCCAGGAGGTGGGCATCGACGCCGTGCGCCACGGCGTCAACGGCCGCACCGTCCACGAGGAGGTCAAGAAGGTCTTCGACCGCCTCGGCTACAAGACCGAGCCGCGCAACGGCAAGATGGTCGGCTTCTTCCACGGCACCGGCCACGGAGTCGGGCTCGACATCCACGAGGCGCCCTCGGTGGGCTCGCGCGACAGCCTCCTCGAGACCGGCGCGGTGGTCACGGTCGAGCCCGGCCTCTACTACTTCGGCGTCGGCGGCGTCCGCATCGAGGACATGGTCCTCGTCACCAAGACCGGCTGCCGCAATCTCACGAAGTTCCCCAAGGCTCTCAAGGACCTCGAACTGTAGCGGACGGCATCACCACCGAGGCACAGAGGGCACAGAGAAGGAGTCTCCGTGTCTCTGTGCTGCGTAGGATAAGCATGCGACTCCTGCTGCTTCTGGCTCTGCTGTTGCAGGGCGCGGCCGACGAAGCCGACGTCGTCATCCGCGGCGCGACGATCGTCGACGGGACCGGCAAAGACGGAATCGTCGGCGACCTTGCGATCAAGGGCGATGCGATCGTTGCGGTCGGCGGGTGGAAGGGCGGCGCCAAGACGACGATCGACGGCAAGGGGCTGATCGCCGCGCCGGGATTCATCGACCTCCACAACCATTCGGACACGTCGATCCTCGTCGAGGCGACCCGCGACAACTACAACTACACGTCGCAGGGGTGCACGACCATCGTCACGGGCAACTGCGGGGGAGGAGTGGTCGACGTCGCCCCCTACTTCAAACAGCTCGACGAGAATGGCGCGGGCAGCAACGTCATCCACCTCGTCCCGCACGGCGCCGTCCGGTCCAAGGTCTTCGGCTCCGAGCGGCGTCCGCCGACGGTCGAGGAGCTCGAGAAGATGAAGGCGCTCGTCGAGAAGGCGATGAAGGCGGGCGCGTGGGGGATGTCCACGGGTCTGATCTACGTCCCGGGGAACTACGCGAAGACCGACGAGCTCATCGAGCTCGCGAAGGTCGCCCACGCGCACGGCGGCCTCTACGCGAGCCACATCCGGAGCGAGGCCGCCCACCTGTTCGAGTCGCTGCGCGAGGCGATCGAGATCGGCGAGAAGTCGGGCTGCCCGGTCCAGATCTCCCACCTCAAATGCTCCACCAAGGAGGCGTGGGGGAAGATGGCCGAGGCGTGCGCCCTCATCGAGGCCGCGCGCGGACGCGGCGTGAAGGTCACCGCCGACCAGTATCCCTACACCGCGTCGTCGACCAACCTGGCGGCCTACACGGTCCCGGCGTGGGCGCTCGAGGGAGGCAAGCTCGCCGAGCGGCTCGCCGATCCCGAGGACGGACCAAAACTGCGCAAGGAGATCCTCGAGAGCTTCGAGCGCCGCGACGGGCCCGACAAGATCTTCATCGCCAGCTACTCGAAGAAGAAGTCGTACAACGGGAAGTCCATCGACGCCATCGCGAAGCTCGAGAGCCGCGATCCGGTCGACGTCGTCGTCGACATCCTCCGGAACGGCAACGCCCAGGTGGTCGGCTTCTCGATGCGCGAGGACGACATGCTGGTGGCGATGAAGAAGGACTGGGTGGCGACCGCGAGCGACGGGTCGGCAAAGCATCCGACCGACGAGCGGCCCCATCCGCGCAACTACGGCACGTTCCCGCGCAAGATCGGACGCTTCGCGGCAGAGCAGAAGGTGATCCCGCTCCCGTTCGCGATCCGCTCCGCGAGCGGACTGCCCGCGGACATCCTGGGGCTGAAGGACCGCGGCTACCTCAAGGCGGGATATAAGGCGGACGTCGTCCTGTTCGACCCGGAGAAGTTCCGCGACCAGGCCACGTTCGACGTGCCCGACAAGTATTCGCTCGGGATTCGCTGGGTGTGGGTCAACGGGGGCGCCGTCATCGCCGAGGGCAAGCGGATGAGCGCCCTCCCGGGCCGCGCCCTCCGACGTCCGTAAAATTGGCCACAGAGGACACCGAGAGCACAGAGCGGATCTTCTCTGTGGGCTCGGTGTCCTCTGTGGCCAATCGGTGAATTTCAGGGCCGATTCCCGTTCGACCGGGGAATAGGAACTACGATGAAGACACTCGCGCTCGCCCTGCTGGTCCTGCTCGCGCAAGAGAAAGACCGGTATGCGGACGGTCCCGCGCCCGATCAGCGCTGGACGAAGATGGATTACGGTCCGTTCCTCACCACGGCCGTCACGATGCCGTGGCCGCAGAACGCGGTCACGCCGAAGGGCATCGTCCTCAAGGTCGGCTCGGGCGCAGTCTGCTTCGACACCGACCTCCTCCGCTACGCCGGCGGATGGACGGGCGGCTGGCTCGATCTCCTCGGCCCGCCCTTCGAAGGCTCGCGGAAGCCCGACCTCCGGACCCGCCCCGTTCCGGCGGGGACGATGCGGTTCGCGACGAGCAACCGTCCCGGATGGGCGAGAGGCGACGAATTCCGCGATCCGCGGCCGGAGCAGCTCGGCCCGCTGCCGTCCGACATCGCCCGCTACCGCGGCCTCTACGTCCACGGCGACCGCGCGGTCTTCTCCTACGGGGTGGGGAAGTGCGACGTCCTCGACCTGCCGGGCGAGGAGCAGGGCGCGCTGACCCGGACGCTCCGGCTCGGGCCGTCGTCGGAGTCGATCACGGTGTTCCTGTGCGAGACGCCGGAGCCGCGCGAGTCCGAAGGCTTTCCCTGCGGCCTCAAGATGGGCGCCCTCGTCGTGGGCTGCGTCCGCATGCCCGAGAAGGCGGAGTGGAAGATCCACGAGAAGTCTCGCCTCGCGCTGAAGATTCCGTCGCACGACCAGCCGATCCTCATGAAGGTCGTCTTCGGCTCCGACCGCGGGGTCGTCAAGCAGATGGTCGAGGCCGACAAGATCGAGGACCCCGAGCCGCTGACGAAGGGCGGCCCCGCGCACTGGACCGCGCCGGTCACCACCCACGGGGTCCTGGGGAAGGGCGGCGGCGCGTACGAAGTCGATACCCTGACGCTGCCCGACGCGAATCCGTGGAACTCGTGGATGCGCGTGGGCGGCCTCGACTTCTTCTCGGACGGCCGGGCGGCGCTCTGCACGTGGAGCGGCGACGTCTGGATCGTCTCGGGCATCGACGAGACGCTCGAGAAGCTGACGTGGCGCCGGTTCGCGACGGGCCTGTTCCAGCCGTGCGGCCTCAAGATCGTGAACGACACCGTCTACGTCGTGGCGCGGGACCAGATCACGCGGTTCCACGACCTCAACGGCGACGGCGAAGCGGACTTCTACGAGAACTTCAACAACGACTGCGTGGAGAAGGGGAATTACCACGAGTTCGCGATGGACCTGGAGACGGACCGCGACGGGAACTTCTACTTCTCGAAGGGCGGGCTCGGCGCGAACTTCCCCGCGGGGCCGGCGGCGCGCCATCACGGCTGCCTGCTGAAGGTCTCGAAGGACGGGGCGAAGCTGGACATCGTCGCCACCGGCATCCGGGCGGGCGCGGGGCTGGGCATCGGCCCGAACGGCGAGATGACGATCAGCGACAACGACGGCCACTGGGGACCGGCGACGCGGCTCAACTGGGTGAAGAAGGGCGGCTTCTACGGCGATCCGAATACGGTCCACCGGGATTCGCTGCCCAAGGAGCCCGATCCGCCGCTCTGCTGGATCCATCGCAGCGTGGACAATTCCGCCGGCGGGCAGATCTGGGTGACGGGCGACGCGTGGGGCCCGCTCAAGGGCCACCTGCTTCATCTCTCGTACGGCACCTACTCGCTGTTCCACGTGCTGCAGGAGAAAGTCGGGAACGTCATGCAGGGCGGCGTGGTCCGGTTCCCGCTGTCGTTCGCGTCCGGAGTCCTCCGCGCCCGCTGGCATCCGAAGGACGGCCAGCTCTACGTCGCGGGCCTCAAGGGATGGTCGTCGGGGGCGTCGCGCGACGGCTGCTTCCAGCGCGTCCGCTACACGGGCAAGCCGCTGCGCATGGTGTCGGAGATGCACGTGAAGAAGGAGGCGATCGAGATCACGTTCACCGATCCGGTCGACGCCGAGACCGCCGGAGACCCCGACAGCTACCTCGCGCAGCAGTGGAACTACCGGTACTCCGAGAAGTACGGGTCGCCCGACTTCTCGGTCGCCAATCCGAAGAAGGAAGGGCGCGACCCGGTCGAGATCAAGTCCGCGAAGGTGTCGTCGGACGGGCGGACGGTGACGCTGGAGATCCCGGGGCTGAAGCCGGTGATGCAGATGATGATCCGGTTCAAGATCCGGTCGGCCGACGGCGCGCCGATCTCGCAGGAGATCTGGCACACGATCCACAAAGTCCCATGATGAATCGGCGCGAGTTTCTCGCAACGACTGCCGCGCTGGCCGCCCTCCCTCAAGCGGAGGAGCGGATCGGCATCTGGGACAATCACTGTCACCTCGGCGGCATCCCCGGGAAGACGGCGACGGAGCGGATCGAGAAGCTGCTCGCGATCGCCGACCGGGTGGGCGTCGAGCACCTGAGCCTCCACCTGGGCATGGTGACGGGCGTGGAAGACCCGACGACCGAGCAGCTGACGGCGGACAACAACACGGTCCTCGAGGCGGTGAAGGTCGCCGGCCGCCGCGCCCACGGCTACGTCTACCTGAACCCCAACCATCTGGAGTTCAGCCTCCAGGAATTCGACCGCTGCGTCCGCGACGGCCCGATGGTCGGGGTGAAGCTCTGGATCGCGCGGCGGTGCAGCGCTCCGGAGCTCGATCCGATCGTGAGGCGGGCTGCCGAGCAGAAGGCGGTGATCTACCAGCACACCTGGCTCAAGGTGGGCGGCAACCGGCCGGGGGAATCGACGCCGATGGACGTGGTGGAGCTCTCGAAGCGCCATCCCGGCGTGAAGCTGATCTGCGGCCACTCGGGCGGCGACTGGGAGCGCGGCATCCGGGTGATCCGCTCCAGCCCGAACGTCACCCTCGAGATCGCCGGCTCCGACCCCACGTCGGGCTTCGTCGAGATGGCGGTGCGCGAGCTGGGCGCAGAGCGGGTGATCTACGGCAGCGACGTCTCGGGGCGCAGTTTCTCGTCGCAGATCGCGAAGGTCACGGGCGCGGCGATTCCCGACGCGGCCAAGCGGCTCATCCTCCGGGAGAATCTGAGGGGGCTGTTGCTCCCGGCCCTCAAGGCGCGGGGCTACGACGGATGATCGACACCAACGTCTACCTGTCGCGCTGGCCGTTCCGCCGGCTCCGGGGGGACGAGACGCCGGAGCTGGTCGCGATGCTCCGCCGCGCGGGGGTGACCCAGGCGTGGGCCGGCAGCTTCGATGCGCTGTTGCACAAGGACATCGCCGGCGTGAATGCTCGGCTGGTCGAGGAGTGCCGCCGCCACGGCGACGGGTTTCTGCTCCCGTTCGGGACGGTGAACGTCGCGATGCCGGACTGGGAGGAGGACCTCCGCCGCTGCCACGAGGTCCACAAGATGGCGGGGATCCGGCTCCATCCGAACTACCACGGCTACGGGCTCGATCATCCGGACTTGTGGAAGCTCCTTCCGGCGGCGGCCGAGCGGGGGCTGCTGGTCCAGGTAGCGCTGAAGATGGAGGACGAGCGGACGCAGCACCCGTTGCTGCGGGTTCCGACGCTCGAGGCGGCGCTCCTGACGAAGCCGGAGATCCGGGGCCTGAGGATGATGGCGCTGAACGCGTTCCGGGCGCCCACGGTGCCGATCGCCTACGACATCGCGATGATCGAGGGCGTGGCGGGTCTCAATCGCGTGGGCGTGGAGCGGGCCTGCTTCGGCTCCTACGCGCCGTTCTTCATCCTCGAATCGGCGGTGGGCAAGCTGAAGGAGTCCGCCGTCGACATCGCCGTCCTCGACGCCAACGCCCGGAAGCTGCTGGCGAAGTAATCTCCATTCCTGTAACTCGGAAGGCCTTTCTCTTTTCTAGATCCTCGGAGGGAGACCGTCCGTATCTCCCGGGATTCCGATGCGGGTTCAAGATCGAGGATGACGCCAATGCTCTGGCTATGGGACGGAGAGGACGAGTACGAGGGTCAGCTGGGCGCCGGAGGTGAGCACCACCTGGTTGCCCGGGTTCGACTGGTTCGGCGATGGACGCTCGCCTCCGGGGCGCCGGGGCGGCCGGTCCCCCTGGACCTGCTGGAGCGTCAGCGGCTCCTGAGCCGTCGGATCTGCTTCGCCCAATCCCCGATGCTGCTTCTGGGCGTCCTCCTCGAATTCCGCGTTGCGACCGTCCAGCCCTGCCGGGACCGCCGGTTCGACTTCGTCCTGTCGGGCACCTTCATTCCCGTCGTCGAGGAACACCTGGACGCCTTGAGCCGGCTGAGCACCCCGGACGCCCTCCGGTATCTCCAGGCGCGCGGCCGGCCCGGACAAGCCATAAACCAAACGGTTTGATTTATGGCTGATCCGGCCATAAATCAAACCGTTTGGTTTATGGCCGGGAGGCTTGGCGGCCCCGGTTTCCTTGCCTCCCGCCCCCAGCTGTGATATAAGAAGGTCATCCATGAGCGTCATCAACTGGGCCACGGGCATGGTCAAGGGCCTGTGGACCGTCGTCGTGGGCATGCGCATCACCATGCGCCACATGCTCCAGCCGACGGTCACGATGCATTACCCCGACGAGAAGTGGGTGATGCCGGCCAATTTCCGGGGCTTCCTCAAGGTCGACATGGACGCCTGCATCGTCTGCGACCTCTGCATGAAGGCCTGCCCGGTGGACTGCATCACGATCGAGTGGGAGCGCCAGGCCGGCAAGACCGGCAAGGTGGCCACGCGCTTCGAGATCGACTACCAGAAGTGCATGTACTGCGGCCTCTGCTCGGAGCCGTGCCCGACGGCCGCCATCTGGCACACCCACGAGTACGAGAACGCGAGCTACAACCGGGTCGCCCAGGTCATCGACTGGGTCCATCCCGAGAACAAGGTCACCAACCCGAACGCGAAGCCCAAGCAGGAAAAGCCGGCCGCGAAGCCCGCGCCGAAGCCCGCCGCCGCGGCCGCCGCTCCCGCCGCGGGGGCTGCTCCGGCTCCCGCGGCTGCGCCTGCGACGGGCAACGACCTCGACGGCAACGTGGTCGAGAGCGGCGTCGGCGGCAAGGCCTCCAACCCCGATCGCGGCACGGTGGACAAGGTCTGGATCATCCCGGGCTGCATCGTCTGCGACGCCTGCGAGGATGCGTCGCCGGACGTCTTCAACGTCACGGACACCACCAGCGTGATCCGGATGGAGAGCCAGCCGCGCTGGAGCGCGCTGTCGGAGTCGATCGCCGACGCGGCGGCCGCCTGCCCGGTGAACGTCATCAAGTACGAGATCAAGAAGTAAGATGCCTTACTACATCAACAACGAGTGCATCGGCTGCACGATCTGCGCCAAGAAGTGCCCCGTGCCCTGCATCTGGGGCGGCTCGGTGGGCGAGTGGGCGAAGACGAAAGAGTTCCACATCATCAACCCGCCCGACTGCATCGAGTGCGGCGTGTGCGCCAGCTACTGCCCCGTGGACTGCATCCAGAACGAGACGGGCGTCATCGAGCCGAAGATCGAGGCGAAGCAGCGCCCCGTCGCCGTCGTCCGCGAGGACAACTGCACGGGCTGCGAGTGGTGCGTCGACGTCTGCCCCTTCGACTGCATCGAGATGGTGAAGCCGGAGAATCCCTCCGAGTTCTTCGCCGTCGCGCGCGTCGTCCGCCCCAAGGACTGCGTGGGCTGCAAGCTCTGCGAGGAGGTCTGCGTCCAGAAGGACGCGATCGTCATCCTCTACCCCGACGGCACCTACGCCGATCGCGTCGGCGTCGAGTGCAAGACGACCTACATGGGCCCCGACCGGATGCCCAATCAATCGCAGCTCAAGCGCCTCTAGGCTTCGGAGCCCCATCGCCCCGCACGGGGGCGTGTCGACTACCCTCACCTGAAGACGATCACCGCCGGGTCGACCGCGATCTTCTGCGCGCCGGCTCCTTCTTCCGAGAAGATATTCCCGTAGAGGTACTTGTAGCGCAGGTCCTGGAGGTCGGGGAGTTGCGACGTTTTCTCCCAGTACCGGTGGACCCGGGCGAAGTAGCGCGAGGCTTCGGCGAGGATCCAGGTGCACGTCTCGTTGTGGCGATGGACGGCGCCGCGGTAGGAACCCTCCGCGGGCCCATACAGCTGCTCCGTTGACCGGGCGTCCTTTTCGCGGGCGGCCGCGCGATCGGCGTGGATCCGTTGAAGCGCCTGGGCTCCGTCCGGCTTGATCTTCATCTGGTCGTCGAACCCCGCCCGCCGGAGCGCGAGGGCGTCGTCCAGGAACCGCAGGAACAGCTTGGGCGACAGGTATCCGGCGACGTAGTGGAACACCCGGCCGTCGGGCGTCAGGATGAACGTGCAGATGTTCTTGGTCGTGAAGGCTTCATGGGATTGACCGAAGATGGACTTCTCGGCCTTGTCGTCGCCGTCGCAGAATCCCGGCGACCGGTTGAACCAGGCGGAGACGAAGTTCGCGTTGACCAGCTCGGCGACCTTGGCATCCGAGAACGTCACGGTTCTCAGCACATCGCCGGCCGCTCAGCAGCCTTCTTTATCGAGGTCTCCGACGAGCTGATGGAGGAGGATGGGCTTGCCCTCTTTGGCGGCGCGCTGCTTCGCCGCCTCGAGCGACTTCTCCCATCGGATGCCCTGGTTGTATCCCTTCCACGCCTCCTCGGCCCGCAGCGTCGCCGCGCCGAGGATCAGGATGCCGAACGCAACCGTCCACTTCATACGTCACCTCCACAGCTTTGGACGGGCTGCGGACCGGAAGGTTCACATCAATCGCGGCGGGTTGAAAAAAACGCCCGTCCCGCATAGAATCGGGGGACCATGCCGACTTACGAGTATCTCTGCGGGAAGTGCCAGCATCGCTTCGAGGTCCTCGTCCGCTCCGACAAGCAGAAGGTGGCGTGCAAGAAGTGCGGCGGGAAGAAAGTCACCAAGCAATACACCGTGTTCGGGCTCAACCTGGGCGCGTCCCCCGATCGGGGCATGAGCGGTCCCCTCTGCAGCTGCGGTGCCGGCGGCTGCGCCATCTGCAGTGCGAAAGTCTAGGGCCCGCCTTGGCTGAGACCGTCCGCTGGTTCGACTGGTCCGAGGAGGCCTTCCGCAAGGCCCAGTCCGAGGACAAGCCCATCGTCATGGACCTCACGGCGCCGTGGTCCCACGGCTGCCGCGTCATGGACGCCCAGACCTACGCCGATCCCGAGATCGCCGAGCTGCTCAACCGCGACTACGTGCCGCTGCGCGTCGACTGCGACCGGCGGCCCGACATCAACGACCGCTTCAACCTGGGCGGCTGGCCCACGACCGCGTTCCTCACGCCGAACGCCGAGCTCCTGGGCGGCGCGACGTTCGTCGCCCGCGACCAGATGAAGCAGCTGCTCGCCCAGCTGAAGGTCGGCTACGCCGTCAACCGCCACCGCATCGCCGAGGAGATCGCCCGGCGCGACGAGAAGATCCGCGAGGCGCTCGAGCCTCAGTTCACCGGCGTCGCCCAGCTCACGATGGAGATCTTCCGGAAGACGGTGCGCGGGATCGTCGCGACCCACGACGGGTTGCACGGCGGCTTCGGCAAGGCGCCGAAGTTCCCGCTCGTGCCGTCGCTCCGCGTCGCCCTCCAGGCGCTCCACGAGACGCAGGGGCAGGACTTCCGCCACGTCCTCGCCAAGACGCTCGACGCGATGGCCGACCGCGGGATGTACGACCACGAGCAGGGCGGCTTCTTCCATTACGTCACCAACGACACCTGGACCATGGCGCGGTTCGAGAAGCTCGCGGAGGAGAACGCGCCGCTCATCCGCCTCTATCTCGACGCCTCGATCGTCATGGGCCTCGAGAAATACCAGGCCAAGGCGGTCCACGCGATCGGCTGGGCCAAGGCGCGGCTGCTGGACCCCGACCGCGGCGTCTTCTTCGGGAGCCAGGCGGCGGACGACGACTACTACGGCGCGATGCCCAAGGAGCGCGCGAAGCGGGAGCCGCCGGCCGTGGACCGCACCGTCTTCGTGCCCGGATCGGCCGCCCTGGCGGGGGCCTTCCTCCGGGCGAGCCAGGTGACGGGCACGCCCGCCTACGCCGAGACGGCGATCCGCGGCCTGGAGTGGCTGCTCCGGGAATGCGTCCGCGACGGCGCGGTCGCCCATTACCACGACGGCCAGCCGCGGCTGTTCGTCCTGGCGCGCGACCCGATCGCCCTGGCCGGCGCGCTGCTGGACGCCTACGACCACACGGGCACCCGAAAGTACCTCGACACGGCCGACACCCTGATGGAGGACGTGCTGCGCCGGTTCTGGTCGGACGCGGAGAAGGGGGTCGTCGACCGCGCGGTCGACGCCATCGACCGCGGCGACCTGTCGCGGCTGAAGAAGAGCCTCCCCGAGAACTCCGCGGCCGCGGAGAACTTTGCCCGGCTCTGGCGGATCACGGGGGAGGAGCGCCACAAGAAGTGCGCCGAAAAGATCCTGCTCTCGTATCCCGACTTCGAGGACAGCTACGGACATCCCACGGCCGAGTACGCCCTCGCCGCCGACTGGATCGTCCGGCCGCCCGAGGAGGTGGACGCGGCCGACCTGCGCCCGTACGTGCCCCGCCGCAAGGTGAAGCGATGAACTGGTGGCTCCCCCTCTTCCTCAACCTGTTCGCGATGGGGACGGGCGCCTCGCTGCTCGCCGTCCCGTACAGGCAGATCGGAAAGTACTACTTCAACTTCCACTCGACGATCCTGCTGGTGCTGGTCGCCGTCGCGATGCTGGTGGGGAAGCCGTGGCAGGGCGTGCTGCACGGCAATCCCTACATGAAGGTCGTCGCCGGCCTTTCGATCCTGTTCGCCGTCCTCGTGCTGGTCCAGAACGTCGCGGTCCGCGCCGCGAAAGAGGATCTGCGGCTCGACGTGCTCATCCTGCCGGTGTCGACGGGCGCCGTGTTCGTCATCATGGCGTCGTTCGGCTGGACGGCGTACGGCACCGGGATGGCGGTGCTCCTCACGTTCCACCTGTTGAGTTCCGCGATGGTGCTGGGGACGTCCCTCGTGGCGATGTCGACGGGCCACTGGTACCTCGCCAACGCCCAGCTCTCATTCGACATCCTGATCCGGCTCTGCCGGATGTTCGTGCTGGCGATCGTCGTCAAGGCCGCGATCGTCCTGCTCTATGCCGGCCTCCGGTTCGAGGACTACGGGCGGCTGGAGGACTTCTACAAGATCATCATGGGCACGCGCTTCTTCGCGGGGGTCGTGCTCTCGGTCGTCCTCGCGCTCATGAGCCTTTCGTGCGCGAAGCGCCACGCCAACCAGTCGGCCACCGGCATTCTCTACGTCGCGGTCGTCTTCGTCCTCATCGGCGAGACGATGTCGCTCTACCTGACGCTGGACAAGCATCTTCCCATCTGACGGAGGGGCTTCCATGAGGCGGTCTCTCCTGGCGCTCGTCCTGCTGCTCCAAGCCTGCGATCCTCCGGCCCCGCCCGCGAAGGAACGGGACGGGTTCCTCCAGGCGCCCATCAAACCGCCGCCCGGGATCCTGCGGGTGGCCCGGACCAGCGCGTCGGCCGCGGAACTCCTGGGGAGGGGAAAACCGACGCCCGGACTGCCCTCCTTCACGTTCCGGATGGATTACGCCGGTCCGAAGACGCAGCTCGAAATCTCGTCCCAGGTCTGGCGTCAGGGAGAGGAAGTCGGCGGCTCGGGGGGGTGCGGCACGATCCGTCCTCCGGTCGCAGACGATGCCGCCTTCGGGTTCTTTGAATCACCGGACGGGAAACACGTCTCCGTGATCGTCGCCCACGAGGTGATCCTCCCCCGGTCGGAATCTCCTTCCGGGAGGGTGTCGGGAGGGTCGACGACGAGCCAGGTTTTCGATCTTCCCTCTCTTCTCGGACGCGCGATCCGCACCACCGAGCCGTCGTGGCCCCTCGAGATCCCGGACGGCAAGGAGGTCGTGATCTGGGCGATGTTCGTCGACGAGCCGGACGACGTGCCCTCCGGCGCGACGCCGGAGGAGCGGGCGAAGCGCGCCGCCGCGGCGTTTCTCTTCAGGATCCGGACGGCGGACGAGAAGAAGTGATCTGGCTGCGGAGCCACGCGTCCGCCTCCGCCACCGTGGGGAAGTGGGTCACGGTGATCCCGCGATTCACGATGACGTTCTCGGCGAACTTCATGTTTTCCAGGCTCGGCCGCGCGCTCACGTCGACGAAGGCGGCGACCCGGATCGCCGGCCGGAGCCGGTCGATCTTCTCCGCGATCACCTGGAAGATGTCGCCGAAGCTGATCCGTTCTCCTTCGAGGTTCTCCTCGATCAGGAGGTAGGCGCAATCCTGAGTCTTGCACGCGGTGAACATCTCCTCCATGTAGCGCGCGGTCGTGGGCACGTCGCTGTTGCCGCGGACCCGGACGTGGACGTAGCCGTTCTTCAGCTCCGAGGAAAACGCGTAGTCCATCTCTTCAGGGTACCACCGACGGATTCCCGGCGGCAGGGTAGAATTCCAGGGGCGGCCAAGGAGGGCGGATGGGGCTGAAGGACTGTCCATCGTGCAAGAGCCGCATCGAGATCGCCGCCGTCCTCTGCCCGTTGTGCGGGGCGGAGGTGGGGAGGGGGACCTCGATCCGGTCCCGTCCCGCGGACGCCGGGCCCGAGCCGCCCCGTCTCGTCGTCGCCGCCGATCCGCTGTCGCTCCTGCCGCTCCTGCTGTTCCGTCTTCTGCTCGCGGCGGGCTTCGCGTTCGCCGTCGTCCTCGCGGTCGCGGCCACGCCGTTGGGACGGGTCAGCCAGTTCGTGCAGGAGCATGGCGTGGGCCGCCGGACCGGCGCGCCGGTCCTCTGGGGCGCGGCGGTGGGGTTCCTGGGGCTGATCCTGATGGCGGGCTCGATGCTCCGGCGGCTCCGGCTGCGCCGCACGCTGATGTTCGGCGAACCGGTCGACGTCCGGCTGGGCCTCGGTCCGCTGCTGCTCAACCTGCTGACCTCGCTGTTCGTCGGGCCGCTGACCCTGGGCATCGCCATCCCCTGGCTTCACGCCCGCTTCCGCCAGTCGTTCTACCGCGCCTGCATCGTGCCGGCCCGAGGCGGCAAGTCGCTTGGCTTCCAGGGGCGCGGCGAGGAAGTGCTGGCGCGGTTCGGGCTCACCTTGCTGCTCCTTCCAATCGGCCTCGCTTCGGGCGGGCTGCTGATGGGACTGGTGACCTGGCCGTGGGTGAAGTGGGAGCAGTCGAACCTGATGGTGCCCGATCGCAACGGCAACCCCCGCGTGGTCGACTTCTTCGGCTCGTTCTGGGCGTACCAGTTCCGCTGGATGGGCAACTGGCTGCTGACGCTGCTCACCGCGGGGATCTACCGGCCCTGGGCGAAGGTCTCCGAGTGGAAGTGGATCGCCGCCCACACGCAGGTGCCCTGAGCTACTGATACTCCACGGACTGGTCGAGCTTCGCTCCGTGGCAGCGGGGGCACTTCGTCGTGCAGTCGATGCCTCGGCGCGACACCCGCAACTCGCCTTCGCCCGTGCACTTGGAGCATCGCCGTTCGCGCAGCGTCCGCGACACGGCCGTCGACGTCCGTCCGTACTCCGCTTCGAGCCAGTCCATTCGGTCGTACTTCGAGGCCTTCTCCCACCAGTCCTCCGGCGTGTCGAGCTTGAGGCCGAGCGGAATGGGCGGGGGAGGCGTCTTGTCGGTGTTGCGCTGCACGGGGATGAATTTCGCGTCCGTGTCCAGCCCGCCGCTCTGGCCGCCGAGGATGATCCACGAGCCGGTCCCGAACCAGATCTTGCGCGGCTTCTTCTCGCGTCGGCCCCAGCCGGTCCGGATCTCCTCGGCCGTCGACTTCATCTCCTCCGCGAGATCCTTCGCAATCTCCTCGTCCAGTCGCGCGACCGCCGCGCGCGCCTCGGGGAACTTCGCCAGCCGCGCCGCCTGGACGATCTTCTCGAAGAGCCTGGCGCGATAGGCGTCCGGAACCCGCTGGGCGAGGACCTCGCCCTTGTGGACCGTCCATTCCTTCGCTTCCTTCTCGAGCTCCGTCACCAGGTCCTTGTTCTGCCGCACGGTCTCCGTTTCGGCGCTCCCGGCCAGCAGCTTCCGGGCGAGGGCGATCGCCGCGGGATACTCCGCCTTGCGGGCGAGCCGGTCGATCTCCCGGAGCGCGTCCGCGGCGCGCCGCTCCCGGGCGAGCGCCTCGGTCGCCCCGATCAGGCTCTCGATCTCCTCGTTCCGCGCCGGCTCGACCGCCGCGGCCTTGAGGTAGATCTCCCGCGCCTTCGCGTGCAGCCCGAATCGGGAAGCAATCCCGGCGACCGCGAGCAGCGCGTCGACGTTCCTCGGATCGGCCTTGGCCAGTCGTCGATCGACCTGCTCCTCGGGCGAATACACCTCGGACTCCGGCACCGCGACCCCGTCCTCGCGCCCGATCACCGCCGACTTCGGAACCACGACGGGCGTGCGGCTGTCCGACGTCTTGATCGACAGACGATCCGGGTCCTCCCGCACGAGCAGGCCGACGACGGTGCGGGCATTCGTGTGAATCCGAACGCCGGAGATCGACTCCACGGAGGGCCGAGGCGGAAGGGCGGACCGGTTCAGCACCCGGTCGATCTCGGCGGCCGTCAGCTGGTCCCAGCGGACGAAAACCGTCCCGCCGGTGTCCCACGACCGGAGCGCGAATCCATCCTTAGTCGATTCGTCCAGATGGATCGACCCGGACAGCACCTTGCCGCTGCGGAGACGGACCACGTCGGCTTCCGGCTCGAGGCAGAGCAGCATCCCGACGAGCATCACGGCCTGCAGGATCCCCATGAAACACCCCCCTGGACTCCATTGGACGACGCCGAGGGGAGGCGCGTTCAGATCCGTGTAACGATCCGCCGATTTCCCCGTTAGACGGGTGATGACGACGCTGCTGCTGCTGGCCGGCCTTCTTGCGGCCGACGATTGGACGCAATACCGCGGGTCCGAGCGCGACGCGGTGTGGAAGGAGCAGGGGCTCCTGGAAACGTTTCCCGCGGACGGCATCCGGATCCGGTGGCGCGTGCCGGCGGCGGGCGGCTTTTCGAGCCCCGTCGTCGCGCAGGGCCGGGTCTATCTCTGCGATTCCATCTACCATCCGGCCAAGGCGCGGGAACGCATCCGCTGCTTCGACGAAAAGACCGGCGAGGTCCGGTGGACGCACACCTACGAGGTCAACTACGACGAGTACTGGCACCAGCCGAAGATGGTCGACGGCATGCGGGCCACGCCGGTCGTCCGGGACGGCCGTCTTCATTCCATCGGCGCGGACGGCGACCTGGTCTGCCTGGACGCCGCGAGCGGCGCCGAGATCTGGAAGAAGAAGCTCGTCGCCGAGTACTCGCTCGGCGATCACCGGACCTGCACGCCGTCGCCGCTGATCGAGGGCGATCTGCTGATCGTCGTGATCGGCGGGAAGCCCGAGGCGTGCGTCGTGGCATTCGATCGCGCCACCGGGAAGGAAGCCTGGCGGGCGCTGAGCGACGGGTGGACCTACAGTTCGCCGATCGTGGTCGAGGCGGGCGGGAAGCGGCAGCTGATCGTCTGGACCGCGCAGGGCGTGACGTCGCTCGATCCGGGGACGGGAGCCGTCTACTGGCGCGAGCGGTGCGAGCTGTCGAACGGACCGAGCATCGTGGCGACGCCCGTGTGCCAGGGGCGGCTGCTCCTGGTGAGCGGCATGATGTTCCGGCTCGACGCCGACAAGCCGGCCGCGAAGCTGATCTGGCCCGAGTCGCAGGCGCCCGCGCGACGGGTCCTCAGCTCCACCTCCATGCCGATGCTCCGGGGCGACCACGTCTATGCGGAGAAGGGCAACGGGACGCTCGTCTGCCTGGATGCGCGCACCGGCGAGGTCGTCTGGAAGAACGACCGGGTGACGCCGGTGCGCGGAGGCTCGGCGATCCATCTCTACCCGAACGGCGATTCGGTCTGGCTGTTCACCGATCAGGGACAGCTGATCCGGGCGCAGCTCACGCCGGAAGGCTACAAGGAGTGGACGCGGGCGACGGTGATCGAGCCGACCTATGCGTTCAGCGGCCGGAAGGTCGCCTGGACGCCGCCCGCGTTCGCGAATCGACACATCTTCGCGCGGAACGATCAGGAGCTGGTCTGCGCGTCGCTGGAGGCGCCGCCTCCCGTGAGGGACTGATTCCGCAAAATGTGAATCTTCCTCAGGCAATCCCCTATAATCGCGGACTGTGATCGTTCAGCTCGCCCTGCTGACCGCACTGGCACTGCAGGAGCCGTCTCCTTCCGGCACCTTGATCCTTCAGGAAGGGGCCCGAACCACCCGCCTCACGTCGGTTCGAGTCCGGGTCCAGCTGACCTCTCCCGGCGCCGGCGACGTCCAGATGTCGGTGACGGTCGAGGGCCAGCCGCAGGCGGCCTGGTCGCCGTTCCAGGAAGTGTCGTTCCTCGATCTTCCCGGCGGCGACGGCGAGAAGAAGGTCACGCTGCGGCTCCGAGACCGGAAGGGTGCGGAGTCGACGCCGGTTTCCGCCGCGATCCGTCTCGACACGGTCCCTCCCGTCGTGAAAGTCGAGGCGCCCGACCACGTCTCGGGATCGGAGCTGCGGCTCACGCTGGAATCGGCGGATGCGGTCGGGATGCAGTACACCGAGGACATCGCCTCGTGGTCCGCCTGGGAGGCCTTCTCGACTCCGAAAACGATCGCGCTGTCGAAAGGCGCGGGGGCGAAACAGGTGTTCGTCCGGTTCCGGGACGAGGCGGGCAACGAAACGATCCCGGCGCGGCTGCGGGTCGAAGCGCAGGATCCGAACGCTCCGGCAGCGCCGGACGGGATCCGATCCCTCTCGCTGGCGGTGCGCCGGAACGTCGACAACCTGGAGTTGTCAGTGTGGGTCTACGGCTCAGGCCTTCAGGAGATCCAGGCCGAGCTGGACAAGGTCGAAGTCCTGGCCCGCATCCCGTTCGTGCCGTCCTGGAAGGCGCAACTCGCTCCGTCTCCGGGGCCGCGTCGTCTGGTGGTGAAAGCCTGGGACGGCGTCGGCCGCGAGCATCGCGCCGAGGCGATCTTCCAGGAACAGGACGTTCCTGCGGCGCCTCCGCCGGAGGAAGTCTCGCCGCCGTGGCGGGTCGACCTTCTTGCCGGTGTGCTGCCGGGGGGAATTGAATTCCACTCCAGCACGGTGGTCGGTCAACGGCGCATCGAGCGGCGTCCGATGCCCATCGTCCGACTGCAAGGCGCGACCGACATCGGTGCGCAGCTTTACGTTCAGCTCGCAGTCGAGGTGGCGGCAGGTTCCGACGTCCGAGTCTTCTCCGGCGGCGCGGACTTCGGCATTCGGATGAATCTCGGGCGCTGGGACGACGTGAAGTTCCAACTCAGGGCCGAGGCCGGCATCTATTACTCCCAGTTGGAGGTCGCTTCCGCGGGCTTTGGAGATTTTCGTGGAGCTATCCTGGCGCGGGTGGGAGCGGCGCTGGGAGTCGAAATCGTCGAGAATCTCTGGACCGAACTTCTCGTCGACTTCCGGTGGGCTCAGTATTTTTTCAAAGAAGAAATCCTCTCGTCAAATGCAAAGGCGTCAGGGTGGGGAGGAGCCGCCATGCTCGGCCTCTCCTGGCGGTTCTAACAGAGGGTCCGATGACTGGACGACGTTCGGCGTGCGGGCTACTGGCGATCTTACTGACCGGCGCCGCTTTCCCTGCGCTCCGCGTGGGGATCACGGTGACGAACGCGAATGACTCCGGGGGAGGATCGCTCCGTCAGGCCATCCTGGATTCGAATGCCAGTGGCGGCGTGGTGGATACGATTCAGTTCAACATCGGGGGTGGAGGATTTCACACGATCGTCCTGGCCTCGGCATTGCCCGACATCACCGATCCTGTCGTGATCGATGCGACGACGCAACCGGGATGGCAGTTTACTCCTCTCATCGCTCTCGACGGTGCCGCCGTGCCGGCTCCCAACGCCGTGCTGACGTTGTCTGCGGGATCATCGACGATCATGGGGCTTGCATTGACCCGCGGTTCTGATGCGGGGTTACGAATCCGGACGAATGGGGGCAATGACATCGACTGGTGTGCCATGGGGACGACGGGTGGGGCAGGATCCACGGCTCCGGATCCTCCTCTCGGCAACGCCGGACCGGGGATCGATGTCGAGGGCGGAGCTTCTCATTTCATCCAAAGGACGCGGTGTGCCTTCAACGGATCCTCGGGTATCGTTGTCCGCTCCGGTGCGTCCGGCGTGAAGACGGATCAGCTCGAACTCTATTCGAACGCGGGGATCCAATTCGATCTCGGCGGCGATGGACGAACTCTGAACGATGCGGGCGACGGCGATTCGGGAGCGAATACGCTGATCAACTACCCCATTGTGGAATCGATGGAATTCACCGAGGACGACCCCGACAATCCCGTTATTCGTCGTGCACGAGTTTCGGGAAGATTGGAAGCCGCTCCGGCGACGACCTATGAAGTGCGGGCATTTTACGGCCGGAAAGGGACTCTCCCCGGGGATACCGAAATTACGATCGTCTCTCGGGACAGCTTGGCCGGCATTGTGACCGATGGCGCGGGAGCGGCGACGTTTTCTTTCCCGGTGTCTGTCCCGAAGAGTACGTCGGTTCTGGTGCTCGTGGCCCTTGACGCCGCGGGGAACCAGTCGGAATTCTCGCTTCCGTTCGAATATCCCGATATGAGGGTCACTTCGGGGTGCGGCGCGTGCGGACTGGAGTGGCTGATCGTGCCCGCGCTGGCTGCGCTGCGGCGGCGGAGCCGCCGCGCTACTTCGGCACCTTGAAGTCGGGCTCGGTCCGCTTCCAGTAGTCGGCCCATTCGGCGAACGTCTTGAACGTCTGCTGCGTGATCAGCTCCAGCGACTTCTGAAGGAGCGGCGTCAGCGCCCGCGCCCGCTTCGGCGCGTCCGGATCTCCCGGCGTGCCGCTGCCCGGGATGATGCCGCCGCCCTGCACCGTCCGGCCGCCCGGCCCCACGTTCGACGCCTCGCGCGCCGCCGCCTCCAGGTACCTGGCGTGCTCGATCATCGGCGAGACGAAGCTCTTGTCGCGGATCGAGCCGGCCGCCTCGATCGCCGCCTTCGACGTCGCGACGTCGGGCGACCGCAGGTTCGCCTTGAGCACCGCGTGGCCCAGGCCGTCCTGCATCGTCTCCATCGATTCCACGATCGCCAGCACCACCAGCGGCTCGCCCACGTTCGGGCCGAACGCGCGGCCCATCCCGGTCACCGCCTTCTTCCGCAGCTCGCCGGTGACGCCGCTCAAGCCCTTCGCGGCCGCGATCCGCACCGTCCGGTCGTCGACCACGAGCAGCGCGCACAGCTTCGCGACCACCTTGTCGTCGGGCGTTTTGGACAGGTCGGTCACGGCCGTGGCCCGCTCCGACGCCTCCTTCGACTTGTACGCCTTGGCGAACCGCTCCAGCGCGTCCTTGACCGACTCCTTCGAGGGAGGCGGATCCGCCTGGAGGAACAGCGAGGCCGCCAGCAGCAGCGTCATCATGCGAGCAGCTCCTTCACGACCTCTCCGCCGTCCAGGATCTTCGTCGGCCGGGCGCCCGGCCCCAGGTACTTCTTATCCGGGTTCACGCCGAAGCACTTGTAGATCGTCGCGTAGAAGTCGGCGACGCTCACCGGCCGCTCGGCGATGTCCATCCCGAGCTCATCGGTCCGGCCGATCACCCGGCCGGCGGCGATTCCGCCGCCGGCGAGGCACGCCGACCAGCAGCGCGACCAGTGATCCCGACCCTGGCTGACGTTGATCTTCGGCGTCCGGCCGAACTCGCCCATCAGGATCACCATCGTCTCCGAAAGCATCCCCGACTTGGACAGGTCGTCGAGCAGCGCGGCGTAGGGACCGTCGATGTCCCCCATCAGCCGCTTGTGGCCGCCGAAGTTGTCGGAGTGGGTGTCCCAGCTGCCGTACTGGATCTCGACGAAGCGGACGCCGGTCTGGATCAGGCGCCGGGCGAGCAGCGCCGCCTTGCCGAGCGGCGTGTCGCCGTAGGACTTCCGCACCGCCTCCGGCTCCTTCGTGACCTCGAACGCCTTCAGGTCCGCGGAGGAGAGGATCTTCCACGCCCGTTCGTACGTGCGCTCCCGCGACTCGATCTTCGAGTCGGGATGCTTCTTGTTCCAGTCCTCCTCGAAGCCGCGCAGCAGCTTGTACCGCCGCTCGAGGGTTCCCTTGGCGAAGTACTCCGTCGAGGCGACCAGGTCCGCGGTCGGATTCTCGAGCCGGTCGATGATCGCCGGTCCGCGATCCGCCGACAGGTACGCCGCGCCGGCCGGTGGCTCGCCGCCCAAAACGATGCAGCCCGGCAGGTCGGTCTTGCCCTGGCCGAGCTCCTCCAGGATCACGCTTCCGAGGTGCGGGTACTGGAGGTCCGGGTTCTGGCGGTATCCCGTGTGGAGGAAGTAGGTCGCCGTGTCGTGGTTCGGATCGCGCGAGTTGAGCGTGCGGAGCAGCGCGACCTTGTCCATCTGCCTCGCGGTCCGGGGCAGATGCTCGCAGATCTCGACGCCCTTCGCGCTCGTGGGGATCGGCTTGAACGGCCCGCCCGTCTCGGCGCCGGGCTTGAGGTCCCACGTGTCGAGCTGGCTCTGCGCCCCCTGCATCCACAGCAGGATGCACGCCTTCGCCTTGGCGCCCGCCGCCGATTGCGCCGCGGCGAACGGGAGGCCGAGCTTCGACGCCATCCCCGCGGCCGCTCCGGCGCCGAGGGTCATCCGGACGAAGTCACGACGGGAACAGTTGCGGCAATGGGCCATCGCTCACCCGATAAAGACGAACTCGGACGAATTGAACAGCATCCAGAAGATGTCGGCGTAGCCGTCGATGTACGCGTGCTCGGGCCGTCCGGCGCTCCGGAGGTGATCGAGCAGCTTCGACCGTTCGGCGCGCGTCGGCTGGCGGCTGACCATGAGGAGGAACAGCTCCTCGATCCGGCTCCCCGGGTCGGCGGTCAGCTTCATCGTCTTCTGCACCCAGCCGAACTGGGCGACCATCATGAGCTGGATGTCGCGGTTGTTCATGAGCTTGATGGCCAGCCGGTCGGTGCCGGTCGAGAGCACTTCCTCGGGGTCGCGGCCCTTGGGGAAGAGGAGCTCCTTGGCCTGCATCGTGCGCACCATCCAGAAGACGTCGGGGTCCTTCATGTACGGCAGCCGGTCGGGATGCTTCTCGTACTGCTGGCGGAAGTAGGGCTCCCACTGGAAGGCGAAGTTCCACACCCGGAGGAACTGGACCAGGTTCATCATCTTGATCGGTCCGGCCGCGTAGGCGTCGCGCGCCGACTCGGGGCCTTCGCTCGAGAGCTGGTAGACGCGCGAGGTCACGAGGAGCTTCGCGAGCGTCCGCAGGCTCGCCTTCTTCGACCGGAAGTTCTTCACGATCAGGTCGAGCAGTTCCGGCTGGCCCTTGGAGTGGCGGCCGGGGAGCAGGGCGCGTCCGAAATAGAGCCGCCACAGGCGGTCGACGATGGCCCGCGACGCCGCGTCCTTCTCCATCGTCAGGAAGAGGCGCGCCAGCGCGGCGCCGTTCGGCTCTCCCGGCTCCGCCTTGCGGCCGTCGAGGAACCTCGGCTCGAGGAACTGTTCGCCCAGGTCCTCGCGCATCATCGACGGCTTGGGGACCGGCGCCTCCGTCAGCGTGCTTCCCTGCATGCGGAGCGGCCGGAAGAACGCGGTGAACGCCCAGAAGTCCTCCTGGGTCATCGATTCGAACGGATGGTCGTGGCACTGGGCGCAGCGGATGTCGACGCCCAGGAAGAGGCGCGCCGACGCGCGGGCGAGGGCGGCCGGCGGCTCGTCGTTGTTCAGGTGCTTGGCGGCGAAGTTCGCGGTCGGCGTCTCGCTCAGCTTGCCCGTCCCGGAGAGGATCGCCCACACGAAGTCGTCGTACGGCAGGTCCTCGGTCCACGCCTTCTTGAGCCAGACGCAGAGGGCGCCGAGATCGAGGCGCCTCAGATCCCGGAAGTCGATGTCGAACCCCATCAGCCACTGGACCCAGAGATGGGCGAAGTATTCTGCCGCTTCGGTGCCGGCGATGAGCTCGTCGATCTTCTTCTCGCGCTTGTCCTTCTTGCCGGATTTCTGGAACGTCCGGATCTCTTCGGGGGTCGGAAGATTTCCGGTCAGATCGAGCGTGACCCGGCGCAGGAAGACGGTGTCGTCGCACGGCGCCGCGGGCTTGAGGTTCTGCTTCTTCCAGTAGGACTCGAACCAGGCGTCGAGGGTCTCGCGGTCATTGACGGGACGGTCCTGGAGCGCAACCGCCAGGACGACCGACCAAAGGGCCGCGATCATCGACTTCTCCTATGTCCCGAACGGTGGAAACCTTACGGGCTCTCCAGGATTTTGCGGTAGATCCTCTGCTGGCGGGGCGAGAGGAGGAGAAGCACCGCCTCCTTCACCTTGGGCAAGAGGGTCGGATCCTTCTCGTCGATCTTCTTGGGGAGCTGGACGTACTCGCCCCTCCAGAGGACGTCTTCGAGACGCGACATCAGGGCGTCGTCCGCGCCGAGGGATTTCTTGAGATAGGTGAAGTTGAGGGCATGGGGCAGGGTCGCCAGGGTGAATCGCCAGGTCTGGGTGCCCAGGATGTGGTCCACCTGCCATTCGCCGGCGGGAGTGAACCGGAAGCCGGTGATCTTGGACGGGAGGAGCTTGACCGAGGCCAGCGGGCTCGCCCGGAGGGTCTGGACCGCCGTGCTCAGCGCCTCGAGCGTGACGGACTCGACGCTGGGGATCGGCGTCGCGGCATAGCGCGCCTGGACCGTCCCGCGGACTTCGCGGAAGATCAGGAGCGAACGGATCAGGAACTCGCTCTTGTCCTCCGGGTTGGGATTGTTGATGCAGCTGAGGCAGAACTGGAGGTAGAGCGTGAGGATGCTCTCGGTCTGGATGAGACGGCGATCCCGTTCCGACAGGTCGGAGAATTTGACCGGCTCGGGGAGGACCTCCTCGACCGGCCGCGGCGGAAGGCCCTTGGCGACGGTCGGCGGCGGGGGCCGCAGGATCGCCCAGGCGGTGCCGAGGACGACCAGCAGAGCGGCGGCCGCGGCGGCGGCGCGGACGACGAACGTTTGCCGGCGCCACGCGATGCGGCGCACTTCGTCGAGCGACGGACGCTTCACCACCAGAAGGGCTTCGACCGCCTCGCCGAGCTGCCGGCTCAGCTCGCGGTCGCAATCGCCGCACTGATCGAGGTGGGCGGCGACTTCCTCGGCCCGCTCGTCCGAGAGGGGAGCCGCGGCCCCCGACGGGGCGAGGAGGTTCCGGACGTCGTTGCACCCGATCGCCATCTGTCCCTAATATGCCTCCGCTCGCGGATTTCTCACAGGGCCTCCGGTTTTTCCCGGAGCTTTTCGAGCGCCCGAAAGAGACGCGTATAGACCGCCCCGGGGGACAATCCCAGCTGCCGGGCGATTTCCTTCAACTTCATGCCCTCGTAGTGGCGGAGCACCAGGATCTCGCGGTCGATGTCGGACAGCTGATTGAGCAGCTGCAGGGCCCGCTCCTGTCCGGGGGAGGGGAGCGGCTGCTCTTCGGCCGTTTCCGGCAGCCGGTCGAGCGGGACCTCGGGCGGTTTCCGCCGTCGCTGCCACGCCCGCCAGACGTTCAGCGCCACGGTGAAGAACCACGGACGGAACCGCTTCGACGGCTCGAACGTCCGGGCCTTCGCGAAGATCCGGTAGAAGGTCTCGTTCGCCAGGTCCTGCGCCGCGTCGGGATCCCGGGAGCGGATCAGGAAGAAGCGGACGAGGTCTCCGCCGTGGCGCGCGATGAGGACGCCGAGAGGCTCATCCTGGCCGGTCCGCAGGAGCGTCATCAGCTCCTCGTCCGGGCGCGGATCGGGCTCCGACCGGTCTTCGATGCTCATCCCCCAGATTCTGGACGGTCAGGACCCGGCGACTCTTGCCGCGGGATTGAGGGCAAGGGGAGGGAGTCGGCCCTGGAGTCCGGCCAGGAGATTGTCGGCCGCCAGCAGCGCCATGCGCCGCCGGGTCTCGATCGTGGCGCTGCCGATGTGGGGCGCGAGGACGGCCGACGGGCATTTCAGGAGGTCGGGATGGAGCTCCGGCTCCTTCTCGTAGACGTCGAGCCCCGCGCCGGCGATCCGGCCCTCGAGGAGCGCGCGGGCGAGCGCCGCCTCGTCGACCACGGGGCCGCGGGCGATGTTGACCAGGTGGGCCGACTTCTTCATGAGGCCGATCTCGCGCGTGCCGATCAGGTGGTGGGTGTCCGCGCTGAGCGAGACGGTCAGGACCACGATGTCGCTCTCGCGGAGGAGGGCGTCCAGGTCCCGCGCCGAGGCGCCGGTCCCGGTTTCGAACTCCGGCTTCGGCGTGCGGCTCCAGTAGACGACCTTCATCCCGAAGGCCGGCGCCTTGCGGGCGACGGCCTGGCCGATCCGCCCCGCGCCGACGATGCCGAGCGTCTTCCCCGGCAGCTCGGTGCCCAGGAAGAAGAAGGCGCCGAAGCCCTTCCACTGGGAGGCGCGGACGAGGCGGTCGCCCTCCGCGACCCGCCGCGCGGTCGAGAGGATGAGCGCCCAGCCGAGCTCCGCCGTCGTTTCGGTGAGGCTGCCCGCGGTGTTGGAGACCCAGATCTTCCGCCTCGTCGCTGCGGGGACGTCGATGTGGTCCACGCCGACGCCGAAGTTCGCGATCATGCGGAGCTTCGGGGCGGCATCCAGGAGCTCGTCGTTGACCTTCGAGTGGCCGACGACGAGCAGCCCCTCGCACTCGCGGACGGAGTCGAGCAGCTCGGCGCGGGAGGTGTCGCGGTCGGCCGGCCCGACGGCGACCTCGCACGACTCCCGGAGCCGGGCAAGGGCCTCGTCGACGATGGGCCGGGTGACGAGAATGCGGGGGCGGGCCATCGACAGATCTTACCCCATGACCCGATAAAACAAAGAAGTCGATTTGTCGGCATTTGTCCGACAAATCGACTTCTTTGATTTGTGGCCAGGCTATCCCGCCTTGAGGATGCGGGACAGGTAGGCCAGGGCCGCGCGCTTGCCGGCGAAGGCGATGAACGCCTGGTCGCAGCCGTACGTGGTCGGCTCGAACCAGCGGCTCGTCCCGCGCTCCCCGGGGAAGCTCAAGTACCAGCCCGGCCGGCCCGGATAGCCCCGGCGCTCGATCCGGGCTCCCGACGCATGGACATAGAGGTATTCCGCATCCTTGGACCAGCCTTCAACGGCATCCACCAGCGAGTCTTTCCGTTCGGGGTTCTTCACGATTTCCTCCTTCCACGGTGCGCCCTATCTACGACCTCCGCGACGGAGGGGTGTCATGTTTTTTCTGGAAGCCCACCCCCCCGATCGACGTAGATATGAGGAATGGGGCGTTCCTGCATCTTCCTCCTCGCGCTGCCGGCATTCTGGCTGGCCTGGCCGACGACGTCCCACGCCCAGGTCGATGAAAGCCTCCTCACCCGGCGGTGGAGGGCCGACAACTTCTGGGCCGAAACGTACGACAAGCCGCTCCTCACGTCGGAGGGACGGCTCGAGGAGACCGACGAGCGCATCCAGCTCTTCCACTGGGATTCCGAAGGACGGATCAAGTTCCATCGCAAGGACCTCGATCCGCCCGTCTGGATCGGCTACCGCGCGTTCACGATGAGCGTCAATTCCGAGTCGGACCTGCTGGATCACACCTTCGCCGACGTGGCGCTCGCGGTCGCGCTCCGGCTGGGGACGATCGGCGACGACTGGACGGTCCGCGCCGCGGCAGGCGCGGGGACCGCCAACGACGGTCGATGGGACAATCTCCATGCCATCTATCCGGTCGCCACGGTCGACTTCGCCCGGCCGCTCGGGGACGGGACGCTCCACCTCGGCCTGAGCCTGGACGGCAATCGCGGTATTCTTCCCGACTATCCTTTGCCGGTCATCGAATGGGAGGCGAAGCTCGACAACGGCATCGAGCTGATGCTCGGGTTTCCCAAGATCGAAATCATCGCCCGGCCGCTGGCGCCGCTCCTCCTGTCTTTCGAGTACGCGTTCCCGGCCAACGCATCGGCCCGGATCGAAGGAGACCTGGGCAGCGGCTTCAGCGTGTTTCTCGAGGCGTCGCGGCGCGTCGACGGGTTCCACCTGCGCCACGAGAAGAACCTGCGGCTGTTCTTCTCTCTCAATGCCGCGGAGATGGGCATCCGCTGGTCGTCGAAGGTGTTCGACGTCTCGCTGTCGGCAGGCTATGCGTTCGGCCTGAGGTTCTTCACCGGCGACGATCTCTCGGACCGGCATCAAGGCGTCTCGGTCCACAACCTGCCGTTCATCGCCCTCACGTTCCCCAGCACGTTCTGGGCCGCGCCGTTCTCGTCCGGCGTCAGTCGCTGACCTTACTTCTCCTCGTGGATCTCCAGCGGCTCGGCGTTGAACTTCACCTTTCCGTCGGGCGTGGTCAGCACGAGGTCCATGCGGACCTGGCCGCTCGGAATCTCGGGGGACGTCCAGATCGTCAGCGTCCCTTTTCCCCGGGTCGTCGTGATCTTTCCTTCGAGCTTCACGCAGGTGAAGGTCCGGTCGCCGATCTTGAGCGTTTCCTTCAGGGACACCGCGGACACGTCTCCTTCGGCACCGGCCCGCTTGAACGTCATCCGGATCGGCTCCTTGCGTCCCTCCGGGATCCAGGTGGACGTCTCCGTCGGGCGACCATCCCGCTCCCCCTTTGCGGTCCAGATGGCGCACGCGATGGACTTGCCGTCGACGGTCACCGCGCCGGTCCCCGACTTCACCGGCAGGGCCGTCCGATGGAAGCTCGGCCGGCCTTCCAGCGACAGCGTGCTGGACTCCTCGAGGGTGTACTTGTCGCCGTCCCGTTCCGAGAGCCTCAGCGTCTGGATCCCCTGGCCCGAGAAGCCGACGTCGTCGACCGTGACGACGTTCCGGATCCAGGTGCCGGTCTTGAACCGGAGCCAGGCGTGATCTTCCGCCGGGAAATTCTCCTGGAGGAAGGGGAGCAGGAGGAAGGCCGCGATCATCATCCGCTCCTACGAGCGGGGGCACCGGCTGTGTCCGCTTTCTATCGGGACGAGGGGGCCGGCGGCGCTTTCAGCACCACCAGGGTGAGGCATTCGGCGGATTCCCATTCCGTCAGGAATCCCCCGTAGCCGTTCTGCCGCCAACCGTGGGCGGGGTCGAGCGTGACGACGACTTCCTTCCGAGGATGAATGCCGACGACGACCTCGAAATGGGTGAGGCCTCCGTTCACGTACGGTTTGATGAGGCCCACGATGACGGGGCGTCCGCGGGAGAGCTCCTTCTCGAAGTCGGCAAAGGACCCGTGGAAGAGAAAGGACTGGAGTCCTTTGTCGCGGGCGCAGGCGCGGAGAACCCCGGCTTTGATGCCTTCTCCCGCCACCGGCGGACATTCGCGGGTCACCTCTTCGAGGGATGACGGCACGCGCCAGAACGCGAGCGCCATGGCCAGCGCCGCCGCGCCGCAGTCCTCATCCTTCTTCTGGAGGATGACCGGGACGTCTTTGACCGCGATCCAGCCGGCCTCCCGCTCGAAATCGGCCGGATCGAAGCTCTCCGCCGTTCCCAGGTAGGAACAGCCGGCGGAGGCCAGCGCGGTCAGGATCGCCGCAATCCTCACCATGGGATCAGAATGGCCAGGATGATGATGGCCGCCGCGAGCACGACGATCAGCACGATCAATCCGGCATGGCCTCCCGCGAAGTCCTCCAATCCGTTTGCGGAGGCATCGCGCTGGGCATAGTCCTGGACGAGCGCGTCTTCCGACTGCGGAGCAGGCGTCGCCTGCGCGAGAGCCGGAAGAGGCGCCAGGAGGGCCAGCCCGACCAGGGCCAGCAGAGCCAACGGCATCCAACGGTTTTCCACGGGGGGGCTCCTAATGTCAGATGCCGTATTTACGATTTTTTAACGGCGGGGTTGCTACTTCAGCGGGATGTGGATGCCGTTGCGGACCGCCGCATCGCGCGCGAGGTCGTAGCCCGCGTCGGCGTGACGGACCACGCCGAGCCCGGGGTCCGAGGTGAGGACCCGTTCCAGCCGCTGCGCCGCCGCGTCGGTGCCGTCGGCGACGATGACCATGCCCGCGTGGATCGACATCCCGATGCCGACGCCGCCGCCGTGGTGGACCGACACCCAGCTGGCGCCGCCGACGGCGTTGATCAGCGCGTTGAGGATCGGCCAGTCGGCGATCGCGTCGCTTCCGTCCTTCATCTTCTCGGTCTCGCGGTTGGGCGACGCCACCGAGCCGGTGTCGAGGTGGTCGCGGCCGATCACGATCGGCGCCTTCACCTCGCCGCTGCGGACCATGTCGTTGAACAGCTTCCCGATCTTCGCCCGCTCGCCGTAGCGCAGCCAGCAGATGCGCGCCGGAAGGCCCTGGAACTTCACCTGGTCGCGCGCCTTCGCCAGCCAGCGGTGGAGCGGCGCGTTGTCGGGCAGCGCCTTCGCGACCGCGCGGTCGGTGGCATAGATGTCCTCCGCTTCTCCCGACAGCGCCACCCACCGGAACGGCCCGCTCCCTTCGCAGAACAGCGGGCGGATGTATTCGGGGACGAAGCCGGGGATGTCGAACGCGTCGGCCACGCCGGCCTGCGCCGCCTCCCAGCGGATGTTGTTGCCGTAGTCGAAGACGATCGAGCCCCGCTTCCGGAACTCCAGCATCGCCCGCACGTGGACCGCGACCGTCGCGCGCGACCGGCGGAGATACTCGTCGGGGGTGGTCTTCCGGAGCTCGACGGCCTCCTCGACGGTCATGCCGTGGGGCAGGTAGCCGTTCAGCATGTCGTGGGCGGAGGTCTGGTCGGTGACGATGTCGGGCTTGAACCCGCGGCGGACGAGCTCGGGGAGGACGTCGCCGGCGTTTCCGACGAGGCCGATCGACACCGCGCCTTTCGCCGCCGCCGTCCGGCCGAGCGCGTCGTCGAGGTCCGTGGCGATCACGTCCAGATATCCCGACTCGAGCCGGCGCCGGAGCCGCGAGGCCTGGGCTTCGACGATGAGGCACACCGCGCCGTTCATCGTCGCGGCGAGCGGCTGGGCGCCGCCCATGCCGCCCGCGCCTGCGGTCAGGAAGACGCGCCCCTCAAGCGATCCGCCGAAGTGTCGGGCCGCGCACGACGCCAGCGTCTCGTACGTCCCCTGGAGGATGCCCTGCGAGCCGATGTAGATCCAGCTCCCCGCGGTCATCTGGCCGTACATCGTGAGGCCGAGCCCTTCGAGGCGGCGGAACTCGTCCCACGTGGCCCATCGCGGCACGAGCATCGCGTTGCTGATCAGCACGCGCGGGGCGTTCTCGTGGGAGCGGAAGACCGCCACCGGCTTGCCCGACTGGACGAGGAGCGTCTCGTCGTTCTCGAGGGCCTTGAGCGCCTTCACGATCGCGTCGAAGGCCGCCCAGTTCCGCGCCGCCTTGCCCGAACCGCCGTAGACCACCAGGTCGTCCGGCCGCTCGGCGACCTCGGGATCGAGGTTGTTCATCAGCATGCGGAGCGCGGCTTCCTGGATCCAGCCCTTGCACTCCAGGCGGGTTCCCCGCGCGGCGCGGATGGTCCTCACCGCTGCCATACCGGGCGTCCTTTCTTGATCACCGCGACGACGGGATTCATCCCGAAATGGTAGGGCACCATCCGATAGTCCGGCACGTCGAGGATCGCCAGGTCGGCCGGACGGCCGGTCTCGATCGAGCCCACGTTGTCCAGCCCGAGCGCGTAGGCGGCGTTGATCGTCGCCGCGTTGAGCGCTTCGGCGGGCGACAGCTTCATCTGCATGCATGCGAGGCCGACCATCATGGGCATCGACAGGCTCGGGCACGATCCCGGATTGAAGTTGCTCGCGAGCGCGACGACCGCGCCGGCGTCGACGAGCTTCCGCGCGGGAGGGAAGGCCGAGCCTCCGAAGAGCGAGACCCCCGGCAGGAGGATCGCCGCCGTCGGAGAGGCCGAAAGCGCCGCGATCTCCGCGTCGTCGGCGAAGTCGAGATGGGAGATCGCCCGGGCGCCGAGCTCGACCCCGAGCGCGACGCCGCCGTCGCGGGCGAACTGCCCGGCGTGGAGCTGGAGCCCGAGCCCGTGCTCCTTCGCCCGGGCGAGCAGGGTCCGGGTTTCCGGAACGGGGAAGTAGGCGGCGTCGCAGAAGGCGTCGCAGAACTTCGCCTTCATCGCGATCGAGGGAAGCATCTCGAGGAGACGCTTCAGGTAGTCCGCCCGCGCCGAGCCGGCGGGAACCGCATGGGCTCCGAGAAACGTCGCGACGAGGTCGATCGGCTGCTCCGCGCGGAGCTCCTCGATCACCTCGAGCATCTTGAGCTCGCTCTCCAGGTCGAGGCCGTAGCCGCTCTTGATCTCCATCGTGGTGGTGCCGTGCTCGAGGGCGGTGCGCAGCCGCGCGCGGGTGAGCTCCTTGAGCTGCGCCTTCGTCGCGCCGCGGGTGGCGGCCACGGTGCTCAGGATGCCGCCGCCCTTCGCGGCGATCTCGGCGTACGTGGCGCCGTCGATCTTCTGGACGAACTCGTCGACCCGCGAGCCGGCGAAGACGGCGTGAGTGTGCGGGTCGACGAAGCCCGGGATGACGGTCTTTCCCGACGCGTCGATCTCCTCGGGCTTGCCCTGGACGACCGCCTCGACGGCGTTGGGATCGCCGAGCGCCACGACGGCGCCGTTCTCGGCGTAGAGCGCGGCGTTGGCGTGGACCTGGACCTGCTTGAGCGCCGCGCCGCGCAGGACGGATCCCTGGCCCGTCACGATCTGGGCGGCGTTCCGGATGAGGAGCGAATTCGCCATCTGTTGTCATTATATCGAAGCCCGAGGAGCAGTACGCAGTACAGCAGTACCCCGTCGCCAGGAAGCCCGGGCCCCGGCGGGCCCTCTTTCTGTGTACTGCGTACTTTCTACTGTGTACTGTTCCTAAGGCTTGAGCGCGGAAGACCGGGACCTGGTGAGGCGATGCGTGGCGGCCGAGAAGGGCGCCTGGGAAGACTTCGTCCGCCGCACCCGCTCCGCGATGCAGCGCGGCGCGACCGTCGCCCTCCGCAAGTTCCGCGTCTCCGACAAGGAATCGATCGAGAACGTCACGCAGCAGGTGTACGTCGAGCTCCTCCGCGACGGCGGCAAGGTGCTGAAGACGTACCGAGGCGACAGCGACCTCGAAGGATGGGTCGCGGTCATTTCGATGCGCACCGCCTACCGGCTGATGCGCCATAAGGGGCCGGAGGCGCAGCTTCCCGAGCTCCTCCCGGCCGCGCCCACGCCGGCGCCCGGCGAGCGGGCGGAGCGGACGGAGTTCCTGAACCGCCTCGACCGGGCGTTCAAGCAGCTGGAGCCGCGCGAGGCCGCGCTGCTCCGCCTCTCCTACTACGAGCAGATGTCCTACAAGGAGATCGCCAACGCGCTGGGGATGCCGCTCAACTCGGTGTCCCCGCTGCTCATCCGGGCCAAAGAGAAGCTCAAGAAGTATTTGGAATAATTGATGTACTTTCGGGGCCCCGGGGCCCCACGGAGTGAATGGATGGATTGCCTGAGTCCGGAACAGATGGTCTCGTACGTGCGCGGCGGAGGCGCCGACCCGCGCGGCGTGGAGGCCCATGTCCGCGACTGCCCGGCCTGCGCGATGGAGCTGCTCCTGACGCGCGAGACGATGGCGGAGCTGCGTCCGAAGGCGGCCCGTCCGGCGACCGACCGGTTCCGGCAGATCGCTCGTCCGCGGAGCATCGCCTGGGTGCCCTGGGTCGCCGCGGCGGCCCTCCTCGTCGCGGCCGTCCTCTTCGCCGTCCTGTCTCAGAAGCCCGCGGTGGCGCCGCCGCCGATCGTCGTCAAACCCGAGGTCAAACCGAAGCCGCCGCCTCCGCCCACGCCCGAGATTCCCAAGCCTGAGCCGAAACCCGAACCCAGGCCCGAGCCGCCGAAGCCGGAATTGAAGCCCGAGCCCAAGCCTGAACCCAAGCCGGAACCCAAGCCCGAGCCGAAGCCGCTTCCTCCTCCCGATCCGGTGAAGCCGCCGCCGCCGCCGGAGCCGAAGCCCGAGCCCAAGAAACCGGTGCCGCCGACTCTCGTCGAGAAGGCCATCGTCGCCCGCGTGCTGCACGCGGTGGGCGGACCGGCGACGAACGTCGGCCGCACGATCCGCGCCGGCGAAGCGCTCGTCACGGCCCGCGCGGAATTCCTCGACGTCGCGGTCGAAGGGGTCGGCCGCCTCTACGTCCGCGAGAACACCCAGGCGGAGATCGGGGCGGCGGGCGAGATCGTGCTGCACGACGGCGAGCTGCTCGCGAGGTTCGAGGGCAAGCGACAGGGCGCGCTGAAGACGGCGGTGGGCGCGGCGGAGGTCCATGCGCCGATCGTGAACGTGCTGGCGAGCAAGAGCTCCGCGGAGATCTCGATCCCGTCGGGCCGCGTGATCATGGCGACGACGACGTCCACCGGGCCGTCGACGATGATGGTGAAGGCCGGCAAGGCGCCCGAGGTCCGGCCGCTCGACGCGGGATTCGCCAGCTGGCTGCCCGACAAGCTCGCCGCGCGGAAGTTCAGCGGCTGGTTCGAGGCGGAAGAGTTCCCGACGCTGCAGGGCTTCAAGGTGATGCCCAACGACGGGGCGAGCGGCGGCCGCGTGGCGACTCAGATCGCCGACGCGGGCGGCATCGCGGTCAAGACCGGGCTGCCGTTCAAGGGGAAGCACGCCGTCTGGATCCGCGTGCGGCAATACGAGCCGAAGACGGCCGTCATCGGGGTCCACCTCAGCGGCCAGTCGCTGGGCGAGATCAAGCTCGATCCCACGGACGGGAAGCCGTGGCGCTGGGTGGGGCCGTTCGTGATCACCTCGGACAAGCTCGACCTGGCCCTGACCGCGCTCAGCCGCTTCCCGCTCAAGGAGGGCGTCGACCGTCCCTCCTTCCCGGTGATCGTCGACGTCGTCCACGTCACGAGCGACCTCAAGGCCGTGCCGCCGAACGAGAAGTTCGGCGAAGGCCTCGAGCTCGGCCTCGACGAGCCCGGTAAATAGCCGCGGCGTCCGCCGTTCGGCCATCCCCAGGGGCGGAATGTGAATTTCCAGCCCATAGTGAAATTCCCTGCCTCCCGGAACCCGGAAGTTCTATTCTTAGGAGGTCGAGACGAGGGACAAATCCATGGTGGCGGTGGCTCCGCAGGTGCTGCAGAACCTCCTCCTCGCCAAGAGGGCCTGCTTCGAGCTGGGCATGGCGGGCGAGGCGGTGGATCTGTGGGAGGCGTACACCCTGGCCCAGGTCGACGTCGCCTCCCTGACCGGAGAGCTCGAACGGCTGGCCTCGCCCGCGGGGAACGGATCGGTCGGCGCCACCGTCCAGAAGAGGCTGGAGGCGGTCCGGAGCGACACCATGCCGCTCGTCGAGTACCTCCGCCAGGCGCTCCCCGGGTCGGTGCCGCAGCTCGCCGATCCCAAGGCGCTCGACCTGGCGCTCGTCTTCATCATGACCACGCCCCCGGCGCGCGACGCCGTCATCAAGTGGTTCAAGAATCCCGCCGCGTCCCGGGACCAGGCGTTGAAGCTGCTCGCCAAGATCGCCGGCATGGTGGAGAGCTACCAGAAGGCGATGGCCGACGCGGAGGGGCCGCCGCCCGAGCCCGCGACGCCGCCGGCCCCGACGGCGCCGCCGGCGGACCTGGACGAAACCGAGCGTCTGCTCCAGGAGCGGATCAACGCGCAGCGGAAGTCGCGCGAGAAGTCGATCACCGAGCGGCGGACCAAGGAGAAGGACGACGCGGAGCGCCTGGCCAAGACGGAGGCCGCGAAACAGGAGGCCGAGCGGAAGGCGGAAGCCGACCGCATCGAGAAGGCGGGCGAGGACGACGAGAGCCTGGCCCGCAAGAAGGCCGCGGCGGAGCGGATGGCCGCCATCGAGGCCCAGGCCGCCGAGGCCACCCGGAAGCTGGAAGAAGCACGGAAGGCGCGGGAGAAGGCGGAAGCGCAGGTGCAGGCCAGCGCCGATGCGGAAGAGGCGCGGATCCGGAAGGAGGAGGAGGACGACCAGCAGGCCGCCCGCGAGCGGGCCGAAGCCGATCGGGTCGCCGCCGAGAAGGCCGCCGCCGTGGACCGGGCGGAGGAGCAGCGCCGCCGGATCCGGGAGGAAGCGGAGGAGGCCGCGCGCGAGCGGGTGGAGCAGGAGCGGCTCGCGAAGGAAAAGGCCGAGGCCGAGCGGGCCGCGCGCCTCAAGGCCGAAGAGGAACGGCTGGCCCGCGGCCGCGAAGAGGCGGCGCGGAAGGCCGAAGAGGAACGGATCGCGAAGGAGAAGGCCGAGGCGGAAAGGGCCGCCAAGGCGAAAGCCGAGGCCGAGCGGGCCGCGCGCGAGAAGGAGGAAGCGGACCGGATCGCGCGCGAGAAGGCGGAGGCCGACCGCATCGCCCGGGAGAAGGCCGAGGCCGAGAAGGCCGCGAAGGCGAAGGCGGAAGCGGAACGGATCGCCCGGGAGAAAGCGGAAGCCGAGCGGATCGCGGCCGAGAAGGCCGAGGCCGAGCGCATCGCCCGGGAAAAGGCCGAAGCCGAGAAGGCCGCCAAAGCCAAGGCGGAAGCCGAACGGATCGCGGCCGAAAAAGCCGAAGCCGAGCGCATCGCGCGGGAGAAGGCCGAGGCGGAACGCATCGCCAAGGAAAAGGCGGAGGCCGAGCGGCTCGCCAAGATGAAGGCGGAGGCGGAACGGATCGAGCGCGAACGGGCGGAAGCGGCCCGGATCCTGAAGGAGAAAGAAGAGGCCGCCCGGAAGGCCGAGGAAGAGCGGATCGCGCGGGAGAAAGCCGAGAAGGAGCGCATCGCCCGCGAGAAGGCGGAAGCGGAACGGCTTGCCCGTGAAAAAGCCGAAGCCGAGCGGCTGGCGAAGGAAAAGGCCGAGCAGGAACGGATCGCCCGGGAGAAGGCGGAGGCCGAGCGGATCGCGCGCGAGAAAGCGGACGCCGAACGGAAGGCGCGCGAGAAGGCCGACGCGGCGCTCACCCCCGAGCAGCGGGAGGCGCGCGACAAGGCGCGCGTCGAGCTGCGGGCGCGGATGCCGGTGCTCCTCGCCGATCCGTGGGCCGAGCTCAAGGTCGGCGCCTGGTTCCGGGTCAAGTCGGGCGACAGCCTGATCGACACGGGGCTCCGCGAGCGGGGCAAGGGCTATTCGATGCTGGGCGTCCAGAAGTGCATGGGCGGCCGGGCCGAGTGGGAGAACATGGACCGCGTCCAGAACTTCGCCGTCCAGGCGGCCGGCCAGGAGATGGTGGACGTGGGCGGCACGCTCCTCGACTGCGACGTCTACCACGTCACTTCCAAGGCGGGCGTGGAGAAGGTCTGGATCCTGCTCGACGGTCCCCACGCCGGATCGCCGATCAAGTCGGAAGCCCCTGCGACGTCGTTCTTCGCGAAGAAGCTCGAGAAGGAAACCCTGGCCGTCGGCGCGAAGAGCTTCGACTGCACGCGGATGGAGGGCGAGGAGACGGCCACCGGGAAGAAAGCCGACGCGACGCGGTGGTGGTCGCTCGCCTATCCGCTCGGTCCCGTCAAGTCGACGGGCGGGTCGGGCCAGACGGAAGCGGTGAAGGCGGGGGACAACTGGGGGAATCGTCCACCGCTGCCTTGATCGGCACGGAGAGGACGAACCCCGCGATCATCCCCACCAGCGCGCCGCTGCCGGCGTCGATCATCAGCCGCCTTCCACTCTCGACAAAGAAGTAAGGGAATCCCGCCACGATACATCCCGAGGACACTCCGTGCACCATCGGATATCCGTACCGGACGATGGCGGGCGGCATGGGATTCGGATCCATGCTCACGGGGAGGCAGACGAGGAAGGTTGCCCCAACGATCGCGGGCGGAAGCAGGATGAGGAGCCATCTTCCCGAACGGCATCCGCCAACGAGCATCGCGCAGGCTCCCAGGAACTGCAGTCCCTCGATCCACTCGATGTGATTGTGCGTCTGGAGTCCGGGGGGAGGGCTGCCCTTGAGAATTCCATAGGCGGCGAGAAGCGCGGCGGCGGCGAACAGTCCCAGGCCGATGCGTTTCATGAAGCTTCGACGCACCGGACGCGTCCGGGTTCCGCTTACTTGTCCTTGAGGAAGTCGGGCAGGTACGAGTCCGCGTCCGCTTTCGGCTGCGCGGCCTCGCGCTTCCTCTTCTCCTGGAACCGCAGCTCGACGTACGAGCCGCCGCTCATCCGGTCCTCGCGTCCCGGCCCCGCTTCGACCCGGATCGCGGTCTCCTTCAGCAGGTGCTTGGCCTTCACGTTGATCAGGTTGCAGCGCGTCTGGCAGAGACCGCAGCCGACGCATTTGTCGGCGATCACGACCGGCGCGAGGAATCCCGAGTCGGGGATCGGCTGGCCCTGCTCGTCGACCTTGACGTGGACGCGGGCGAACTCGATGTCGTGGTAGCCCGCCGCGTTGCACTCGTCGACGCACATCTGGCACGCCTCGCGGCCCGCGATCGGAAGGCAGGTCTGCTGGTCGACGAACGCGAGGCCCATCCTGGCCACGCGCTTCTCCTCCATGGGGAGCGCGCGGATCGCGCCGGTGGGGCAGACCTGGCCGCAGTTGTTGCAGCCCGCTTCGCAGCCGGCCCAGTTCGCGTTCACCTCGGGCGTCCAGAGGCCTTCGAGCCCCTGCTTGAACCCCATCGGCTGGAGCACGCTGTTCGGGCACGCCTGGAAGCATTCGCCGCAGCGGATGCACTTCTCGAGGAATTCCTGCTCGGGGACGCTGCCGGGCGGGCGGATCGGTAGCTCCTTCGGCGCCGCGTCGGCCACGCTCGCGCCGAAGAGCCGCTGGACGGAGAGCGCGGTCGCCGCGCCGGTGAACGACGCCGCCAGGAAGCCGCGGCGCGACGGCTTCGCGTCCGCGGGCGCCTCCTCCTTCTTCAGGTTGGAGAAGTCCCAGCGCGGGACGAACTTGATCGAATGGGTGGGGCAGACGCCGCCGCAGCTCTGGCAGAGGGTGCAGTCGGACGTCCGCGTGTGGTAGTCGGCCTTGATCGCGTCGAACGGGCAGATCTCGACGCACTTGTTGCAGCTGATGCAGCTCGATTCCACCTTCCGCTCGGTCGCGCGGAAGAGGTTGCCGAGGGAGAAGATCGCGCCCGAGGGGCAGACGTACTGGCACCAGAAGCGGCGACGGAAGAGGCCGAGCCCCAGCACCCCCGCGAAGAGCGCGAGCGACACCGCGTGGCCCCAGTTCCAGGCGGGGACCTGGTAGAAGCCCCGCGTGGCGCCCATCTGGAGCGGCGAGACGATGAACAGCATCGCCCGCGTGATCACCGGGATCGCCGCGACGAACCCCGTGAGCAGGACGCCGCACATCCCGGCCACGAGGCAGGCGAGCAGCAGGTAGTACTTCAGGTTCACCCACCAGCCGCGGGTCTCGTCCTTCAGCTTGAACCGGTTGATGCGCTTGCCGACCGCCCAGTCGAAGAGATCGATCACCGTGCCGAGCGGGCAGACGTAGCCGCAGAATCCGCGGGGGATGAAGATGCAGACCGCGAGGATGATCCCCGCCGCGGTGAGCGACCAGACCCAGCTCCTCGACGCGATCGCGGTCGAGAGGCTGACGAGGGGGTCGAGGATCAGGAACGTCTCCGCCGCGACCTTCTCCTTGGACTCCCGGTGCTCGGCGTAGTTCGTCCCGCCGTAGGGCCAGCAGACCCAGCAGAAGAACGCGAGGAAGGCGAGGAAGAACCCCGCCTGCACCACGCGCCTCCACGGGGAGGAATGCCAGGTCGTTCCGATGTTTTGCAGGACCCGGCGCACCAGGCCTTTTTTGCCGGTGGCCGGGTCCGAAAAGAAAGTGGAAGGGAATATCGCGCGCGCCGCGCGGCCCAGCCGCGTCGGCTTCGGCGGCTCCTCGCCCTTCTTCGTCTTCTTGTGGAAGGGCAGGTAAACGTTAAAGTTCATGCGGATCCACCACGGAGACACGGAGACCCCAGAGACGGTCTTTGGGGATCGATCCACAGAAGGACGTTTTCTCTGTGGACTCCGCGTCTCTGTGGTGAATCTTCATGTCATTTCTTGGGTAGGGCCTTCACCGTCGCGTTGATGATCGCCTCGGAGGTGATCGTCGCGCCGCTCGTGGCGTCCACGCCCTTCGCGCCCTGCTTCTGGATGATCGCGGCGCAGGTCTCGGTGATGGACGAGTAGTACTGCTTCTCGTGGTGCTGTGTCACCTTGACGTCGGTGATCTTCCCGCCGGCCACCGTCACCTCCACGTCGACCGGGCCCGTGTAGCCGATGCTGTTCGCGGTGTACTTGCCGTCGGGCACCTTCTTCAAGTCGAGGCCGTCGGCGACCTTGAGCGCGTCCAGGCTCCCCTGCGCCCGCTTCTGGTTCTGGGGCAGATCGCGGCTGCCGCTCTTGGCGTCGAGCACCTTCTGGTAGTAGCCCATCGCCTCGGGGAACTTGCCCATCGTCTTGCAGATGTCGCCGGCGGCAAGATTGCCGGCGTCGGGGGTCGAGGCGGCCATCTGCTCGGCCATCTTGAGGCCCTTCGCGGGATCGCCGACCTCGGCCCAGAGCCGGCACACCTGGGCAAAGCGCGTCGTGTCGGCGCCGTACCGGGTCAGGATGTCGACTGCCATGTCCTTGCTGCCCAGCTTGAAGTAGCAGTGGGCGAGCTCCAGGGTGTCCGTCTCGCCCGCCATCTGTTTCCAGAAGGCGGCGCGGGCCCAGTCCTGGTGCAGGTCGTGGTACATGTTGCCGAGCGATCCCATCACCTGCTTCACGATATCGGGCTTGTCCTTGTTCACCGTGAGCATGTGGTGGAGGAACTTGATGCCTTCCTTCCAGCGGGCCTCGTTCTCGTTGATCGAGGTCCAGATGAACTGGCCGACGTTCTTGTTCGGGTCCCACGGTGAGCCGGGAGGCGGCTTCGACCAGGTGAGGTCGAGCGTCTTCGGGAAGTTCAGCGGCGTCGCCGCGAACCAGTCGGGCGGCGTGGCGCCGACCTTCTTGATCATCGCGAGGACTTCCGACTTGGTCTTCGGCTTGGGCGGAGGAGGGACCTTGTTGGCCGCCTGCCCGGAGGCGACGCCCAGCCCGACGAAGAGGAACAGCGCCGCGGCGATGGTTCTCATGCGATCCTCGGGAATCCGTCCGTCAGCATCGTCCGTCCGTCCTTGAGCACGCAGAGCGCGTCGGCGCCCGGGACGGCCCGCACCAGGTCGAGACCGCGGCCGAGGCCGCCGACGAAGAGGACCTTCGTGAGCGCGTCGGCCTCCATGCCGGTCCGGGCGAGGACCGTCACGCTCGAGAACTCGGTCGGCGACAGGCCCGTGCGGGGATCGAAGATGTGGTTGTGGCGGAAGTCGTCGCTGAACGAGGTCGCGTAATCGCCGGAGGTCGACAGGAACCGCTCTTCCAGCGCCGCCAGCGCCAGGTAGGCGTCGGGCCGCCGGGGGTGCTGGATCCCGACCGTCCACGGCGTGCCGTCCGACTTGCGGCCCAGGCTGCCGAACTCGCCGGTGTTGACGAGCGCGTGGCGGACGCCGCGGGCCTGGAGCGCGGCCCGCACGCGGTCGGCCGCGAATCCCTGGGCGATGCCGTTGAGCGTCACCGCCATGCCGTCGGCGCGGAAGCGGATCCGGTCGGGCGCGACCTCGACCTTTCTCCAGTCCACCCGGCCCGTCGCCTCGCGAACGGCGTCCGCATCGGGAAGCCCGCCCGCCTTCTTCGCGTCCGCATAGAGCTTCCAGAGCGGCTGGACGGTGGCGTCGAACGCGCCGTCGCTCCGCTCGGAGACCGCGGTCGCGGCGCGAAGCACCTCGACGAGATACGGGTCGGGGTTCTCGAGGGCGCCGTCGCGGTTCAGGCGGCAAAGCTGGCTGTGGGGGCGGTAGAGGCTCATCGCCCCTTCGATCCGTTCCAGCTCGGCGAAGGCGTCGTCGATCGCCGCCTCGGCCGCGCGGCGGTCGTCGTGCAGGACCGTCAGCGAGACGTCGGCGCCGAGCGCCCACGACGTGCGCGTGACGGAATTCAGCCGGTTTGAAAGCCGTCGGGCGAGCCCCAGCGCGGCGAGTCCGCCGGCGCCTCCCATCAGAAACAGGAAGCGTCGTCGGGACGGGGGTTTCACGGGTTCCTGAGCCACGGTCTCCTCCCCAATTGCTTGTCCGGGATCCACGTGGTCGCCGGGGAGCCGGAAAGTACAAAAATAGAGTACCCCGGACTCGGGGGGCGGCGGGTTCCAAAATGAACGGCCGCTCAGGGCAGGAAGATCCCCTGGCTGGCGTTGAGGTAGGTGCCGCTGGGGGTCGTTTCGAGGCGGACCGCCCGGACCATGAAGAAGCCCGTGACCTTGGGGACGAAGCTGGTCTCCTGGATCGGGGACTCCGTCAGCCGGGTGAACGGACCGGCCTCGTCGGCCGCGCCGTAGACGAGGTACGTGACGTCGGCGTCCGGCGAGGGCTTCCAGGTCAGCCGGTCGTCCTGTCGCGCGAGCGCCGAGGGCGGCGCCACCGCGTGGAGCCGCAGCGTCGGATCGCCCATCAGCGCCACGTGGACGGCGTGGGGGAATCCGCCGGTGGGAACGTAGAGGCCGCGATTGTTCTGGGTGAGCCGCGCCGCATGGCCGATCGTCTCGCCGAGCCCCATCGGGTGGAGATACCAGTGGGGCCGGCCCGCCCAGACGGACACGAGGCCGTGCGACTCGGCGGCGAGCGGCGCCCGGAGCAGATTGTCGCGGCTGTCCCAGTCGCCGAAGTAGCTCCCGAACAGCATCGTGAACACGGCGCGGGTGGGCTTGGCCGCGAAGTCGGCGGTCGTCCCGACGCCCGCGCAGCTCTGGAACCCGCCGGCCCCGGAGCCCTGCGCGACGAGATAGCTTCCGGCGCCGAGCGTGGTGAACCAGTCGGCCGCCTGGATCTTTCCGTCGCCGACCAGCGGCGACCAGTTGCGCCATCCGCTGCTGCAGAACGCCTCGCCCCGGAAGTCGCCGAACTTGTCGCAGATCAGCGCCCGTCGCTCCACCTCGAGCGCGCGATGGCGGAACGCGTGATCCTTGTCGAGGTAGCGCTGGAGCAGCTCCGTCTCGCTCTTGCCGAACGCGGGCATCCGCGAGAGGTCCACGCGGCCGACCTCGAGCTCGAGGTCGGACGGGATGAACGTCGAGTCGAACTTGCCGTCGCCGGGGACGTTCTTGTTCTCCGCCCGCGAGGCCTTCGACGAGTCGACCGTCTGGTCCGTCCACTCGCCGTCCATGTCGCCGTAGTACGCGTCCGCGGGCCACGCGCCCCGATGGTCGGGATGGCCGTCGGGATTGAAGTCGCCCGAATAGGGAACCGGGACGTGGCCGAAGAGGAAGACCGACTTCACGCCCGCGCGATCGGCCTCGTACGCCGCCTTGATCTTCGCCTTCACCTCCGGCGGCGTGGACGTGGGGGCCACGTCGTGGCGCAGCACCCCCCAGCCGTCGCCGCGGAGATCGCGCTCCAGCCGCCGGAGCGGCTCGGCGAGGGCGGCGGCCTGGGAGGCGTCGACGATCAGCACCACCTTGCCGCGGCGATCGACGAGCGGCCTCTCGATGGCCGCCAGCAGATAGCCGGTGCCCTTGAACTCCTTGTCTCCCGCCTTGCCGGCCTTGACGACCTTGTACTCGTACGCCATTCCGACCTCGACCTCGGAGTCGACGTAGCGGTTGTCCTTGGCGTCGACGGCGGCCCGTTCGTCTCCCCAGGACGCCGCCGACGGGCTCTTGCGGAAGACGGAGTACCCGGTGGCCTTCGGATCGGCGGGCCACTTGAGCTCGATCTGGGGCGGAGTTTTCCGCGCCTCCGCGGTGACGAGCACGCACCGGTCGCGCGCCTCGACCTGCAGCAGGGCCAGCAGCGCCAGGACGATCATGTCATTTCCACCGATGGTTGCAGCCGGCGCAGATCCACACCACCGGGAAGAACAGAGCCATGACGCCCAGCGTGAGGACCATCAAGGCGCCCGCGAGGACCGACAGCCCCTTCCGCCGAACGTCCCTCGATCCGCACCGGGGGCAGGGCGGCGCCTCGGAGCGCTGGGTGTTCGCCCGCAGGATCGCTCCCGCGCGGGACGAGTCCGAGACGCGCACCTGGATCTTCACGCCGCCGACGGCGCCCGCGAGCAGTCCATGGACGCCGATCGTCTCGGCGTCGGCGATGAAGCACTGCACGCCGTCGGCCTCGAGCCGGCTGGCGAGGATGTTTGCTTCCAGCGGCGTGTTGAACGTCGCGACGGTGACCAGCGATTCGGGCGGCAGGGCCGAGAGCTCCGCCGGATCCTCCGTGCCGGGCTCCTCGAGGGCCACCTCGCAGTCGTGGCACCGCTCGATGCCGGGGGCGTAATCGGCGCGACAGGCGGGGCAGTACGGCATGCCCTTAGGGAACCAGATCGATCGGCAAACAGCCAGCCTATTTTGCCTGCTTCAGCGGATTGGAGAGCATCCACTGAAGTTCGCGGATCTTGGCGTCCTGGGCCTGGCAGTGCTCGCGCAATTCCTTCAATTCCCGGTGGGCTTCCAGGTTCCTCAGGTGGAACTCGGTCAGGAACGAGACCTTGTTGCGGAGCATGTCGGGATCCACCGGGCTGAAGAGGTAGTCGATGACCCCGCCGATGACGAAGCCTTTGGAGACATCGACGGGCGTCGATTCGTACGCCGAGAGGAAGATGATGGGCGTGTAGCGGGACCGCTTCCGCGCGCGGATGTTCTGCGCCGTTTCGAGTCCGCCCATGCGGGGCATCCGGATGTCGAGCAGGATGACGGCGAAGTCGTTGTCGATGATGAATTCCAGCGCCTCGAGGCCGTCTCGGGCCTGGATGATCTCGTGCGTCGGCCCTTCGAGGATGGACTGGAAGGCGACTTGGTTCGATTCCGTGTCGTCGACGATGAGGATCTTCGCCCTCTGGGGGGAAGACCTGGGGACCACAATCAGATTCGAACTGTCCGTCATCGTTCACCCACCTGAATCCCCCGGATCGCTCCCTGGGTTGCCGCTCAGATGGATCCCCTAGAACCGATTTTGTTATGGCCCATATCCGAAATTTCCTGAGAGGTCTCATGCCGAAAATCCTCCCTTCCAGGAGGTTGCGCCCGGTCGTTCCAACCATAATTGCATGCCCTTTGTCTCGGCGGCCGCGAGTGGATAGAATGTCGCCCGTGGAAATCATCTCGTACTGCGCCGCCTGCTTCCGCGGCACCCGGTTCGATTCGGGGTCGCCGCCGGGCGAAGTGGTCTGCGCGAAGTGCGGCGACCGGCGCGCGGTGACGATGACGGAGAGCATCTCCGACAAGAACGTCGTCGACCGCTGCGTCCTCTGCGGCTGCGGCCATCTCTACATCGAGAAGGACTTCAACGGGTACATCGGCTTCGGGATCATCGTCGCGGCGATCGTCGGCTCCGGGATCTTCTGGGCCCGCAACGTGTACGTCGCGGTCTCGGTCCTCGGCGTCGCGGCGCTGGTCGACCTGGTCTTCTGGATCTTCTCGCGCGAGCGGACGGTCTGCTACCGGTGCGTCGCCACCTACCGCCGCTCCGCGCTCAATCCCGCGCACGACCGGTACGAGCTGGGCACCGCCGGCCGGTTCGCGGACGACTACGATGAGCAGCGCGGACTCCATCAGAAATAGGGCTCGCGAGCTCGGCTTCGAGAAGGTGGGCATCGCCCGCGTGGGCGAGGCGCCGCACGGCCGGTTCCTGGGCGAGTGGCTCGACCGCGACTACCACGGCGAGATGGCCTACATGGCCCGGTCGCCCGAGCGGCGCACCGATCCGGCGAAGGTCTTGCCCGGCGCCCGGTCGCTCGTCTGCGTGATCAAGAACTACCAGAGCCCCGGCGTCCACTCCGCCGATCCCCGCGTCGGCCGCATCTCCCGCTACGCGTGGGGCGACGACTACCACGGCGTCCTCCTCGAGAAGCTTCACGAGCTGCGCCGCCACATCGAGCGGATGGGCGGCAACGCGAAGGTCTGCGTCGACACCAACGCGGTCCTCGAGAAACCCTGGGCCCAGGAGGCGGGGCTGGGGTGGCAGGGGAAGCATTCCAACGTCCTGTCGCGCGACCTGGGGTCGTGGTTCTTCCTGGGCGAGGTGCTGACCGATCTCGACCTCGAGCCCGACGCGCCCCACGGCGAGGAGTACTGCGGCACCTGCACGGCGTGCATCGACCTCTGTCCCACCAGGGCGATCGTGGCGCCGTACGTCGTCGATTCCCGGAAGTGCATCGCCTACCTTACGATCGAGCACCGCGGGTCGATCCCGCGCGAGCTGCGGCCGCTCATGGGCAATCTCGTGTTCGGCTGCGACATCTGCCAGGACGTCTGTCCGTGGAACAAGTTCGCGCAGGTCGCCCCCGACCGGGAGTTCTATGCCCGCGAAGGGAACCTGACGCCGTCGCTCATCGAGCTGATGGGGCTGACGCGCGACGAGTTCAACCGCCGGTTCAAGGAAAGCCCGGTCAAGCGGGCCAAGCACACGGGGTTCCTGCGGAACGTCGCGATCGCGCTCGGCAACTCCAACGATCCGGCGGCCATCCCGGCGCTCGAGACGGCGCTTTCGCACGAGGAGCCGCTCGTGCGCGCCCATGCGGCCTGGGCGCTGGGGCGGCTCGGCGCGCGCGAGGCGCTCGAACGGCGCCGGTCGGTCGAGCCCGCGGCGGAAGTGGTCGAAGAGATCGACGCCGCGCTCGGCCGCCGCCCATGAGCGTCGCCGTTTGCGTCATGCCCCTGAGAACCTATCTCAGCGGAGCCCTTCAGAGGATCTGGGACGGAGGCCCGCGGCCCCCGTCGCTTCGTCGGCGGACGGCGGAGGAAGTGCGAGGCGACGTCGACGCGTTCCGGGATCAACTGGAGAAGCTAGTGGCGTTCCGGCCGGAATGGGACGAAGAGGGCCCCGCTCGGGACGCGAAGGTCTTCAGTCTGGACAACTTTGCCGGTCCGTTCCAGTACGCCCGGAGCCAGGCGTACCGTCGCCGCCTGCCGGTGCTTTGCGGCCTGGAAGCCCCTCAGCTCTGGCTCCCCGTCGAGTTCGAGCCCGTCTTCGAGGTCGCGCCTCCGTGGAATCCCGAGTCGAGGCTGGGGCTGGCGTCGGCGGTCCGTGTGGCGGCGGAGCTGGAGCGCCTGGGCGAATGGATGGCCGAAGAGGATCGGGAAGACCTCGCGGGGCCCCGGCATGTCGCCGAACAGCTGCGGGGGCTTGCCGTGCTCGGTCTCCAGCACCGGACGCCGGTGGTCGTGGAGGGGTAGGTTACTTCTTGTTCGCCGCGTCGCGCCCCTTCACCCAGAGCTCATAGCCCTGCGCGAACTCCCGCTCCATCGGCGTGGGAAGCTGTCCGCGGAATTGCTTCACCCGGATCATGTTGTAGCGCTCCGGGCTCCAGTCGGGCGGCGGGAACTTGGAGAACAACTCGCTCGCCTTCCGAAGCTCCTCGGCCGCCTTCTCGTCGGGAGGGGGGACGGGCTTGGAAGGCTCGGGCGTCGCGACGGCGGGCGGAGGCGGCGCCGGCTTGACGGGCTCCTGGACTTGGGGCGGACTGGTCAGGTCGCACGGCCGCGCGTCCTTCAGGATGCGGAGCTTCCGGACGCTCCGGAGGTCCCGCTTGGGAACGGTGAGCGTGCCGCGGAGGCCGGGATATTCCGAGGACAGGTCGAGAGTCACCGACGCGGCGGGCGCGCCTTTGGCGGGAGCGACGACCGTCCCCATGACGGAGCCGCCGCTCGGGAACGTGACCTCGATGCGGTCGCCGGGCGCCGGCTCGTCCTGCGCGGCGGCATTGAGGGCGAGGAGGGAAAGGAGGCCCAGGGTCAGCGTCATCTTCTTCATCCTCCTTAGTACGCCGAAGGGGCCGCGGGTTCCCAAAAAGTGAAGGGGATTAGAGCAGGTGGCGGTTTCGCGGGAGCTGGCGCGCGCCGCGGACGGGGAAGAGATCGTCTTCCGGGGCGGTCTGCGGAACGCGCACGTGGGGCCGGCACACCGTGCAGTAGGGCCGGTTCTCCACCAGGCGGGCCCGACGCTTCAGGAAGTCCCACTCCCGGAGGTCCAGCCCGCACTCCACGCAGGTCATGATCGTCATCATGTCGTCCTCCTGTTTTTCCTGCCGACAGTATCGCCCGGAGACGTGAAGGAGGAATGGAGAGGGCGTGAAGAGCCGATGAAGGGGTTAGGCCCGCTTCCGGCCGATGAATACCGACCGGTCGCCGTCCACCGTGTCGAGCACCGGCTCGAGGGTGGAGTAGAGGCGGGCCAGCTCTCCGGGCTTGACGCAATACGCCTCGGCGATGCCCTCCATCGGCTGCTCGCAGAAGATCGTCCCGCCCGGGGACAGCAGACGCGCCAGCTCGCCCGCGATGGACCGCTCGAGAAACCGGGTGACGACGATCGTATCGAACGGGCCTCGGAACGGCAGGCGGAGCGCGTCCGCCTGGACGAGCCGGACGTCGGCCTTCAGTTCTTGCGCCCGGCGGCGGGACAGCGCGATCGCCTCGTCAGAAATGTCCATGCAGGTGACGTCCCAGCCGGCCAGCGCGAGGATCGCCGCATTCTCTCCCCGGCCGCCGGCCACGTCGAGCGCGCGGCCCTTCTTCAGCCGGCCCTGGTAGAGCAGGAGGGGGATGGAGGGCAGCGTATGGCCGCCCTTCTTGTGCTTCTCGTTCCAGCGCGCCCGCTCGGGATTCATATCCTTAGGAGTAACATTTCTGCGACGCAGGATTGTTACTTCATCGCTTGAGGGCCAGCTGGACCAGCTCGCCGCCGCCGACGTAGCGGGAGCGGAGATGCTCGAAGCCGCTGTCCGCGAGCAGCTTTCGCATCGAGCCCAGCGTGTAGTGGGCGATGTGCTCGTGGGCGTAGGCCTCCGGCTTGAGCGCGTTGTAGAAGTACTCGAGGATCACCCAGAACATGCGGTCGTAGTCCGGCGTGCCGATGATGAGCCGGCCGCCGGTCTTCATCACCCGGCGGATCTCGCTCATGATCTGCGGCTTCGGCGGAATGTGCTCGATGACCTGCGAGAAGATCACCTCGTCGAACGCGCCGTCGGGGAAGGGCAGGGTGTAGACGCTCCCGCGCAGCGCGATGCAGCCGCGGCGCGTCATGAACCGCAGCTTCTGGATCGAGACGTCGAGCCCCACCATCCCGGGCACGCTCTCGAGGATGCGGCTCGATCCGCAGCCGATGTCGAGGACCTTTCCGCCGGGGCGGTGCCAGTCCATGATGATCTCGTGGCGCTTGCGCTGCCAGTACCGCTGGAGGAAGTGCTTGCTGTCGTAGGCGCGGTGGTCGTAGTCGCACCAGTCGCAGCCGTTGCGGAGCTGCCAGAGCGAGTGAAGCGTCTTGGCCAGCTGGATGCCGAACTTGATCACGCGGGCCTTGGAGACGCCGGCGCCGCGCGCCTTGTAGGTGAAGGGCACCTCGATCACGCCGTGGCCCATGCCGACCAGCTTGATCAGGATCTCCTCGAGCGCGTCGAAGTTGCGGCGCGTGATCTGGATCTCCTCCAGCGCCGACCGCCGGTAGAGGCGGTACCCGCTCGACATGTCGTGGATGGGAATCGTCAGCACTCGGCGGAAGACCGTGTTGAGGATGCGGCTCAGCACCGACCGGAGGCCGCTCACGTCGGACGATCCGCCCTGGACGTATCGCGAGGCGATCACCACCGCGCCGCGGTCGCGCGCCCCGTACAGGTCCTTGATGAACGACGGGTCGTGGGAGTAGTCGGCGTCCATCGTGATGATGTACTTCCCCTGGGCGAGCTCGAACGCCTCCTTCAGGGCCTTCCCGTACCCCCGTTCCTTCTGGAAGTGAACCTTCGCCCCGTGCATCGTCGCCCGGGCGGCGGTGTCGTCGGTCGAGCCGCCCTCGACGACGATGATCTCGTACGGCCCGATCGTTTTGGCGACGTCGTGGAGCCGGGGCAGCAGATTGGACAGGTTGTCGGCCTCGTTGATGGCCGGGAGGATGATGGAGAGCTCTGTCACCGGTGCGCAGAATATAGCATATCGGGAGCCGATCTGGAAACCGGGGGACCGGACTGATACGATGTTCCCCGATGCTCGTCGACGGATACGGCCGCGCCATCACCAACCTGAGGATCTCGGTCACCGACCGGTGCAATCTCCGCTGCGTCTACTGCATGCCGGCGGAGCCCGTGTGGATGCCGCAGCCGGAGATCTTGAGCTTCGAGGAGATCGGCCGGATCGTCCGGGTGGCCGTCTCGCTCGGGATCACCGACTTCCGGATCACCGGCGGCGAGCCCACCGCGCGCCGCAACCTGCCGGACCTGATCCGCCGGGTCGCCTCCACGCCCGGCGTGAAGGACCTGGCGATGACGACCAACGGGATCCTGCTCTCGAAGCTCGCCCGGCCGCTCCGCGAGGCGGGCCTGACGCGGCTGAACATCAGCCTCGACACGCTCCGCGGAGAGAAGTTCGTCCACATCGCGCGGCGCGACGGCTTCAAGGAGACCTGGGAGGGGATCGAGGCGGCCGACGCCGCCGGGTTCCGCCCGCTCAAGATCAACATGGTGGTGATGCGCGGCGTGAACGACGACGAGATCGTCGAGTTCGCCGGCATGGCCCGGACCCGGCCGTGGCAGATCCGCTACATCGAATTCATGCCGCTCGACGGCGACAACGTCTGGACCCGCGACCAGGTGGTGACCGCGAAGGAGATCCTGGCGAAGATCCACGCCCGGTGGCCGCTCGACCTCGAGGCCGACGGCCCGCTCAGCGACCCCGCCCGGATCTTCCGGTTCAAGGACGGCGTGGGAGACATCGGCATGATCGCCAGCGTCTCCGAGCCCTTCTGCTTCGCCTGCGACCGGATCCGGGTGACGCCCGACGGCAAGCTCCGCACCTGCCTGTTCTCCACCTGGGAGACGGACCTCAAGGGGCCCCTGAGGTCGGGCGCGACGGACGCGGACCTGGCCGACCTCTTCCGCGGCGCGGTCGCCAAGAAGGAAGCGGGCCACGGCATCAACGACCCGAAGTTCGTGAAGCCGCAGCGGGCCATGTACGCCATCGGAGGATAGCGATGCCGGTGCTGATCTACGGGAAGGACAACTGCCCCTACACGTCCGCGGCGCGCGACGACCACGCGAGCCGGAAGGTCGCGTTCGAGTACATCAACGTGATCGCCGACGCCGCGAGGCTGAAGGAGATGCTCAAGCACTCCAAGGGCGTGCGGAAGGTGCCGGTGATCGTGGACGGGGACAAGGTCACCATCGGATTCAACGGCACCTGAGGCGTTTGATCGTGACGCCGGCCGTGGCCGGTGGGGGTCGGATTTTCTTGCAGTGCTTTTGGGCGGGGTTATAGTTGACGACCATGCAGGGTAGGGAGGGGGCCGTCGCCGTTTTCGTGCGCTGGCCCGAACCGGGCCAGGTGATGCCCGACCTCGTCCGCCGCCTCGGCGCCGAAGCCTCCGCCCAGCTCTACGAAGCCTTCATCGGCGACCTCATCGCCGGCATGCCGCTCACGTCGTACAAAGGGTTCCTGTACGCGCTGGACCACGTTCTCGATTTCCGCGACCGCTACAAGGGCGTCCACGTGCGCGCCCAGCAGGGCTCGAACGAGGGCAAGCGGCTCTTCGCCTGCTTCCAGGAACTGCTGGCCACCTATCGGCTGGCGGTGATCGTGGGGAGCAGCATGCCCGACCTCCATCCGCGCATGTGGAAGTCGGCGTTCGAGATGCTGGAGCGGCGCGACGTCGTGGTCGGCCCGACCGACCGGGGCGGCATCTATCTCCTGGGGATGCGCCGTCCCGTGGACGTCTTCCGCGGGATCAAGTGGGGGACGGGCACGGAGCTGGTGACGCTGCTGCGCAACTTCGAGCAGGCCGGTCTGGATTACGGGTTCTTCCCGACGCGCCCGAAGATCGAGGTCTACGAGGACCTGATTCCGCTGCGTCGCCGGCTGCTCCGCCCGATGGCGCCGCTCACCTTCGCGACGCTGCAAACGCTGGGCATCGGGCAGGAAACGAAGGAAGTGGGGTAGTCTACTTCTTCTTCAGCGCACCCATCAGCTGGGCTCTCTTCGCGGGCCACTTGTCGTCGGCTTCGGCCTTCCAGACCTTGATGTCCTTGTACCAGGCCCATTGGCCCCCGTTGATGAGCTCGCAGCGCGACCGCGTCGGGGTCATGCCCTCCGCCTTGCCGATCACCATCTGCTGATCGTCGATCGTCGCGACCATCTCGTCGCCGAGGATCTCCCAGACCACGGTGTGCCAGGCGCCGTCGTTCAGCTTCATGCGCTTGGCGTCGACGTCGGAGCCCTTCGTGGTGGGGCCGGTGCCGGACATCTTCACGATCTTGAACTGGTCGGGGTTGAGGATCAGCCGGGCGACGTGCTCCTTGTCGTCGAGCGCGAACCCCATCCAGGGGGCGCCGTCGCTCTTGAAGGAGAACTGGATGACGACGTTGTTGTCGCCGCCCAGCTTGCGGGACATCGCGGGGTGGTGGCCGTCGGCGGCGATCTCGGCGGACTTCACGGCGTCGCCCTCGACGACGAAGTTGCCCTTGTACTTGTTCCACTCCTTGGACCACTTGCCCTCGTCGAACTTCTCC